>Ga0209573_1000969_pt1 | contig 50104 bp, 35 predicted proteins | sample TNRBio252014_DNA_FD_185870 | JGI IMG/M metagenome (GOLD analysis project Ga0209573, IMG submission 185870) | Wastewater treatment Type I Accumulibacter community from EBPR Bioreactor in Madison, WI, USA - TNR Reactor_6/25/2014_ DNA (SPAdes)... | ecosystem: Engineered > Bioreactor > EBPR >... | reverse complement strand
CACTTTCGTTTTCTTTATTTAGTTTCGTAACGGTGGACAGTTTCGGAGTGGTCGTGTTTGTCATCCGCCAGATGGCGGATTTAACAAACACTCCTACTCCCCAAGCCGTCATAAACACAAACGTTGGCAGCAAGGCCTTTAAAAAAGAGTTAGTTTTACCGACAACGACTCGTTGGACAATAAACAAAACATAACGGTTGACATTAAAGTGATTAATTCGGGACTTGTAATAAAGAGCGTTACAACAACAATAAAGTTTTTTCCCACCGCACATTACGCGCCAAGCAAGAGTGTGGCAGTAGCTGCCGTCACACAAAGCCACCCGCACGCTACTCCCACACACTTGCTTCCCCCCCCCGCTGAGAGCTACGAATCAAAATTCTCCAAGCCGACAAGGTGGACTTTGATTAAAACTCAAAGTGAATATAGTACTGATGTAATATTTTCTTTAATTATGATAGATATTTATAAATAAATCACATGCCGACAGTTGACTTACTGTAGTCTAATAGGTAGTTTTATTCAACATTTCAAACATAAATCTTAAACGTATGAAAAAATTAAAAAACAACGATCTGAAAAATGTAAAGGGTGGTTCACGCTGTAGCCGCCTTTTCGGAAAAATGGCAACAGCATATTACGACTACGATATGGATCGCTTCGTAAGGTTACGCGACCGATTTGATAGTATAGGTTGCGAATACCCAGCTCAATAAATAGTTATTGTTAAAACCAAAAAATTGCTACTATGAAAAAGTTGAAACCTCAGACATTAAAATCAATCAAAGGCGGTTCGCGCTGTGGAAGAATACTTGGAAGAGCTTCAAAAGCATATTATGAAGGGAACTACGACAGAATGACCCGTCTTTTGGACAAGTTCGAAGACCTTGGTTGCTCCTACGAAATGGAGTAAGATAAGGACAAGTTTAAGTTATGTAAGGAAATAGCGCACGATTGCGCTATTTTCATTTATTCTTCTTTTATGAAACTATACAGTATTTTTCTTTTTATAATTTTTGCAATCCCTAGTTTTTCACAGACTCAGATTGAAGGGGTCTTGTTAGAAAAGGGTAACGGAACACCAATACCATTTGCTAATATTTTTATAAAAGGAACTAGCCTTGGAACGACATCGAACGATGAGGGTAAGTTTACATTGTACGTTCAATCATCTGACAACAACAATGAAGTTGTTTTTTCCTGTATAGGTTATGCGTCTAAGTCTATAAAAATTAAGGACTTTACGTTAGGTCAGATTGTGACTATTTATCTTGATCCAGTGATCTATTCCTTACAAGAAGTAACGATTCACGCATCTAAGAAAAAATCATTGAGTGCAGATCAAATTGTTGCAAATGCCATTAAAAATATTAATAATAATTATACCACGGCTCCAACATTCTTACATGGCTTTTACCGACAGACACACCTAGAAGACAAGACTTATACTAAATTGATTGAAGCCGCTGTAACTGTTTATGATCCAGGCTACCAATCTGAATTGTCGAAAATTAAAGTAGATATTGATGGTTTACGAAGAAGTTATGATGCTCGAATTCTTGATAAAAAAGCATTGTTGGCAATTACTGGTATCCAGGATACGAAATCGGCTATTCAACATTTAGATAGAAAGTATCATTCTTTAGGTAATTTTATTCGAGCCAACCCTATACGGAAAAGTATGGTAGCTGAGTCGAATCAATTGTTAGGTGCGGTTGGTCCTGATTTCTTAAAAAAACATAAATTCAAGTTAGATTCAACACTTCTTCTTGATGAAAATTTAATCTACAAAATCAAGATACTTCCTAATCGAAGAAGTGAAAAAATAGGAAAGTGGGGGCATGATTTTGTCCCTATAGGTTGGCTGTATATCCGTGAGTCAGATTTTGCAATAGTCGAAATGGAATATAGTTATGTTGCAAACCCAAAGAAAGAAGCAGCCAAACTTTATACAGGAACGGGGATTTTCTTCCGAAACATAATCAAGTTCAAAGACTATAATGGGAAACTTTATTTGAATTACTTTTCAAGTTTTTCAATGGATCAAGTTGGGACATTTTCACAAATGAATAAAAAAATGGAGACAGGATTTTCAAAAGGCTTTTTCTACGTGAATAAGCAGTTCCTTATAACGTCAATTCAAACAAACGACTCCAGAGATAGGGAATGGAATGAGGACTTGTATGGAGAAAAAATTGGCTACAGTAAGAATTTTTGGGATACATATAATATCCTCCTTGAGACTAATGAGGAAATTCAACTAAGAACCGACCTCGAGAAAAAAATTACATTAGATGAACAGTTTAAAAAGAATTAAAGTATGGGTAGATTTTTTTTAAACGTGCTTCAAGGAAATCTATGGTTACTAATTATACTTTACTTCTTATTGTCTTTTCTAATACGCTATACAGATTTGGAATTCGTTAAAACAGATGAACTCTATTATGAATTCCTAGCTGATAAGGCCGAAAGTAAGTATGATGATTACAATGAATACATTGAAGATTTTGAGGAGGAATTAAACGATTTAGAAGATGATAGTGAAGATTCATATTTAGTCGAGGATTTACTTGCAGATGTTGGTATAACGGCCTATGACTTCATTTCTTCCATAGTCATTACAGCCCTCCTCTTAATGGCTGGATTTCAGCTAAACTCTCAAATGGAGGCCATTAATTATGCAACAATATTCAAAGCAGTTATGCTAGGTAAGTTTGCATTTTTTTTAAAGTCGGCTATTTCAATTTTTTGGTTCTTGTTTATAAAACAAGAGTATACTTTTGCAGAAGTAGTCGAATTTCACCCACTTTCATTATATAACCTTTTTGATGCAAATACTGTCCCAACCTGGTTGCATGCATTGCTTAGAGTAGTAAATGTTTTCCAGGTATTATTTTGCATTATAACTTCTTACTGCCTATATCTTTTATATAGAGTTCCCTTTTCAATAATTGTAAAATGGGTCATGGTTATTTACTTTTCAATCGTTTTGATACGAGAAGCACTATGGATATACATCGACTTATCACTTTTATAAAAAGCAAGTACACACTATTGACTTTTATTGCTAGTATCTGCATCATAATTTCTGCCCTTGTTATTCGTGAAGCTAAAAGAGCATCTACTTCGGTAAGTAAAGCAGAATTGAAAGTAGAGAATGTATTCCCCTCTTTTATTTTCAAAGAATTAGATGGAGGAATTTTAAACTCTTTAGATATGGGTGGTCAGAAAAGCATCATGATTGTTCTGTTTAACACAACATGCGACTATTGTCACGATAAAATGACAAAGTTAATTGAGTATAGTTCAGAGTTTGATCACTCTCAGATACTATTCATTAGCTCTGAAAGCATAGAAGACATTTCAAAGTTCAGGGATCAATATAAATCGGAGAAACTGAATATTAAATTTCTGCACGCTTCATTTGAGGAAATTCAAGACTCCTTTCCTGCCAAGACTATCCCAGCAATTTGGATTTACAACCGCAAAAAGATGCTTGTAAAAAAAATTGATGATATCGTCCCTATGAAAATTATTGTAAAATACATCCGCGCAGCTAATGATCAATAAGCGTATAAGAGACTCGTTTGTTTATCAGCGAGACGAGAAAGACTGTGGTGCGGCCTGCTTACTTTCAATACTAAAATACCACGGGGCAGATTCAGGGATTGATCATCTAAACTATTTGAGTGGAGCATCTTCGACCGGGGTTAGTTTGCATGGGTTGGCAAATGCGGCTTCTAGCTATGGGCTAATTGGAGAAGGTTATGAAGCTACTCTGAGTGATTTAAAATCACTTTCTGACCCGTGCATTCTCCATATCACTATTCAAGGTATCCATGAACATTTTATTGTCTTTTATACAGCCAAAGAGGAGAATTACTTGATTGGAGACCCTGAAACTGGGATAGTATGGGTAAAAGAAAAAGAGTTGTTATCAATGTGGCGAACTGGCATTTTAATGACTTTTTCCAAAACGAGCGAGTTTAGACCTACAACGTCCAGGAGAAAGAAGAATAACGCATGGCTCTTTAACCTCATTACTTCCGATAAGAACAAATTAATTTCCACCCTATTTCTTGGCATTCTAATTTCCTCTTTAAGCCTATCTACCTCAATCTATACCCAGACATTAATTGATATTATTCTTCCAAATGGAAATTTGAACCTGTTAGTTCTAAGTGTCATTGGATGGGCTTTACTTTTATTTATCAACATCTTTATTCTTTACTTCAGGGGTATCATAATTGCGCGTTGGGAGTATAACTTTAGCACTTCAGTACTCGCAAGTTTTTTTTCTACACTACTGACTTTGCCTAAAAGTTTTTTTGACAGCAAAAAGAAGGGTGATTTAATTGCCCGCATGAATGATGTTCAGCGAATACAGTCGATTCTTAACCAAATTGTAAACGAATCTATTATTCACGCACTAATAATAATCTGCTCGATTGCAGTATTGTATTACTATAGCATCAGTTATTGCACTGTTAAATTTACCCCTTCAGTTTTGTGTTGTCTATTTGTTTAATCATGACTTACATGCGATGCAAAAAAACACTGTTCGCAAATACGGAATTAATGAGGCTAACTATGTTGACATATTGGATGGAATTGAGGTTATAAAGTCAACTAACAAGCAGTCCTACTTTCATAAGTCTGTAGTAACGAAGTACAATGAATTTAAAGGCTCAGAGTTTAATTTAAACAAGACAGCGATTTTATACCGGATTGTATCATCAGGTCTTGGTATATTTGTTACTATTTCAACAGTATTATACTCGGCATTGCTATTCTATCAAGGGAATCTTATACTAGGTCAATTATTAGCTATCCTCTCAATTGTATTCCTGGTGATATCATCTACCAGCAATCTTGTGCTACTAAATGTATCTCTACAGAGCGGTTGGGTAGCTTTGCAAAGGCTGTATGAGTGCTTAGAACAAACGTCAGAAGAGAATATAGTATCCACCCCTAATAAGCCGCCCCTATACAGTATTAATAAGATTTCGGTGGACAATCTATCATTTGGTTTCCCATCCTGCGATCTTCTTTTTGAAAATGCCTCATTTCACGTAGCGAGAGGTGAAAGTATTGCAATCTTGGGGGAAAATGGCTGTGGAAAAAGTACGCTTTTTAATGTCCTCCAAAAATTTTTTCAATATAATGCTGGCAATATTACAGTAAACGAAGAAATTGATTTTAAGGAAATTTCAACTGAGAGTTGGCGCAAGTTTGTTAGTATTGTTCCGCAAAAGACCAAGATTTTCAACAGCACATTGTGGGAGAATATAGCCTTAAGCTCTGACTCATTGGAAGAAGTGAAGTCGTTCTGCGATGAAATAGGATTTTCTGATATTTTCGAAACTCTACCCTTAAAATACGAGACACTGCTTGGAGAAGGCGGAATAAATATCTCTGGTGGACAACAGCAGTTAGTCGCATTAGCGAGAGCTTTGTATCGGAAACCAAATCTATTACTTCTTGACGAAGCTACTTCGTCACTTGACTCACACACTCAGAGTATAGTCCAAAATATCATTGAAAGAATACAAAGCCAACTTGCTATAATTATTATAACTCACAAAATCGAATTAACAAACTTATGCACTAGAGTATATCAAATCCAAAATGGTTCGTTTTCAATACTTAATACACGTTAAGACTGCAAGTAATACTAAATGCCAAATGGGCTCAAAAAGTATAGGTGAAATTTTTTCATAGTACCGCCTCACACATTAAACAAGCCGCGCTTCCCCAACTCAATCCAAAGCTTGTTTAATAAGTGTGGCTGATTTTCCTAAGTGGACAAATTTGTAAAGCCTACGCTTCAAAAAAAACTTTATTGTTGTTTGAGAATTTTAAAAGTAAATGGGGACAGCCGATTAAGGTTTCAAAAAAAGACTCGGCTCAAAGGCCCAGCTGCCAACAAAAGCTATGCGTCATTGGCGGGTGACGTGTAAAGTTGCAAATTGGTTTCTTAATAAATATTTATCACGGTGGACAGATACGTGTAGGTCGGGCTTGACATTTCGCTGCGCTCCATTTTCAAGCCCTCCTATTCCGCCAACGAACGCATAGCCAAACGTTAGCAACAATGCCCTTCCGTGTAACCCGACAAATTCTCCACGACAATAAAATAACGTTCGACATCCCACCTATCAAGCTTCTCCACGGGGACAACTAATCGTTTCCTTAGACAACGGGGACTTTAAAAGAAAACAAAAAGAACTGGGTCTGGACTCGGCTGACGAACAACGACTCGTCTAACAATTGCCCACCGCACGGCAACCTAAAAAGATTCTCGCCCACGCTTTTGGCACTTACCATTGCCACACATGCCACCGCGATACCAAAGCAATGGCAAGAGCCAAACCCACCCGCCCCTAACATCATAAATTTGACCATAATAAAACTAACTTTACTAACCCAAAAGAATTACTAAATTAACGAGGTTAAGACTCCCTAATGGCAATCAAAAAATCTGAATTATACAGCTCTCTCTGGGCTAGTTGTGACGAATTAAGAGGCGGAATGGACGCCAGCCAATACAAAGACTATGTATTGGTATTGTTGTTTGTAAAGTATGTATCTGATAAATACGCTAACGACCCAGATGCGCTCATTGAAATCCCGAAAGGTGGGAGTTTCAAAGACATGGTTACCCTAAAGCACCAAAAGGACATTGGTAATCAGATCAATATCATCATTGGCCAACTGGCAAAGAAGAACGATCTGGTAGGCGTTATTGACGTTGCGGACTTTAACGATGATGAAAAACTTGGCAAAGGCAAGGAAATGGTGGACAGGCTCACCAACCTGATCTCTATCTTTGAAAACCCTGCACTCGACTTTAGTAAAAACCGCGCAGAAGGCGATGACATTTTAGGCGATGCCTACGAATACCTCATGCGCCATTTCGCTACCGAAAGTGGAAAGAGCAAAGGCCAGTTTTACACACCAAGCGAAGTAAGTCGGGTAATAGCCAAAGTGTTAAGCATTAACAATGCTACCAACAAGACGACATTTTATGACCCTACATGCGGTTCGGGTTCTTTATTACTAAAAGCGGTAGATGAAGCCAACGGCAAAGGCACCATTTACGGACAGGAGAAAGATGTAGCTACAGCTGCGTTAGCTCGCATGAACATGATTCTCCACGGACAGGAAGCCATTGAAATTCATCGAGGTCAAAGCACCCTTTCAGATCCGTTCTTTAAAGACAACAACGGGTATTTAAAAACCTTCGATTTCATTGTAGCCAATCCTCCGTTTTCATCAAAGAATTGGAGTAATGGCTTCAATCCGGGCGAAGACATCTTTGGTCGGTTCGATAACATGGGCATCCCTCCTGATAAGAATGGAGACTTTGCTTTTCTCTTGCACATAATCAAGTCGCTGAAAAGCAATGGGAAAGCAGCTTGCATCTTACCGCATGGAGTTTTATTTCGTGGCAATGCCGAGTCCGAAATCCGTAAAAACATTATTGAGCGCGGCTACATCAAAGGGATAATTGGGCTACCGGCCAACTTGTTTTATGGAACGGGTATTCCCGCCTGCATTATTGTCATTGACAAAGAAGGTGCAGCGGACCGCAAGCATATTTTTATGGTGGATGCTTCTAAGGGCTTTTTGAAAGACGGCAACAAAAACAGATTGCGCGAACAAGACATACACAAAGTAGTAGATGTATTCAATAAACAAATTGAAGTTCCCAAGTTCAGCCGTTTGGTAAGCATCAAAGAAATCAAAGACGAGAAGAATGATTTTAATCTAAACATACCTCGCTACATCGATAGCCAGGAAGAAGAAGACATACAAGACATTGAAGCACATCTATTGGGCGATATACCCAAAGCAGATATTGATGCCCTCAACGAGTATTGGGAAGTTTACAAGACACTGAGAACTAAATTATTTTCTCCAAATAAGCGAAAGAACTACCTCCAACTAAAAGTAAGCAAAGACACCATCAAGCAAACCATTTTCAATCATCCTGAATTTGTAAGCTTCAGCAAGGAAATGGATGACCTGTTCACTGAATGGAAAACGCGCAACACCAAACTACTAAAAGGGCTCAGTATTGGAGTAAAGCCAAAGCAAACCATTTTTAAAATCTCGGAAGACATACTAAAAACCTACACGGGCAAAGCCCTGATGGACAAGTACGATGTGTACCAGCATTTGATGAACTATTGGAATGAGGTAATGCAAGACGATTGCTACCTCGTGGCTGTTGATGGCTGGAAAGCAGAACTAAGCATTATTAAAGAAACCAAATCGGCTACGGTGTGGGATTGCGACTTAGTACCAAAGACATTGGTAATAGATCGTTACTTCTTAAAAGAGAAAAAGACAATAGAAAAATTAGAAGCCGACAAAGAAGCCCTCGCCACACAAATAACAGAACTGGAAGAAGAGCATAGCGGTGAAGACGGCTATTTTGCCGACATGGATAAAGTGAACAAAGCCAACGTGCAGAAAAGATTAAAAGAACTTGCTACACCAAAACCCAAAAGCAAAAAGAGAAAAGAAGAATTCTTGATGGCAGCCGAACCCGAAGTTGCTTATGGCATTTTAGGCGAAGCCGCAGTATTAGAGCAATACTTAAAACTGTTGGAAGACCAGACCGAAATCAATAAAAAAATAAAAGAAGCAACTGCCGACCTCGATAAAAAAGTAATAGAACGATACAAAACACTTACCGAGACAGAAATAAAGCAACTGGTAGTAGATGATAAATGGATGACCACTATTGAACGAAGTGTAAAAACCGAAATGGAACGAATAAGCCAGCGGCTTACGCAGCGCATAAAAGAATTAGCAGAACGTTACGAAACACCTTTGCCAAAGCAAACAGATGATGTGGCCGATATAGAAGCGAAAGTAAATTCCCACCTGCAAAAAATGGGATTTGTATGGGAGTAAGGACGGGGTATAAAAACACTGAAGTTGGCGTAATTCCGAGTGAATGGGAGGTGAAAAACCTATTAGACAATTTTACACTTAAAGCGAGAATTGGCTGGCAAGGATTAACAACAGCAGAATATCTTAAGACAGGTGATTTTGGATTAGTAACTGGGACTGATTTTAAGGATGGCTACATTGATTGGGATAATTGTGTTTACGTTGAGAAAAATAGATTTGATCAGGACAAAAATATACAGCTTAAAATCTTTGACGTCTTAGTTACGAAAGATGGAACAATTGGCAAAGTTGCATTCGTTGATAAACTGCCTAATCCAACTACATTAAATAGTGGTGTCTTTGTTATTAGACCGAAAAATGAAAATATTGATAATAGGTTTTTCTATTATCTATTAATGTCATTTTACTTTGATAAATTTCTCGCAAAGATTACTGCTGGATCAACAATAACACACTTGTATCAAAAAGATTTCGTCACTTTTAATTTCATCTTACCTACAAAAGCCGAACAAACTGCCATTGCTAAAGCGCTATCCGATGCCGATGCATTAATAAACAGTTTAGAAAAACTCATTGCCAAAAAACGTAGCATCAAGCAAGGGGCAATGCAAAAATTGTTAAAACCTAAAAAAGGTTGGGAAACTAAAACTTTAAAGGAGTTAGCTCGCTACAGAAGAGGAAGTTTTCCGCAGCCTTATGGCCTTGATAAATGGTATGACGACACCAATGGATTACCATTTGTACAAGTATTTGATGTTGACGACAATTTTCGGTTAAAGAGTGATACTAAAAGAAGGATAAGCAAAGAGGCACAAGCAATGAGCGTATATATCGAAAAAGGCTCTGTTGTAATTACTCTTCAAGGCTCGATTGGAAGAATAGCCATTACTCAATATGATGCCTATGTTGATAGAACACTGTTATTCTTTGAAAGTTTTATTGTTCCATTTGATAAGTATTTTTTTCTTCTATCAATCTTTAGTCTCTTTGAAAAAGAAAAAGAAAAAGCACCAGGTGGTATTATAAAAACTATTACTAAAGAGGCTCTCTCAAGTTTTACGATTTCTTATCCTAAAATCGAAGAACAAAACTACATCGCCTCTATTCTTTCAGACATTGATGCGGATATAAAGACCTTAGAAGTCAAATTAGAAAAATACAGAAAGGTAAAATTGGGAATGATGCAGAATCTATTAACTGGAAAAATAAGATTGGTATAATATGGCACAAGAAATCTTAAAAGGGTTAATAACACCCAACGCACACACAATCAGCAAAGTCTTTTCTGAAAAAGATCGCTATTACATTGACATTTATCAAAGAGATTATAAATGGAAAAAGGAACAAGTTGAGACTCTTTTGCGCGATATTGAATTACGATTCAACATGAGCAAAAGAACAATTACAGATCCGAAAAATGTAAAAAAAGATGTTATAGAAACTTTTAAACCATATTTTCTAAATACATATTTGACCTGTAACACAACAGATTATGTTGCCATTGTTGACGGTCAACAGCGTCTAACTACATTTCTTATTATTCTTATAAGCTTGCGAAAGTTAGTAGCGGAGGTAAATAAGAATGACAACTATCAAATAAAAACGGTTAGTAACAGCACGTTAGAAAAACTAATATTTGAGGCTGATGATTTTGATAATCCACAATATTATAAAATCTATAACCCAAATCGCCAAGGCGCATTCGACTTCATACTTGAAAAGGAAAAGCAATATGAAGCTAAGGATGAAACGCAGAAGAAAATAATCGAAAATCACAGTATCATCGCTGGGTACTTCAATTCGTTTTTCAGGTCTGAAGATACAAATCTTCCCATTGATGTAAATAAGCTTACATACTACATCTATTATATTCTCGAAAAACTCAACATTGTTGAAATCCATATTGAGCACAAAGAAAACGTAGCAACCATATTCGAAGTAGTAAATGATCGCGGTCTTGGCCTAAAGTCCTATGAAATTCTAAAAGGAAAATTCTTGGGTAACTTGTATGACACACAGAAAGAAAAGGCCAATGAGATTTGGGTTGAGCTTCAAAACAAATACTATAACAGTAAAATCAAGAACAGTTCTGAGAACGAGATCGACTTAGATTCTTTTTTTAAAATATATTTAAGAGCAAAATTTGCTGAAACTGAAAATGAGTACAAACAGTTTGAAGAAAAATACCATTATGAAATTTATCAAAGTCAAAAAATACTAAGTTTTTTTAGTCGTTTCGAAGATACAGATAAACTATATAATTGGGTCGTAAATGAATTCAAGTACTTTGCTGAGCTTTATTTGAATATTCGCACAACATACGAAAATGACTATTTGATTTACAACAAGTTATTGGATCAGAATCAACAATATTTATTGATCATATCCGCTATTGATTACAATGACAAGCAAGCAAAAGAGAAGATTACTTTAGTTGCAAAGAAATTCGATCAGATGCACGCAACAGTGCGTTTGCTAGACTTATACGAAAGCAATAGCTTTCAAGAATTCGTATATAAATTAATGCCAAAAGTCAGAAACAAAACTTTAGATGAGATATCAAAATCATTTGACACGGTATTAATTGAGTACTTAGAAGCAGAAGAAGTAATAACTAAGAATGCTTACACAAAAATAGGTGATCTATACAAATATGAATTGTTCCAAAACACTCGAAACCGGTGGGTTAATTTTACCAAATACGTACTAATGCGTATAGATAAGCACCTCTCTGAAACTTTGGACAAGCCTTCATATTGTAAGGATGGGTTAGCTGATTTGGAAGAACGTTTTAATAAGAACAATAAAAAAGTTTATGGAATGCATCTTGAACATATCTATGCAAGTAACGACAGAAATAAGTCACTGTTTAAAGATGCTACAGGAAATTTTGATGAGTCAAAGTTTAACGAGGTGAGAAATAGACTTGGAATGGTCTTGCTACTGAAAGACAAACAGAACATGAGCAGCAACAATGACTATTACACACTAAAAGTGGAGGATTATAAAACAAGCAGCCTGATATGGAACGAGCTACTTGTTGGTCACATGGATTCAATCGACAGAAGGAATTTACCGAGTCAAGTTACTAGCGTATCACCTGCCCCTAACGGTGTTTTCCCAATCGAAATGCTTGAAACAAGGCAGAAGGAAACTTTCGATATGCTTAAACTGATTTGGGGCTTTTAATCTAATAACTATTATGAGTAAAGTTGGCCAAGTCGAACGTGCTACACAAAATCGAGTAGTGCAATTGTTTCAAAAGCAATTGGTCTATCGCTACATAGGAAACCTGGAGGAAGAAGAAGATAATTCCAATTTACGCGAGGAAGACTTGGCCTCGTTCCTAACAAAAAAAGGCCATAGCAAAACACTTATCACAAAGACTATATCCGACTTTAAGAAAGCCATTGCCGTAAACACCAGTGATGACCTTTATCAGGCCAACAAAGAAGTGTATTCATTGCTGCGCTATGGCATGCCCATAAAGGAGGAAGCGGGACAAAAAAAGGAAACAATTGATTTGATCGACTGGAAGCATCCGCTTGAAAATGATTTTGCCATTGCCGAAGAAGTAACTATCAAAGGCCAACACAAAAAGCGACCGGACATTGTAATTTATATTAATGGCATTGCCATTGGTGTGCTTGAACTGAAGAGAAGCACCATTTCAGTTTCAGAAGGAATCCGTCAAAACAACGATAATCAAAAGCACATCTTTATTAAGCCATTCTTCACTACCATTCAGTTAATTATGGCAGGTCAAGATGTAGAAGGCTTGCGCTACGCTCCCATTGATACATCTGAAAAGTATTACCTCAAATGGAAAGAAGTAACAGAAGAATTTAATCCCAACGATACCTATCTTTTAAAACTGACCAAACCTTTAAGAGAACATGCCGCCAAAGCCGAAAACCTATTGGATAAGCACCTGATTGAGTTGCTGAATAAAGAAAGGCTGATCGAAATGTTGCACGATTTTATTGTGTTCGATCGCGGTCAAAAGAAATTCTGTCGTTCTAATCAATACTTTGGTATTAAGGCAGCACAAGAAACCATCCGTTTAAAAGAAGGAGGTATCATTTGGCACACGCAAGGCAGCGGCAAGAGTTTAACGATGGTATGGCTTGCCAAATGGATTCGCGAATACAACTCGAAGGCAAGGGTACTTATTATCACGGATCGTGATGAGTTGGATAAGCAGATCGAGAAAGTATTTAAAGGAGTAGATGAAGCAATAACAAGAACCAAAGACGGTCAAGACTTGATAACCAAGTTAAACGAAACGAAACCTTGGTTACTCTGTTCACTCATTCACAAATTTGGCAATAAGGAAGAAGCGGATTACGACAGTTACTTAGAAGAACTAAAAAAGAGCTTACCAAAAGATTTTAAGGCCAAAGGAGACATCTATGTATTTGTTGACGAATGCCATCGCACACAAAGCGGAGATTTTAATAAAGCCATGAAGCGCATATTGGGAGAGAATGCGTTGTTTATTGGTTTTACAGGCACACCACTTTTGCATGCCGATAAAAAGAAAAGCCTTGAGATTTTCGGCAAATACATACACACTTACAAATTTGACGAAGCAGTAAAAGATAAAGTAGTATTAGACCTTCGCTATGAAGCAAGAGACATTGAGCAGAAAATAACCTCACTCGATAAAATTGATAGTTGGTTTGATAGCAAAACCAAAGGATTAACGGACTTTGCAAAAACCGAACTAAAGCAAAAATGGGGAACCATGAAAAAAGTCTTTAGTTCAGTAGGTCGCTTGCAAAAGATTGTAGCCGATGTATTGCTCGACATGGAAACCAAAGAAAGATTGCAGAATGGTCGCGGCAATGCCTTGCTGGTTTCGGGCAGTATCTACAATGCATGTAGGTATTACCAATTGTTTCAAGAGGCCGGATTTAAAAAATGCGCTATCGTTACTTCATTTGCCCCCAGCTACAGCGACATAAAGGGAGAAGAAACAGGCGAAGGATATACAGAGAAATTAATGCAGTTCGAGATTTACCAAAAAATGCTAAATGGTAAAACAACAGAAGAATTTGAAGACATAGCTAAGAAGAAATTTATAGAAGAACCGGCACAAATGAAGTTGTTAATCGTAGTAGACAAGCTACTAACAGGCTTTGATGCACCAAGTGCCACCTACCTCTACATTGATAAAAGCATGAGAGATCATGGCCTGTTCCAGGCAATATGCAGAGTAAATCGCTTGGATGGAGAAGATAAAGACTATGGCTACATCATTGACTACAAAGATTTGTTTGGCAGCTTGGAAAGTGCAGTAGATGACTATACATCGGCAGCATTTGATTCCTACGATGAGAAGGATGTTGAAGGTCTGCTATCAAGCAGACTTGGTAAAGGAAAAGAGCGTTTGGATGATGCGCTGGAAACAATTAAAGCACTTTGCGAACCTGTAATACCGCCAAAAGGAACAAAAGAATACATTCAATACTTCTGTGGCGATACCCAAAATAGAGATGCACTAAAAGATGCTGAACCAAAACGAGTTGCTTTGTATAAAGCCGTAATTTCATTAATCCGTGCATACAGCAGTATAGCCGATGAAATGGAAGAAGCTGGTTACACAGCAAAGGAAATCGAAAGCATTAAAGCAGATCTAAAACACTATGAAAACGTGCGCAAAGAAATTCAATTGGCCAGTGGTGATTGGGTCGATTTAAAACAATATGAACCTGCCATGCGGCATTTGATTGACAGCTACATAGGTGCAGAAGAGAGTAAAAAGATTTCAGCGTTTGATGATTTAAGCTTAGTGGAATTGATCGTTGAGCGTGGGAAGGATGCACTGGATAAATTGCCCAAAGAAATAAGAGAGAATAAAGAGGCAATGGCTGAGACCATTGAAAACAATCTCCGTAAAGTGATCATTGACGAAAGCCCCACCAACCCTATTTACTACGAAAAGATGAGCGTACTCTTAGACGAGTTAATAAAGCTAAGAAAAGAAGATGCCAAGAGATACGAGGAATATTTAAGTAAGATTGTCGAGCTGACTATTAAAGTAAAAAAACCAGAAACAAGCAAAGAGTATCCATCTTCAATAGACACACAGGCGAAGCGAGCCTTATATGATAACTTAGATAGAGAAGAAAAACTATCTCTTGTATTAGATGAAGCAGTTATTTATGGTAAGCACGATAATTGGGATGGTCATCCACAAAAAGAAAAGCACCTGAAAAATCAAGTGATAAAACCTGTATTGGAAGAGTATCAGAAAATAGAAAAGTTAGAATCAATTTTTGAAGTCATCAGAAAGCAAAAAGAATACAACTGATGGTAGAAGAATCAAAAATATTGCAGATCAATAAGCAATTGTCGGTTGACATGGTTCGGAAGAATATTAAAAATATGCACTTGGCCGTTTACCCGCCAACAGGCAGAGTTCGCATAGCCGCACCACTTAGAATGAATGATGAAGCCATTCGACTTTTTGCGATTTCGAAACTAGGTTGGATTAAACGCAATCAAAGAAATTTCGAAAAACAAGACAGACAATCACCACACCAATACAAAGATAGAGAGAGTCATTACTATCAAGGCAAAAGATTCCTATTGCGGATAGCAGAACACAACGCACCTCCAGCGGTAACTATAAAGACAAAAACATACATTGATTTATGTGTAAGGCCAGACTCAACACCTGAGCAGAAAGAAAGTATCTTGAATGAGTGGTATCGGTCAGAATTAAAAAGACTAAGTCAACCAATCATTACCAAATGGGAAAAACGAATTGGTGTTACTGTAGATAGCTGGCATGTAAAACAGATGAAAACCAAATGGGGTACATGCAATATTGAGCAAAAACGAATTTGGTTAAATCTGGAATTAGCAAAGAAGCCGGTGCAATGTTTGGAATACATCATAGTCCATGAGCTCATCCACTTATTAGAACGCCATCACAATGAGCGGTTCCTTTCTTTGATGGAAAAGCATATGCCTCAATGGCGATTTTATAAGGAAGAATTAAACCGCTTGCCAGTAAGTCATGGCGAGTGGACGTATTAACAGTTATAAAACAGCAAATTTCCTTTGGTCAATACCCACTAAAGGGTATTGTAAAGCCGTCCCCATTCGACATGCCACAAATAATTTGGCGTAATTCCACAACAGGCCAATTTAATTCACGTTGAACACGTATGATATTGCTCAAAAGCAATCCTGCTTGACAATATCGTATCTCGTTTTTTGTAATGTTCAACCCTTTAAATTCAAAACACAATGGCAAGTACCACAGAAACAGGTCACGCTAAAAATGTAGCGACCTTCGAGGATCTCATTAGCTTTTGTACAGGCTATGGAGCAACGTACAATCCGAGCAAAGCGACATTAAAACTGCCAGCTTTGACCGCACAACTTACAGCAGCTAACGCAGCACTGCAAGCAGTAAAAGTAGCAAAGACAACCTATGACAATGCTACCAATGCAAGAGAGTTGGCTTTTAAACCAATGAAGCCATTGGCGACAAAAATTGTCAGTGCGTTGGCAGCGACAGAGGCCGCCAAACAGACAGTAGCTGACGCAAAGTCAACTAACCTCAAAATTCAGGGTAAAAGAGCAACGGCAGTTGAAAAGCCTGATGCAAAAGCGTTGGCAGCAGGTGCAGAACCTGTAAAGACCGCCTCTACTTCACAGCAGAGCTACGACAAGTTAATAGACCATTTCGCGCAGTTGATAGCAACCCTAACAGCCGAGCCAAAGTATCAGCCGAACGAGAATGAACTGAAACTGACGGCATTAAATACAATGCTTACGGACTTAAAAGCAAAAAACACAGCCGTGATAAATGCCACAACGACAGCAAGCAACGCTCGTATAGCGCGGGACAAAGCCCTTTATGCTGAAGTTACAGGTATGGTCGACACAGCACTGGACGTAAAAACGTATGTAAAATCCGTATTTGGAGCATCAAGCCCCCAATACAAGCAAGTGAGCGCATTAAAGTTTACAAAGAGAACGGGTGACTAGAGAACTCCTTCCGTTCCTTTGGGACAAGGCAGGAATAGTTTGACTATTCCTGCCCTTTTGTTGAAATAGAGCAGTGTATTTGGAGAAGTAAGCTCGACACTTTAAGAATCCCGCGATGTTACTGACGAAACTCGCAAGGTGACAGAAGAAGTAAGCAATGTGACTCACGAATCTACCGTTGTAATTTGCGAAGTAAGCGATGTTGTTCACGATGCTTGCGATGTATCTTAAGAATGTTCCAATGTGACAGAAGGATCTTCCGTTGTTGCTGACGAATCTCCGAGTGTAACTTTAGAAACGTGTAAGATGTCTTTGGACTAACCAGAAAGTGAGGCCGACCCAGGCAGCACACTTGCCAAAGCCCGCACAATCCCGCCCGCATGACCAAAGCTTTGCCAAGAGTGCCGCACCCCCGCACCAATACCGGACAGATTAGTAAGAGTAAACTAAAAGATTCTCCAAGGTTGCCCCCCGCGCTGGTACAGTTTCACAACAAAGTTTTGGTGACAAAGAACAAATGAATAACAAACGGACAGCCATGTACCGTGACAATCAATTCTATTACGCGACACCTTGACGACACACTAACGATTGACTTACAAGTTGAGAGAAGAAGGGCACATGTTGCTAACAAAATGTTTGCGCAATGGTGGGGTGACGTGTAAGTACAAAGTGTTATCTTCGTTCAACGTTTGTTCACGGGGACAGTACGCGGCTTCGAAAGCCCACCACTGCGCAAACACAAACGTTGCCAGCCATAGGGTCGGACAAAAAGAGTGAAACCACAACGTGTGACGTTTCACTAACAACGATTCCCCACGGTGACAAATAAACGACCTCAGTGACAACTTGGACTTTGAAAATTAAAACGTTGGACAAATAATAAAATGAAACAGCCACGAGACTTTTGATTAATAAACGTTGGACAAATTGGACAGAAAAAAGGCCGACCCTTCGCATTTTTAAAAAGATTCTCCTCCGGACGCCCCGCGCATTTGGCACTTGCCATAGCCTCGCGAACCCGCCCGCGAACCCAAGCTATGGCAAGAGCCAAAACCCTCTCCTTATGAGATTGAAATACACATTGTAATGACAAGACAATTTTCTATTATAGCATAATGAAAAATGTAAATCTTATAGCAAAATTGATTGGGGGGTATCAAATAGCAGGTGGATTAATTGGAATTTTATTTATGCTGCGAGAAATCGTCATGAACCCAAATCAGCTATTTGGACTGTTTGGTGTATTATTTTTAGTTGCCTTTCTTCTTTACATATTTTCAATTTTCGCTGGTTATAAACTTATAAAGCTGGATGAACTTGGAATCCACTATTCAAAAATAAATCAATTACTCCAACTGATATTTTTTGCAACACTTGGATGCGGATATTCTTTCGTATCAGGCTTTAAATTTGTTATAGGTATAGATGCCACAACGGATGTCCGTCTCTTTTATAGGTACTCATTATCAGATTGGAGATTTATGATTAATCCGTCTAATGAATCAAATTACTTTGGGATAAACATAATTGCCTTGATTTTGGTTATTCTGTTAGAAAAACTGTTTAGAGAAATCAATTCTCAGGATTCCACTATCTGATTGAAATTATGGGAAATAATAATATTGAATACAGAATAAAATCTTTACCGCTAACAAATAGTGTAAAATCATATCTAATTGGTACGGGAAATCAATTAAACAAAAAACATAAATTTTACATCAATTTAGTTCGGTACTATTCACCAGCTTTCCAAAATACTGATAATAATAAATTAGATGAGCTTTCTGATACCGCATACCTCTATTTCCGCTCATTACTCTTGATTGATTCAATAATGGATAATCATAGTAATGGAAAGGAGAATCAATTACTCCTATTCTTACCAATTTTTGAAGAAGCAATGAAAAAATTGTCATGGCTATTCAACGAAGACAGTGCTTTTTGGAATAAGTTTAATTTTCGTAAAAAGGAATATTTTGAAGCATTTGTTATTGAGAAAAAAATTCATCTAAACTACCAAATAAGTGAAGCACAATTTGAAAAAATCGCATCTGCGAAATCATCTGTTTGTTATTCAATTATTGATGCCCTTTGCGAACTTTTAGATAAAACTTTTGACGATTCATCCTTGATAAGGAGTTTAAAACATATACATACAGCCTTCCAATATTTGGATGATACTGACGATTTTAAACAAGATTTGGATATAGGCCAACGAACTTATGCGCAATGTCTTGTAGAAAATGAAATCACTAAGCGAGGGATTACTCAAACAGGTAAGACTTTCAAACATAAATTTTTGTTTACTTCCGGTATTGCGGAGCATTTAATAAGTAATGCGATAACTAATTTAAACGAGGCAAAAAAGATTGCAACTCACTATAAATTAAATGAATTGTCAGATTTTCTAAATAGTGAAATTGCACTATGTCAAAATCAGATTTATGAAATTAATTTACTGATTGAAAAATCGTTGACTAAATCAAAAAAGAGCAAAACACTTGTTTCGAAAAACGAATTACCCGTAGCAATAACCAGTGCGATAATCTACTTGGAAAAATCAATCAACGACAAGGGATTATTTGAAGACTTTATGACATCAGCAGGCAAGAGTATGACATGGGCAACGGCCTATGCAGGAGTTAATCTTGTTGATATACCTGAAGCCAATAATAAGATACTTCCTCTGATAAAATCATCCTTGATAAATTCTGGAAGGGGGGCATATAACGAAACAATCATAGAAGATTCCGACTCATTAAGTTTTCTGATTTGGTTTTTGAAGTCTTCTGATACAAATCCAACTAATAGTATTGTAACTTCGTGGCTAAACTATATGGATGATAATGGAGGTTGGAGTACATATAAAAATGAGATATTGTTGCGGGAGCGTTTGAAGTTAGAAAGCGATATCACTTTAAAAGGATGGATTTCACCAGTTCAGTGCGTGTCTGCCGTTGCCCTTAACGTACTAACACTTTTTCCTGAACTATCACATCAATTTCATAGGACAAGTGAATTTTTATTAAAAAGAATAGACAATGAAATGTTCTGGAAATCATATTGGTGGTCAAGCGACATTTATGCAACATCTTTCACGATTATTGCATTCACAAAAAATAAGAACCTAGAAAGGTATGCAGAAGCTGGCTGTCAATGGTTAGTTAACACACAAAATGAAAATGGTTCGTGGAATACACATAACAATCAGGAAAATGCGTTTTATACCGCGTTGGCTTGTAATGCTTTAATGAAATATGACTATAACAAATATACCCTGCCAATTAAAAAAGCAGTATTTTGGTTAGTAAATAGCCAAACTGATGACGGCAGTTGGATTTCAGGACGTATCCTACGAATACCCGCTACGGATGTTGTTGAACCTGAAAAAGTAAAGAAGTGGAGAAACAGTTCGTTTGGTGTCAATATTATTGTAGATGACCACAATAGGATATTTACAACAACTACAGTAGTTAATGCGCTAAATACATATAGTAGATTATTTTTAAAATCGTGAATCTAATAGCGTCAGATATTGTCATTAGTAGTTTTGACGAAAATCGATGGGTCATCAATACACCTGATAGCCGAAATATTCTTGCTAACAAAGCGGTTGTTGATTTAATACGCATTTTGCAAAATAGCGATTCATTACCAACAGCACTTGAACAATTCAATCGAGAATTTAATTATCAATACGACCAATCCACGTTCCTAAAAATTATCAATGAGAAACTATTAAAGTATGGATTGCTTTCGGGTACAAATGTTAAGTTTGAAAAGTTTAAGTACCTAAAGTTTAGGGTACAATTTTTGCCTGCAAGCTTTGTAAAAATCCTGTCCTATCCATTTCGATTTTTTTTTACTCCGCGTATATTTTGGATTAGCTTGTTTCTTTTAGCAGGCTTTTCATTAGTTATTTTATACCAGCAATTCTATTCAAACCCAATGGTACTTAATAACAATCATTATACTTTCTTTGTGATACCTTTTGCCCTTTTCATTAGTTCATTTTTACATGAATTAGGTCATACCGCAGCTTGTTCAAAAAATAATATTAGTCACGGTGGAGTTGGTTTTGGGTTTTATTTTATTTTCCCCGTGTTTTATGCAGACATTAGCAATATATGGTTAGTCAGTAGGCATAAAAGAATTATAGCTAATCTTGCCGGCATATTTAATGAGATATTATTAACCAGTATATTTTCCATGATATACTTAATAAGCAAAGACTTAGTTTATCTTCTCATTTCCTCAATGATATTTCTTAAAATTCTGATGGAGCTAAATCCTTTTTTCAGAATGGATGGATATTGGATTTTGTCTGATTTGACAAACACCCCTAATTTGTTGCCTAAATCAAATCGCCTTGTGAAAGAGTATTTTGTAAAATTATTTAAGACTAAGAAATTTGATAGTGTGGCTAAAAAAGATATTATGTTGTTTATATACGGAATAACAAACTCGTTTATAACAACCTTTTATTTGATTTATGTGTTGATGATTTACAGACGAGATTTGTTCCTCTTTCCTAAGAGATTCTTCGATTTATTCAATGATGTGATTACCTTAAATTTCGATTTAACCGTTTTTAACAAAAGTTTCTTTTTGATTCTGTTTTTTTATTTAATTTTTATACGAATCTTTATAAAGAAAATAAACACTTTAGCTATAGGTAGGTTTAAAAAGGTGGGGCTATCTATAGAAAATAAAACACCTTAAAAATTAAACATATTTCGTTTATGGAAAGATTAACAGATGAAAATCAAACAGAGTTGGCTCACTTGGATGATTTTGAACTTGAAGAACTTGAAGAGCGAATCGAATTTGGTTCATGGTCAGCCACAGATGGCGGACGGGATGAAACTGAAATAGGCGCAGGTGTGTCTAACGGTTGGGGTGAAATTGGTGTTAGAAGCGGAGGAGCTGGTGATGCTACTGGAACTGGATATATCGCTATCAACTTCTGATTTAATGATAGATTGGGATTAGAAAATTCTAATCCCAATCTTACTTTTGGATTGCATAAATTATTTATTATGAGCAAATACATATCGGTTTTAATATTGTTATTGATAGCTTCCAATACGTTAGCTCAGGGTGTTATTGAAGGAAAGGTATTTGATGCAGTCGATAAATTAGAAATACCTTATGTAAATATTATTTCTTCTGATGACAAGGTGGGTACAGCATCTTATTCGGATGGAAGTTTTACAATTACTATCCAGAGATTTCCGACAACATTAATTTTTAGCCATGTCAACTATGGCAAAACTGAAGTCACTTTTACCAAATCTGTTTCAGATAAAGACATATTATTAACCCCGCTTGTAACTACTCTTGATGAAGTTGTAATCAATGCAGGGAATCCAATTAATATAGTTTCTGTCACTTATGAACATTTACTAAATTCAACATTAGCAAGTTCAGCAAATGGATTTTATCGCCAATGGACAAAAAACGATAATACTTATTCTGAATTACTTGAGTCATTTTACAGTTCAAAAATTACAAGTAAAGGCATAGAATTTTCTAAAGTTACACAGGGACGCTATGCAGTAAAAGAAGCCAAAGAAAAAGGACTAATGGCTTACAAAAATTTTTCTGTATTCACAAATACGTTCCCAGTTATCCAAACAACCGAAAGGTCATTCTTACATCCGCTTAGAAAAAATGCAGAAGACTTTTTTATTTTTAAAATCACCAAGGTTATTAATGGTAATAATTCTCAAAAGGTATCTGTAATTTCGTTTGAGCCAAAAAACACAAACAACTTACCAGCTTTTAAAGGGCTTTTATACATAGATGATGATTACAACCTTGTACGGTTTAAAGGAATTATCGAAGATGAAAGATTTAAACCACTCGGAACTATTGATGCCGCCAAGGTAAAAGACCTAAAACTTGAGGTGGATTTTTTTTGTGATAATAAAATGAAGGATGTTTTGTTGCTTAATAGTATCAAGATTGACCTTACTTACAAATACAGGTATGATGATAAACACTATAAGTCAATTCATACCAGTTCGTTCTATTTTGTATATGAGAAAAATGACTATATAACTAACCAAGATTTAGCCAGTAGCGAACCAAATGATTATGCAGCTATTAGCAATTCAACCTATGATGAAACTTTTTGGGAGAAAAAAAATGTTCTTTCTCATACTCCTATAGAAAAAGAAATAATTAAACAATTTAAAAAATCAAAGTTGTTCAATCAGATTTTCAAAAATTAACAAGCAATGTCAAGAATGCTTTCCATAATGATTCTCTGTTTATCATTCTCATATAAGAGTGTAGCACAGAGACAATTTTTTTACCTAAAAATGGATTCAAGCTATTCGTTTTCATTTAAAAAACACAATACCTATATTTTTGGTAATAACTATCCTCAAACATATTTAGAAAGTACATCTATTATTAAAAGTAATACAGTTCCCTATCAGGTTAAAATTATTACTAATTACACCCCACCTAAAGTAATTCAATATCGGTTGCGACCGAATAGACCTCTCTATATGGATGCAAAAACTCTTGATGGGGGTAGACCAAAAGCCCCCTACTGGATGAGAGAAAGTACTTATCGTTATAATTTTCTTGATGTTAGAAAGCCTGTCCAATGATGATTGACATAAACCGCACACCCATTGCCTGGCCGCGCTTACAACCCGCATCCCAAGCCAGCCAAAGAGTGTGCTCAGTGTAGTGTAAGTGGAGAAAGTTGTCAAATGAAAAATGCCCCACCGCACGACTGACAAAAAAGATTGGTGTAAACTAACGGGGGACAAAAAACACGGCTACGAATGAAGTGAGGAGAAGACCCTACGGCTGGCAACAAAATGTTTGCGCAATGGTGGCGGGACATCAAGGTATGAAGTTTAGTTTTTATATTACGTTTGCCCCCGTGGACAGGACGCGGCTTCGATAAGCCACCACTGCGCAAACACAAACGTTAGCGGGCATTATAAAAAAATACAGAGAGACAAAAAAAGTACATATGTAGTGTTTGTGGATATGATGAAAGTTTTGGTGATTATTTAGATGTGTATTTTCGGTCATGTTTTAAAAAATACAGAAATGGTTCTATTAGGGCTGAACACCCGCATGACAATGTGGCCATACCGCAAAAGAATAAGTAATAAAACTTTTAAATCTAAATCACTATGAAAAAGACTAAATCACTTGCTGCACTAATGACATTTACATTCATTTTTGTAGGTGTTATCTCATGTTCCGAGGAACAAGGTTTAAAGAACGAAGAAGTTTTTGCATCAGTTGTAATCCCGGATAGTTACAAAAATAGCTCCCCAAATGGGCGGACTTCATCTGCGACAGAGGAGATTATTAGAGATATAACAGTAACTACCACGAGCGGAGAAGTTGTTCATGGAAAAGTAAAACTGACAATACCAACAGAAGGTGACGGTTTAGTCGGATTCGAGATAACACAGAATATATTCGACCAAACTGAACTCACTCCTACATTTTGGGCAGATGGAGTGGCAAAACAAAACAATGCTGGTAGAATTGCAGGTATTGGAGAATGCCTTTCCGGTTGCCAAGACATACCAAAGGGCGAAGGAAGAGGCTGGTGTAAGGCTGGTTGCTGGGTCGAATTAGCAGCTACGGTTGCAATTGTAATTATTGCTGTTGCTTAATTATAATAGAGTCAGGCTTGCATAAGCCTGACTCTTTTTTTATGAAAAAGGTACTCTGCTTCGTTTATACTTTCATAGGAATCTCATCCTGCTTCGGTCAATACAGATTGACTAAGACTGTTGTGGATGCATCAACTAACAAAGCAATACAGTTTGTAAATGTAACCCTAACTAGAAACCAACACATTGGGACAATTACTAATGAAGACGGATTATTTACTTTATACCTCGAAAATAAATCGGATTCAATTGAGGTCTCTCATATCGGATATAATAAAATTCGACTCACTTTAGACTATAGCGGTGATACCATTCGCCTCAATAGCTTTGCCACGATTCTTGATGAGGTAACAATTAGCAGCATGTCAGCAACACAAGTTATGGTAAAGGCAATTCAAAACTTAGAAAATAATCACTCTGTTGAACCCGTTACATACAAAGCATTTGTCAGAATAGTCGAGTACCCTCAAGACACAAGTGAAATACACATCTTTGAAGAACACTCAATAACTATTCATCAAACAAAGGATAGTAATTCGAAATTTAAGATAGAAAAAACAAGAGTGAATGCATTCTCTGAGGCAGGCGAAAGGAGACTAAAAGATTTAAGATTGATAAATATGGTCAGTGTATATGCTGACAATATTTTTAGATACCAAGACGACTTCTTGAAAAGAAGAAAAATAAAAAATTACAATTATAGGTTTCTTGAGAACCTAGTAAACGACTCCAGTATTTATGCAATTGAATGTAGATTAAAGGCTGACACTTCAATTATTTCAGCTAAACTATTTATTGATAAAAAAACATTTGCCGTAAGTAAACTTACTAAGTATTATAAAAATGAAATTGGTCTCTACGACTTTACCGACATCAATTTTAGACAACATGGTGACAAGTGGTACCTGTCAAATTCATTTCGTCATTTCAAGAATAGTATTTACTCACGATATGGTGACAAAAAAAATAATTACACAGACAGAGTTTGTAGTTACACTGTGACTAATGAATCTAATAACCTTAAAGATTTTAAAAGCACAGTAAATATCTTCGCTGAGCCAATTAAAAGACACAAGGGAAATTTTGACGATGAGTTCTGGGGCCAACAAAATCACTTACCAATACCAAGTTGGATAGAAATAAGATTGAGATAACGCCCGCTAACAGCGTGCTTGTGCAATGGCCGGGTTCGCAGCTGCATTAAACATTCGGTTTCATTATATACATTTGTCACGGTGGACAATTTACAACTGGTCGGGCTTGTCGGGCTATCGCCCTTAACAAGCCCTCCTAAACCGGCCACTGCACAAGCACCAACGTTATGCACAATGCCGCGGGACAGATACGGTGCTTCGAACATTGGCACTTTTGCTTGCCCCACTTCCCGCGCGACACCCAAGCAAGCAAAAGAGCCAAGAGTGTACTATATTTGTTTGATGACGGCAATGTTATATTGACATGGAGACATATCGTAATAGATTAGACAAAAGAGAGTACTTCCTTGAGGTTTTCAACATTGACCCATCTGAATTCGAAAAGACAGGATTAAAGTGGGATGTTCTAGGAGAAATATATGAAGACCATATAAAAAATATTCCAATTCTGTATGAGGCCGGACAATTCATTTTAAATAATCTAATTAAGATTAAAAAAGTACACTCGGTAAGGTTTAGAGTTAAGGATCCATCTCATCTCATTGAGAAAATAATTCGAAAGAAAATTGAAGACCCGACAAAGGAATATACTCTTGAGAATTATCAGCAAACGGTCACTGACCTGATTGGAGTACGAGCATTACATCTATTTAAAGACTCATGGATAACAATCCACAAATACATAAATGATACTTGGGAATTACATGAGCCGCCAACTGTCTATTACCGAGCAGGTGACGACAAGAAAGTGATTGAAAAGTTTGAGGAATCAGGGTGCAGTCCAAAAGAACATCCTTTTGGTTACAGGTCTGTTCATTATATTATCAAGTCAAGACCAGCGAAAAAAGAACACTTAGCTGAGATCCAGGTTAGGACACTCTATGAAGAGGCATGGAGTGAGATAGATCACCAAATAAGATATCCATACGAGACTGACAACGAAATCTTAAATCAATTTCTTCAAGTTCTAAATCGACTTTCAGGAAGTGCTGACGAGATGGGTACATTTATAAGAAAATTACAAGTTCAACTGAAGAAAAAAGACAAAGAGATAAAAGAACAAAAGGACATCGTTGCTAGCTTGAATAAAAAATTAGAACAAAAGAACATTTCAACTGATGACTTAGAAAAAATAAGAGAACAAATGAAAGAGATTAAGATTCCTTCTTTGAAGTTTGACAAGTCAATTTTAGACACCTTGAGGAGAATATCTGAACAGCCGACAGTGTCGTATCCAAAAAAGATTAATATTTCAAGTTATTTAACAAACGAAGACAGAAAAAGTCTTACAGAAAAGAAAGAACAAGGCAACAAAGGGACGCCTGAAAAACCAAGTGACCCCAATTAACACTACCGCAAACAGAGCATTTTAGAACTCGAACAGCGACATTATCTAACAAGAAATTAAATCAAAGATTCCAATAATATGGAAACTCAAACTAGTATGACGTTCTTCATGGGATCTTTATAATTAAACCTCTTATGAAAATATTGCTAACTGCCTTTATCTACAGTCTTTCAATAAACCTATTCAGTCAATGCATGGATAATGAATCAGACTTCAAAAAATACTTTATTGAGAACTCTGCTAATCTTGATCCAATTGAGGGTATTTGGAGCATAAGTTGGACGGGTCGAGTTTATGACATCTATGGCAATCTATTGGCTAGAGACAAAAGCCCACAATCCACACAAGAGATCATAATTAGAAATGGTAATGAGTTTATTTCTTGTCCCAATAAAACAACCAGTAGTTCACCGATATTCAAGAGTACTTTTCAGAGAACTGCAGCTGATGGCATCTATATTTATAGTAAATTATTTTATTCAACATCTGAAACTGCTAAAGCCAATGCAACTCTGAATAAAGGGCTTTTAGAATATTCGTATGAATTACCCGAAAAATATAAAAAGATAGGTAGCCCTAATCCACGCCTTACTGGAAAGGTAATCTATGATGAACAATGGATTAAACTTTTTCCCTCGGAAGCGGACCTTAGATCGAATAGGAAATCAACAGGAAGTGGCTTTGCCATTAGCTCTAATGGTATTGTAGTGACAAATTATCATGTAGTGGAGAATGCTAAATCGATAAAGATAAAAGGGGCAAATTTAGACTTTAATAAAGCTTATAATGCAAAAATCTTAATTTCTGATAAGCATAACGACCTCGCTTTGATTCAAATTGATGACTCAGAATTTAATTCACTTAAAGCAATCCCTTATACTATAAAAACAACTCTTGCCGGGATAGGCGAGAATGTTTTTGTTTTAGGATATCCACTAACCGCAACGATGGGAGATGAAATCAAATTGACTAACGGAATCGTTAGCTCAAAAACTGGTTTTCAAGGTGATATTACATCCTATCAAGTTTCAGCACCAGTTCAGCCAGGGAATAGCGGTGGACCTCTTTTTGATAGTCAGGGAAATTTGATAGGTATAATTAATTCGAAACATCTCGGTGCGGAAAATGTTTCCTATGCAGTCAAATCAAACTATTTGATGAACCTCATAGAATTACTTCCTGTTACTCCAAAACTTCAAGTTCTGAACTCACTGACAGGTAAAAATTTAACTGACCAAGTTGAGTTGGTAAAGAATTTTGTTTACCTAATAGAAGTAAACTGAGAGCAGTCAAAAATTGGTGCTTCGAATCGCAGCACCAATGCCAATGCCGCGCGACTTCAACCCACATCCAAAGCATTGGCATCCGTGCTGCTTAGTGACGGTTGACAGCGGCACTGTGCATAACAAAATGTATGTGACATTGCGGGGTTCCGTGTAAAGTTGTAGCTTAGGTTTCAAACAGCGTTCGGTCTCGTGGGACAGTTTCGGAGTTGTCGGGCAAATCAGTCGTACCTCCTTCATTTGCCCTCCTATGCCCGCAACGTCACATACACCAACGTTACCGGTCATGCTATGACGACAGTGCAGCCATTAACCTGACAGCTAAAAATTAAACAGAAGAGCAACAAATTTTGACAGTTATACAACGACATACAAGCAATTTGACCATGCGACAGTTCGGACTAACAAGCCGACACTCAAGCCAACGCAATAAAAAAATTAAAACACCGCCACCGCACAAAAAAAAATTGAATTTCTATTGCCTCCGCACATTTGGCACATTTGCTTTTGCCGCCTACGCTAAACCCAACCCGAAGGCAAAAGCAAAAGAGCCAAATCTCCACCCCACAACACCCATTATGATAGGACGATGAACTTTCTTGAATGGAACAATCATATTGCAAAACATTTTTTCAACCCTGACCAAGCAGGGAAGGACATACATTTGTTCATTACTAAACAAGAAATAATAAACCTTGCTAAAGAAAATTTCGGAGAAGAAACAGACCAAGAGATTTGGGAAGATTATTTACGCAAGTTAAAAAACGGACTTCCGGGTTCAAGCGGATTCCCTGACATATTTGACAAAGCAATTCATGCTTTTCAACAATGGAAAAGAGCCGGACTAAAATCCATTGAAGGAGTTGAACTAAAATATCCACCATACATTTCACATTTGGTTTTTGCGGTGTTGCCTCTCATTGAAATTCAAGGTGACTACTATGCAACAAATTATTATGACCGGCTAAAAGATTTTTTGGACGAGAATAATATTCAGCAGAATCTTAGAAATAAACTTCGTGACATTGATGAATTGTGGGCAGACCTTTCACAGTGGTCAATCAACACAAAAAACGGTGAGTTGGGATGTTTCAAAAAACTCTTGTTCACTCACGAAACAAGAAAGTTTGTTTACAAACCATTTTCTCAATGTGTGTTGACACCAAAGGCAATCAGAAAATTGCCGGACTTTTTTTATGCAACAGGTTTTGTTCCGAAAACATTTTACCATGACGATTTTTTCAGACAACAATTGTGTAGCAGAAATGGAATTTCAATTCTTGAATTGAAAGCAAGCGTTGTTGAAATCATAAAAAAACCGACAGACGAAATAGGACAATCAATTGTTGAAACTGTAAAATCAGAATTCAATCAATGGACTGGAGAAGAACATGAGATAGTTTTAAAAGATGGAATTGAAAAGAAAATCAGGAAGAACACAGTTGTTCCACTTAAACTTCAATTCAAAATAAATGAAGATGGAGAAATTGTCTTTTCATATAGAGTAAAATATTCTTCTGAACCACCACCTGAATTGAAGTTTGACGAGTTTGAAGACATTTACGAAAACGAACACTGGTCAAGAACTCTAAAAAAAGATTATAAAGATTCCTTTGAACTTAAAGATAATGTTAATAAGTGGAAAGCAGTTTTTGACTTCAAAGAAATTCGCTTGTTCATTCGTGGCAGTTATTTCCAACTTGGAAATGATTTTTTTATTGAAACAGAAAAATTATCACGAGTTGAAGGTATGTATTTGCTATGCACTAACAATATAAGCCAATCAATTCAAGAATGGTGTGAAAATTCTTGCAGCGAATTCAGAAATGAAAGCACACTGGTAAATGTTCCAATCGGACATTCTTTGTTATGGTTTAAGAACCCAAATAGAAGTCATGCAGAATTTCCACAACTAAAAGTTTATGAAAACAAAACCATTTCACTCAGAGCCGGAACTGGTTTAAAGATTGGTTATTTGACTTTCTTGAATACAATGCTTCCAGAAGTAGAAATTTCAAATGCGGATGGAAATGAAAGAGTTTATATTCAATACGAGGATGAAACCGAAAAAATATTTTTAGACAAACACTCCAGTGTTGGTGGTATTTGGGTATTGCCTGAAAACATTTCACTCAATAAAAGTTTCTACATTCAAATTGAAAATGAATTTATTGAAGGTGTTAGGCGAACCTATAAAATTGAGGAAGAATCATGCAAAAGTTTAAGCAATGAAGAATTGCCAAAACGAAATAAATTCAATGCAGTTGTTGACAATGCAACTGAATTTATTCAAGGAAACAAAATTCAATGTTCAGCACCAATAAATAAAGTAGTTGATGGTCAGTCATTCAGTTCAACACTTAGAGCAGTTATTCAACAAGAAGAAAATTTGAGCTTCAAAGACAACACACTTTTAAAATGGTTAGTTGGAATTAAAGTGTGTGACACAAAAAAATATAATGAAGCATTTGAAACCATCTTACACGAGACATTTGAAGGCGAGCAATTGAGAGTTCAAGAGAGAAGAAAATCTTCAATAAATATTTTGGACTACTTAGGATTTGTGGACTATAATTATTCAGACGATAAAATTTTTACACTGCCTCCAAAACTAATTTCAATACCAAGTGGCAGAGGAGTAAAAGCACTTTTGATTGGAGGTAGAGACGAAAAAATGATAAATGAAATGATTGCGTATTGCTCAAAGAGCAATAACTCAATTTCTATTTCTTTCAAAAAGCAGAGTGAGAAAAATCTTCAAATGCTTATTCCTGATTCAATCACTTTTGAATCCAATAACAAAAGAGAATTTGAAAATCTTGCGAATCATTTTCAAGTTGAGTTTGATGATTGGTATATTTTGAAGTTGAAAAACTTTCTCCCGACATTGAGCCAATACGAACAGTTTACAATAAGCAAAGGCAGTTCCGAATCATGGGAGAAATTTGGCTTAGAGAAAAAAGTTTTTAGGAAAGAAAGTTTGAAGTTTGAATTGGTTAACGGTTATGACAAAGAGTATTCACTAACTGAATGCAGACCAAGTTACATTCCTGAATTTGCTTTGTGGATTAACCAATCGTATTACACGATTGATAAAAATTGGGGAAAGTATTTGTTCATCAATAATTGTTCAGAGAAAGTAAGAGGTTACGGACAAGGAAATTATTTTGCAAAGCCCAACGAAATATTTTGCAATGCAAATAATCTTGCAATTCCAGCTTCGCTTCCATTGCCAAAATTATTCTCACGAATAATTTTACAGTTGAGTGGAGAAGCCCCTGACTTCAGGCAAATGAATTTGAAAGGAAAAAACGTGTGGTATAATGTTTACCGGAATATTCCATCACTCTTTACTGAAAATTTCTTCCGGTTTATTTTAAATATGAATATTGAAACAACAACGCAAGTAATATGAAAGACCCTATCGGTTCATTTGAAACCATCAAAGACAATTTCATTCGGTATGTTGAAACAGCTTTCGGAACAAAGTTTCCAGGACTTGAAAAAGAACGAAATGATTTACTTAATTACGATAAAGTTCTTTATAGGAAACCTTGGATTGAACCTCTACCTGATTACATCACAAGCGGAAAACTTATTGACGACTTAAAGCCGGAAGATTTAGGAAATTCTTTAAACGAATCAGAAGTAAATATATTTAAGGAACTTGTAAAGCGAGGTTTGTTTCCTTCAAATGTGAGAATGCACTTACACCAAACAAAAATGTTGAAAGAAGCATTGGAAGGAAATAATTGCATTATCACATCAGGAACAGGTTCAGGAAAAACAGAATCATTTTTGCTTCCATTATTTGCACAACTATCAAAAGAGTTTGCGCATTGGAAAAGCGCAAATCAAAAATCATTAAGCATTGATTCATGGTGGAAGGATGCTAATGGTTTGACACCAAAAAACATTGTTGATGCTGCCAACCAATGTTTAAGTCCGGCAGCAAGTCAAAGAAACCATGATGTTAGAAAAGCCGGAGTAAGAGCATTGATTCTTTATCCGATGAATGCTTTGGTAGAAGACCAAATGAGCAGATTGAGAAAGGCACTTGATTCAGACGACATTAGAAATTGGTTTGACGAAAATGCAAACGGAAATAAAATTTATTTTGGAAGATACAACGGAACATCCCCAATTGCCGGAGACCTTTTCAAAGTAGATGGAAAAAGGAACGACAATAAAATAAACAAACTTAAAGAGGAGTTAAGAGATTTAGACGAGGCATTCAACAAGGTTTCAGAATACATCCGAACTGAATTACCAAAAGAAGAAGAATTCAAAAAACTTTCTGACGAAAAGCAAGCAGAAAAAATAAAAGAACTGAAATCATTTTTTCAACGGCTTGACAACAGTGCAGAAATGCGTTGCAGATTTGATATGCAACTTGCACCGCCTGACATTCTCATTACCAACTTTTCAATGTTGAGCATCATGTTAATGAGAGCAGTTGACTCAGGAATATTTGAAGAAACAAGAAGTTGGTTAGAGTGCGAAGATTTATCAGAGAAAGAAAAGGCAGCAGAACGACCCAACAGAATCTTTCATTTAATCATTGACGAGTTACACTTGTATAGAGGCACACAAGGCACAGAAGTAGCGTATCTGCTTAAACTTGTGCTTAACCGCTTAGGACTGCATCCACATCACCCACAGTTACGTATACTTGCTTCAAGTGCATCTATAGTTGCTGACGATTCTAAAGAAGGGAAAAAAAGCAAAGAGTTTCTTGAAGATTTTTTTGGCGTTGATTGGAACAAAAAGCCATTCCATATAATTAAAGGAGAAAATAATCTAGTTGCTGATTTACCTCAAAGTGAAAAAAAACTTCCAATAAATCCGTTCAAAGAAATTGCACTGAAATATTCGGAAGCGAAGGAAGATATTTCAAACCCGAATTTTATTTCCGCTTGTGAAGCAGCAGCGACACAAATTGCAACTGACTTTAAAATTCCAATTCAAGGAAACGGAGTTGAACAATTTCTAACCGTAATTACAAATCCAATTTTCCTTTTAAAGGAAAGATTGTTTTCCCCTTGCAAAAACTATCAAGCGGTTTGCTCTTTAAAAGCAGAGGGAGACGATTCAGAGGAAACATATTTTGCGGAAACAATTTTTGAGCAAACAGACAACCAAGAAGATTTACAAAATGCTTTAAGAGGATTGCTTATTGCAAGAGCATTACTTGACGAAAAAGAATTTTCGGAGAAAATTAAAATACCCGATGAAAGAAAATTGCCACGATTCCGTTTTCATTATTTCTTTAGAAACATTGAAGGAGTTTGGGCATCGGTAAACCCTAAGGATATTGAAAACAAAGAGGGCTACAACGATGAAGAAAGAACAGCAGGAAAACTTTTTTCAACCTCCAAAATAAATTCGGAAAACGGAAATAGAATTTTGGAATTGCTTTACTGCGATAATTGCGGAACAACTTTTTTTGGAGGAAGTCGGTCTATTGGAAAAAATGGAACTTGGGAACTACTTCCTTTAAGTCCGAAGATTGAAGGAATACCTGAAAGGACACCCGGCAAGTTAGTTGATAAAAGAACTTATCAGGAGTATGGAATTTTTTGGCCACAAGGCAAACAAAAATTTACAAAACACACACAACGTTACGGAAGAAATGCCGGACAAGAAGCCGACAATTGGAACGACCAACCTTTAGTCAACACAAGTGATACCCGTGATTACATTGCTCAATGGATTCCAGCAATACTCAATGTAAAGTCAGGTGATGTTGACACAGGAAATAAGAACGATAAGGAAACACCACAAGATTGGATTAACGGAAGAATGTTTTACATCTTCCAAAATGGCAATGATGTTGCTAATGAACTGTGGCTTACTCAAAACTTAGCACACGAAACACATTACGCACTTCCATGTGTGTGTCCGTGTTGCGGAACTGATTATTCTGAAAAGAAAAGTAGGAAAACAACTTTACGAGCATTTAGAACCGGTTTCGCCAAGACCAGTCAAATTTTTGCAAAGGAGTTGATGTTACAACTACCGGACAAAGTTGATGAAAGAAAGTTGGTTGTGTTTTCTGATAGTCGTGAAGATGCTGCACAAGTTGCAAATGGAATTGAGAGAAATCATTTTACAGATTTGCTAAGAGAAACTTTGCTCTGTGAACTTCACAGAAATATTTTGAAGAAGAACGAACTTGTAATTGCGTTTGACAATGCAGATGAAAACACAAAACAAAAATTTGAAAGAGAACAGCCAATTATTTTTGATGAAGTAAATACACTTTTCTACAATTCCAATTCTCCAAACCAACAGGACAAGGCAAAGGCATTGGACAAAATAAATCAGTTCAGAAGTAAGTCAATCAATGTTCGTGAACTTGTTGACCTCTCTCCTTCTTTCAATCTTGCACCCATTGTAAAAAATCTTGCAAAACTTGGAGTGAATCCAGGAGGTTTGAATATTTCTATCAGACAAAAAGAAATTGCAAATGGTGTTTGGGTTGATTGGTATAACTTGATTGATTTCTTACAAGAACCGCTTTGGAAAGCACAAGCGAATTTGAATTCGTTCATTCAAGAGATAAGAAATAATTCGTTTGATGAATTATCTCAAATGTTTTTCGGTCAACTGTTTTACTCCTTTGAATCTTCCGGCTTTGGTTATCTCTCAATCAATCCAAGCAGTTCACAAATAAATCATTTCGCAGGGCTATTAAACATTCGTCCAGCTTTGTTCTTAGATATTGTAAACAGTTCAATCAGAATTTTAGGAGACAAATACAAACACAACTATTCAGATTTTCCAAACAGAAATCCATTTACAAGTTTTGATTCATTACCACCAGCACTCAAAAGATGGATAAAAAATGTTGCTGCAAAAAACATTCTTAACCCTGATGATTTGGGTAGTGCAATTTTTGAAACGCTTCATGGTTCAGGAGTTTTAGATTCTCAAAGAGGTTTAATGATTGAGAGTTTGTTTATTAAAGTTTCAGAGGAAGAAAATCAAATTTGGAAAGGCACACTTGTAAACCGACCACACCTACACACATCAGGCGGCATTTGCACATTTGCCGGCACAACAAGAGACGATATTGTTTCAACTGCATTGACATTATCAAATGAGAATTGCAAAACTGTATGGGAGAGAAATTATTTAGCGTTCAATGCAATTACAGAACAACGCAAGCCAATTCGTTTGCATTGCGAAGAACTCACAGGGCAAACAGACGACCAGTTTGAAAGGCAACGACATTTTAGAAATATCATTTTGCCAAGTGAAGGAAACAGAGATGTAAAAACGATTGACTTGTTAAGTGTAACAACAACGCTTGAAGTTGGTGTTGACATTGGAGCATTGCAAGCAGTGATGTTAGGCAATATGCCACCGCAAAGATTCAATTACCAACAAAGAGTTGGTAGAGCCGGAAGAAGAGGACAAGCATATTCGGTGATACTAACTTTTTGCAGAGGTAGAAGCCATGACGAATTTTATTTTGCAAATCCTCACAAGATTACAAACGATGCACCGCCTACTCCATTTCTTACAATGAATCAAGACAGGATTTTTAAGCGCCTACTTGCAAAAGAAATTTTTAGGAAAGCATATACCCAAACACCAATCAATATTTCTAATGATGGCAAATCAAGTATACACGGAGAGTTCGGAACAATCGGTGGAGAGCCACAAACAAATTGGTTGATTTACAAACCTCAAATAATTAGTTGGATAACCAACTTCAAAAATGAAGTTGAAAAAACTGTTGATGCTTTAATTACACCGGAGTTAAAAGAACAACGACAAGAATTTATCAATTGGGTTTGTGATGTAGAAACAAAAAATGGATTGATAAATAAATCTCAAAGTGTAATTGACAACAGAGAGATTTCTTCCGATGATATTTCTCAAAAATTAGCTGAGGGAGGAATTCTTCCAATGTTTGGAATGCCAACAACTGTAAAAAACTTATATCACGGAATCAACAAACAGTTTGAACCGCTTTTGATAGACAGAGACCAAGCAATGGCAATTTATGAATTTGCTCCGGGTGCACAGAAAACAAAAGACAAAGCAATTCATACAGTGATTGGTTTCACTTCTGAATTTTCAGATAAGTTATCGCAATACGGAAGTCCAAACTTTGATGGAAGTCCATTCTACATAAACAAATGGATGACGAGATGCAAAACTTGCGGCACATTCAGAACTTATGAAAAGGAAGAAGATTTTCAAGGCAGAGAAACAGTTTGCTTGGATTGTGGTGAAGATGAATCCAATTATCAAAAACCAGTTTTATTAAAAGCACCGAAAGCATACAGAACAAATCTTGCACAGGGAAATGATTCAAAAGAAGATTCACTTATTCTTTTATCAAGACCGCCAATTTTTGCAGAGTCCAGTAAAGATGATGATAACAAAACTGAAACAGATAAAATTAGAAATACAAACATTTCAATTACCGACCGTGATGTTACTTGGAGAGTAAACACAAACGCAGATAATTATTTTAAAGGCAAGCGATACAACATTGTAAACAAATATCCATTCGGACAGCGAATAGGTTATAGATTCAAAGAGCAATGGTTGTTGAATGATTTATCAAGCCGCTACTTTGATGATAATGGTTACTCAATGGAACCATTTCCAATTGCTGATTCGCAAGAGGAAGCAATCGCTTTGGCAAGTAATAAGAAAACAGAAATTTTAAGATTAGCACCGGCATCAGTTCCACCGGAACTGAATTTGAATATGGTTTCAAAAGAAACTGATTTGCCTCACATACGAGCACAATCGTATGGTGTGCGTTCAGGTTACTATTCAGCGGCTTTTCTACTTCAAAGAATTATTGCAGACAAACTTGATGTTGACCCAACTGAAATTGAAATTGCAGATATTTCAAGAAAAGCACTGAATGACGACACAGACAGATTTGTTGCAGAAATAATTTTGACAGACGAATTGCCAAACGGTTCAGGTTTCGTAAGACACTTGTATAAAAACTTTGAAGCAATTCTTTCTGATACAATTTTGCCGCCTGACGAAAAGGTTTATTTGAAAAAGATTCATTCCGATTCTCATTCAGGTTCTTGTTTTGATTCTTGTTATGAATGTTTGAAGGTTTACAGAAACATGAATTACCACAGTTTGCTTGATTGGAGATTAGCACTTTCAATGATGCGAATGATGCACAATGAAACGTTTGTTTGTGGTGCTGACAAGAATTTTGACTTCGTTGAATTAAGAGGTTGGCTTGATAATGCAATCAGTTTAAGAGATTCCTTTATTCAAAGTTTCGGTTACACACACAAAGGTGATGAGAACGGACTTCCAATAATTAAATGGGGAGCAGACAAGAAAAATATCATTGTAATAGTTCATCCATTTTGGAATGTTGCTAATTTGAATTATGATGAAAATTGGTTGGCAAAAACAATTACGGCATTAAGAAAATATGTTGCTGCTTCCGGTGGTTCGTTAAGCATCATTGACACTTTCAATTTGCACAGGAGACCGGGTTGGTGTTATGAAAAATTAGTTATCAGATAATGAATCAAGTTGGCAAAATAAATTTCAAGAAAATCCAAAGGATTTCTCCAAGCCAATTTTATTCAATGAAAAATTGTGCTTACAAATCTTTATTGGCAGAAGCAATGAATAAGAAAGCATTGCTTCCGGTTTCTGCTAATGCTTATTATGGAACGGTGTTGCACAAAATGCTTGAGTTGATTTCAAAAGGAGCAATTAGAAACGAGGAAGATTTCAATACTACTTTTCAAGAGCAAATAAAATTAATGGAAGAAAAGTTAGTTTCTGATGGTTATGATTTTTTTGTTCCGCTTCAAAAGAAGGTGAAAGATTTTATTATGAAAAAGATTTTGCTCAAAGACCATTTGAGAAATGTTTCTGAAAGACCAACAAGAGCAAGCAACACAAAATTTCATTCTGAAAAATGGTTTGAATCCAAAGACAAATTGATTGGTGGAAAAATTGATTTAGTAATTGAAGCAGAGCAGGAAATTGAAATACTTGATTTCAAAACCGGAGCAATTACACAAGATGTTTTGGATGATGATGGAGAAGTAAGTTCAGAAGTGAAAGAAGAATACAAGGAGCAACTAAAACTTTACGCTTACTTATATTTTGAAAATATCGGCAAGTTTCCAACTCAATTAAGTTTGGTGGATTTGACGAAACAAAAATTCACAGTTGACTTTTCAGTGAACGAATGCAATACTATCTTTGAAGAAGCAAAAACGTTATTGAATTCAACAAATGATTCTATTGACAAAGGTATATTCACAGCAAACCCAACAGAAGCTAATTGCAAGTATTGTTTATACAGACCGGCTTGTTCCTTTTATTTGAAACACATTGAAACAGACAATTCATTCAATGATGTTTCAGGTTCAGTTCAAAATGTTGTGAAGTTTCAAAATGGAAATGTGAGTTTGTATTTGGAATCAGGAGACAAATTATTTACAGTTTCAAATTTGCCATCTGAAAAGTTTGATGAGTTAAATAACAGCAGAAACAAAAAAATAAATGTGTTCAATCTAAAAAGAGAACCGAGAGAGTTTTTCTACTCTGCAATAAAGACGACAATAGTTTATGAGTAACCATCACGAAAATAAAATTCCAATTCTTTCATTCTACTCCGGTGGTGGGTTTTTAGATATGGGTTTTGAGCAAGCAGGTTTTGAAACTGTTTGGACAAATGAAGTTGATGCAGTGTTTGCAAAACTTCATGCAGCCGGAATTACTTCATGGAGAAAATCAAGAGGCAACGGAATCAAAGCTGAAATTTTCAATACAAAATCAATTACAGAAGTTTCATCAAAAGAAATATTAGCAGAAGCATTTCCAGATGGAAAGCCTGAATACTTTGGAATGATTGGTGGACCACCTTGTCAGGATTTTAGTATGAATGGAAGTTTGAAAGGTTTTGAAGGCGACAGAGGAAAACTCACAACACTCTACTTTGATAAGATTTTAGAATTAAAGCCAACATTTTTTGTAATGGAAAATGTAACCGGCTTGACAAAGCGAAAAGAAACAAAAGAATTTTTGCAGACACTTTTGAAACGAGTTGAGAAAGAATATTTCATTGACCACGAAAAATTAAATGCTTTAGAGTTTGGCGTTCCTCAATACAGAGAACGAATTTTCTTTGTTGGAATTAAGAAAACAAAACTTGATTCAAAAATTGTGAATCAAAGCCCATTCGGAAAATGGTTTCCTTTTCCTGTTGACAAAAAATATAAAGATGCAGCGACCAAATACAGTTGGGCAACACCAGTTTCTTTTGGAAAGAGTTTGACAAAACCAAAAGATTTGCCACTTGAATTGTGTGTGGAGAGTTGCTTAGTTCCACCGAGAGAAATAAATGCAACTGCAAACGCAAACGAGTTTTTTAATTTGTATGTAACCGACAAAGCATTGGATGCAATTGACGAAGGCGAAACAAACAGACCATCATTCAAACGACTTCACCGTTTCAAATACAGTCCGACAGCTTGTTACGGCAACAACGAAGTTCATTTGCATCCATACAAACACAGGCGTTTGTCAGTCCGTGAGACATTGCGTATTCAAGGAGTGCCGGACACTTATGTTTTACCGACAGATTTGCCGCTATCAAAAAAATTTAAGATGATCGGAAACGGAGTTCCAGTTCCATTAGCAAAAGCAGTCGCAGTGGCTCTTAAAACATTTATAAAAGACAATAAAGTAATCTAATGAAATGCCAACACACAAAAGCACACACATTTGCAAGCCGCACAAGCCAACACACAGACCAAAGCTTGCAAAAGAGTGTGCTTTTCTCCAACCCGAGAAGAAATTCATTTTTTTTCTTCCCACCCTTCGGTGTTTTAATTTTTTTTCACCCACACAAACCACGACAGACAAGCAATCAATCAATCAGTTTATTGCAGACCCTAACTGGACAACGTAACTTGACTCGGACGACAGAAGCACGAACCGGTAACATGCGTTTGGCGTCATGCGGGGTGAAGTGCTTAAATTCAAGTTTAGTTTTTCAAATCAACTTTAGTGCTGGGTTGACAGTTTGGTGCTCCGAAATCCCGCACGAACGCCAAGCGCAAAAACGTTGGCAACAATTGGGTGGCTTCGTGGACAGTGACGGTTAACTTATTCATTGCAGAGACCGATAGAATAAAAATATTGTTAGTGATTATACGTTAGACCACTGACATTAATTTAAATAACAATGAAGAAATTAAGTCTGACAGTTATAATAATAATCTGCTTTTTAAATTCTGCCCCTGGACAAAACAAGACTTATTTTGGACTTGAGTTCTCGGTAGCTAACGACATTTATAAAATTACCGACAATGGTGATTATCTGATTAACGTGCCGCTTGTTAACGCAATAGGAGGTTTCAACTTAAGACAGGAAATAAACAGATACATTTTTGTTGAAACAGGCCTAATATTAAAATATTATTGGCAGGGATTTGGATTCAAAACAATACCTTATTATGGCAGTTCGAGTAGTGACCCTTCATGGATAATTCCGGTACGTTTAGGTTTTAACTTTAATCTTTACAAGGCGAAAATATATTTAGTCCCTGTTTTAGGCTATTCACAAGGTATTAATCCGTCATTTGGTTATGGTTCAGGCAGTGGGAAGCAAACATCAAGTACTACGACTATAACTTACAATTACACGGAAAACCCTGATGTGTCACGCTATTTTCCACTTTTGCAAACGGGTATTGGTTTTGAATTTAAGCTTTTTAAAACACTTCTGTTTTCAATCTCAACAAACTATTATAGTGGATTCAAAAATACAACCCATTTAGATATCAATTATACGGTGAACAATTCAAACCAAACGACAGGGACGGCAATTAGCAAAGGTCAATTTTGGTGTGTGAGTACAGGGTTAAAATATCCCATAAGTAACTTTTGGACAATGAAGAAAGAACACGTTGGACCATGAATTGAAAAATTTTGGAGTTGGCTTCGCTGACAAGCTGACGACTCGTTGACTTCAAAATAATCGACAAATTATACGAGATAACAGCTGACGATTAACGGACGAAACCCAACTGTTGCCAACAGCAGCTATTTGCAATTGCGGGGTTTGGTGTTAAATTAAAGTTTATGTTTTTAAATGCAGTTCGGTCACGGGGGACAATTTTACAGCAGGTCGGCTTTAACATTCCGCTGCGCTCCATTTTTAAAGCCTCCTATACCCGCAACTGCAAATAGCCAAACGTTGGCGGTCATTTTTACTAGGACAATGAAGTATACATACTATATTTTGACAATCATAGTTTTCTCATGTGGGTCAAGAAATCAAGGAGAACTACAGGGAGAAAAAGAAACAAAATCAATTGACACCTTACAGACGGTGACATTGAATGAACCTCTGAAAAAGAACAATTCTTTCGGGGCAATTACGATTGAATCAACAATTCAAGGTAAACACGACAAAGACTTTTGGGAGACAGGACTAAAAGTAATTGAGTACAAAGTATCACGAAATGACAGCATACTGACAACGATTCAGATTTCACCACCTGACTTCAGTGACTTGTACAACAAGGACTTTAGCGAAAGTTCCAAAATATGGGACAGCGAAATACTTGCAGTGGATGAAAAGAAACAACGAATTGCCATCCTTAATAATTTTGGGCTACCGGAGTCGGACAATCAATCAAATGTAATTGTAACTGTGGACTTTAAGGGAAACAAGTCATATAAAGACAGTCCACCAGATTGTTCATCGGGGACTAATTTCTCATTCAATAAAATTGTCGACTGTGAAGGAGTCTATGACTTCGAGAAACCCATTTTTGAATTCAAAGACTGCTGCACAGTTTTTTCCGACTTAGTCAACGACTCGACCCTTTTCTACGTCCTCGATTGGGGAAAAGAAGAAAAGAAGAATGCTTTTCTAATTAACATCAACACAAAGGACACTTTAGACAGTTTTGTATTTAAGGATTTTCATCAGGTACTTGGTTATTCAGCACTTATAGAGATAAACAGAGAAATGGGAATTTTGGCCATTCTTAAATCTGACAAAAGTGAATTAGTGACCTGGGATAAATTCTTAACAAAGAACACATACGACTTATCTAAAATAAAATCAGTTTCTGATCTAACACCAAGAGGCTATTTCATTGAGATATACAGCGAGGATGTTGGAAAAATAATCATCGAGTTTGACGAGAGTAAGAAACCAATTAGGTGGAATAAGTAAAAACGAACCGCCAACACCAGCTTTGAAAATATAGCGGTTGACGCCTGTTCGGTTAAGTGTAAACTGCTAAATTCGTACTATAACGTTGGACAATGACTTGCTTCGCTAGCCGCTACATTTCAAAGCCAAACGTTGGCGGCAATTTTCGTTAGACTAAGAGATGATAAGTGCGGTTGACATTAAATTGAAGAATATGAAAGTTTTTTTATTCATAATCGGACTACAAACTCTCTGGACTTCGACTCTACTTAAAGCGCAGTCAACAAAGGACATTTTGACCAAGTTTACAAAGGATTACTTTGACTCATACAATGACTGTAATGTTGAGAAAATGCTAGACTACTGCACAGACGACATTGAAGTATACCATGACTTAGTTGGACTCATTAATGGAAAAACAGAACTCAAAGTTCAATCAAAAAAGTTTTGTGACTGGTTAGCGACTTCTGACGCACCGAATGTAAAAGCTGAGATAATTGGCGACTTAAATATCCAAGAATTAAAAACAAAAGCAGACAATACATACGGTGCAATTGTAACTGGAACAATTGACTTTATTGCTGTTAACAAGCAGACTAGTACGCGGACAAAAAGTGGGACTTCTGATTTTATCTGGATTCTAAGACTAACGGGTGACAAGTGGCAAATCGCAAGAGACGTAAGCTATAATCATCAGGACACGTCTGGCAAGAAATGAATTGACGGGTGACGAAAACTGCCGCCAACAGCGCGTATAAAAATATGGCGGGTGACGTCTTGCCAATTGAGTGTAAACTTCTAAATTCGTTTAGCAACGGTGGAGAATTAGGTGTTTCAAATCCGCCACATTTTATACGCCAACGTTGCCGGCAATTATTTTTATGAAAAAGTGTACCCAACTAATTTTCGGACTTGTAATAATAGTTTCGTGCACACCGACAAAGACTGAGAAGATAACATGGTTTGAGTCGGACTGGATTTTCGTTAGAGACACTTCAAAGTTTCAATTCGACCCAAGATACATTGGACTAAGATTTCAAAACGACACACTAATAACAATTTCAGACCTTTGGTTGACTCATGAAGGACGATATTCAGTTAATGGAAATAAGATTCAGGTATTTGACGAGGACTCTACAGACTTTGAAATAATCAAATTAACAAAGGACTCATTAATACTCTATGGGTACACCGACACATTAAAATACTACAATAGAATTTTAGAGTTTGACAAGAACCTAAGGTTTCAAAAAATTACTCTTCAAGGCGGACAATGTTTTGGTGAGTGTCCTGAGTTTTATCTAACAATGGACGACAAAGGGAATGCAGAATTTAAAGGACTTGAAAACAGTAAGTTTCAGGGGACAAAGAGTTACTCGATTGACGTTCAAGCAAAACATCGAATTGACAGCTTATTCAAGTGGTCGAATATTAACAACATCGACACGTCCGACTATTATGGTTCAGATGACGATTGGAGTTTAACAATCACATTCCAGTACGGGGACAACGAATTAAGGAGAATAAGAGGGACACATAGTTCAATGCCGCATCGGTTAAAAGGAATCATTCGGACTCTTTTAGACGATTTGAGAAAAAAGGGATTGGTGTAAAAAATAACAGCCGGCAACAGCAGCTATTTGCAATTGCGGGGTTTGGTGTTAAATTAAAGTTTATGTTTCACAATGTAGTTCGGTCACGGGGGACAATTTTACAGCAGGTCGGCTTTAACATTCCGCTGCGCTCCATTTTTAAAGCCTCCTATGCCCGCAACTGCAAATAGCCAAACGTTGGCAGCAAGGCCTTTTAAAAAAGAGTTAGTTTTACCGACAATGACTCGTTGGACAGATAAACAGAAAATAACGGTTGACAGTAAAGTGATTATTTCAGGACTTCAAATTAAGAGCGGGTTAACAACAATAAAGTTTTTTTCCACCGCACATTTCGCACAAAGCAAGAGTGTGGCAGTAGCTTCCATCGCTGACAGCCCCGCGCACGCTACTCCCACACACTTGCTTTCCCCACCCGCTGAGAGCTACGAAACAAAATTCTCCAAACCGACAAAGTGGACTCTAACGACAATTCTGATTTTACTTTTATTAAAAGCAAGCGGACAAGTTGTTCCCAACTTGCTCACAGACGACAACTACCGACCATATTTGACAGAAGAACAAAAACGGCAAGAAATATTTAAAGCACCAAAAGCCAAGACGAGCCAGGAACTGAATCCCGACCTATATAAGTATCAAAATCAGGACAATCTTGACCAACTGATAAAACAGGGACTCGTTCCAGACCCCAATAATGCATTCAAAAATCAAGCACAAGTAGGGTTTAACAAACCTACCAACCCGACAACGGCAAACTACGGAATACCAAAAAGTGCATACGACCCGGGACTCTCAATCCAACAGAGAAATCAAATGATGATTGAGGCCGACATGAAAGCATATGAGGAACAGAAGGTACGGTCACAACAAATCCTTGACGAAGCTTATAAGGAATTGTATACACCGACAATCAGCTACACACTTGGAGTACATAGTGGCGAACGAGTGGACAAATTTGTAAAGGCGTACAACGAAATTGAATCCATGTTAAGCGGAAAGCAAAAGATTGATTTTGTTCGAGCAACTTGGCTTGTGGAGAGCGCACACGACCAATCACTGACATGGGAAGAATTCAACAACTTGTTCCAAAACGGAGTTGACGTTATATCAGCCCTAATGGTTCAGGATAAAGTAGACCCGAACGATAACCTCTCCAAAATCATGGCCATCTACAAATACATGGCCGACACAACAAAGATTTATATTAAAGCAAAGGAGAAAACCATTGTAACAAAGCCAATGGTTTATGACTATGAGGATTACGGAGGCAAACAAGATATTACCAAAGTCTTTGTCAGTAAACTAATGAGAACAGGGAGCGGACAATGTATGAGTTTACCGATGCTTTATTATTTATACGCAAAAACATTTGGGGCGGATGCTCACATAGCCTTTGCACCACAGCACACATATATTACTTTTCAGGATAAATTTAGCAACTGGCAAAACATTGAATTGACGGCCCCAATGTTTATTGCCAGTGACTTTCATTGGGGAAGTGGATTTATTTCAGCAGAACAGGCAAAGAGCGGAATTTATTTAAGGCCATCGACAGAGAAAGAAACACTTACATACTTGCTAACAACATTGGCGATAACCTATGCCCGTAATTTTGGCACTGACGAAAGAAATCTGCAAATGGCAGAAACAGCCAAAAAATATTTTCCTAAAAACCTCACAGCCAATATGATTTATGCAGGCTACTACAAGGATTTATACCTGAATGTTCTTAGGCAATACGACATGTACCAACTCAGTGAGGACAACTTTAATAATGACGAGCAACGAAAAGCACTTGAACAGAAGGCATTGTCCGAAATACAGTATCTGAAAAGCAATTTGGGCTGGACAGAAATACCTGATTGGGCTTATAAAAAATGGCTCGATGGTGTGAACGAATCGGCTAGACGAAAACAGCACCTAGTAAAGCGAAGAGAATTAGAACAGCAGTTGAACCGCATAAAATGATTGAATAACTTGTAAACTATATGAAGAAACTTTTTTATATCCTTTTATTCTGTGGCTTCTCACAGCATTCTATTGGACAAGAATCTGATACCAAAACAAATTACGAACAAGCATTTAACGAAATGCATAAAATGCTCAAAGGCGAACTTCCGCTTTCATTTAAAAGAGCAGTATTCTTAACGGAAAATTCATACCTCGAAAATCAGATGGATTATCATGGTTTTGAAAAGCACATTGATGGTCTGGTACAACTTACACGCTCAGTTGCTCAGGCAGATGGGCTGATTTATAACAAAAAAGACAGGCAACAGGTGCTCCTATCAGCTTCTATGTATCGTGTCATGAAAGACACCATTTTATTTGAAAGTCCCTATGACGAAACCCAGTGGAGAAAACTTCCTTATACGTATGACATGGACGATTTTTCCGGAAGTGCTGATTGGACTAAAATGTTCATTTCTAAATTGTTTTATTCAAAGTCAGGAAACTGTCACAGCCTCCCAATCTTATACAAAATTTTGGCTGATGAATTGGGAGTAAAGGCATGGTTATCAATCACACCAAACCACACTTACATAAAGCAATGGAATGATAAGACAGGATGGTACAATACAGAGTTGACCACAGGTCGTTTCCCGTATGATGCAGAAATAAAGAATAACAGCTACATAAAAACAGAAGCTATTGTTGCTGGTGTTTATATGGACACTCTAACCAACAAAGAAAACATTTCTTATGCCATTACAGATTTAGCACTAGGCTACATAAAGAAATTTGGGTATGATGACATTGAAACGCCAGTAAGATGGCTTGACACAGCGTTAGTTTATTACCCTGATTTTCCAAATGCTTTGATTTTTAAATCAGAACTCTTAAAAAAGGATTACGAAAAAGCGGTAACAAAAAGAGGAGAGAGCAACCATATAAAGCCAAAAGACACTGACTTGAGAAGGAAGTTCGAGGAACTTGAACAATCCTATTACACTGCTCATCAAACTGGATACAGGAGAATGCCCAAAGAAATGTACCTGAACTGGCTTTATAGAGTTAGAAAAGACACCACAAGAAAACCTCATAAGTTTGAATCACCACAACCCTTTAAAGATTATGGCTACAAAGTTTTGGTGATGACCGCAAGTGACGGATACAACTACGAGTTCTACGACCAAGAAGAAACAACACGAATTGGAACAGTTGAAATTAATCGACTAACCGGAAAGATTGTTAAGTTTATTGAGCCAGAGAAAGATGATTTTTCTGATGAAATTATCAGTCGAATGTATGACCCTTACGTTGGAAGATTCTGGCAAATAGACCCTCACGCAGAAACATATTATTCACTTTCACCATACACCGCTTTTGCTAATAATCCAATTCTATTTAATGACCCGGACGGACGAGATATTGTTTTCTATATTCTATCAGGCGACCAAGAAAATAGCGAGCTAAAAAAAGTAAAATTTAGTCAGTTAGATAAGAACTTTCAAAAAGCACTTAGTGCCTTTGCCAAAACAAAGGCAGGTAACGCATACCTAAGTCAATTTGCCAAAAAAGGTGACAAGATTGGAGATGTAGAATTTAAGAGTGATGGGAAATTTGCAAAACACGATTTAGGGTTAACACAAGAAAGTCAAACATACGGAAGTGCTGGAAGAAGCTCTTTTACGTGGGGTAAAGACGAGGATGGTTCTACAAAAGCCGAATTTTATCTCACAGTAAATACCAAAAATGCGGACGGTGATAGGGATGAAACAAGTATGGCTCTTACTTTTGGACATGAAGCATTTATTCATTTAGACCAATATGATGACAGAGCAATAGATGCTGCGAACAGAAACGACAAATCTGCACTCGGCAAATTAGCGGCTGAGCGTATGGAAATTGCTACTGATAGACAGGGAGGAAAAGACCATGATGCTTATTTAAGAGGCGATTCTCAATACCAAAGAATGAATACATATACAAGCCAACTTAAAGCAATTTATAACCCAGCAAGTGTTGACAAGGCAAAGAAATCACATGACCAAGTAGTCAAGAAGAGTACACAACGACAATAATAGCATGAAACTAATTCGTTTAATAGCAATCATCATGATTGTGTCGGCCTGCGGTCAAAACCAAACAGCCTCTAAAGCTGAAATTGATGAGTTCGATTTTTTAAACCAAGTACTGCGGGACACCTCAATCGTAAAACGAAAAATTGAAGAACCCTTTGTTGTATCTGACGTGGCCAACCTACCACCCCCAATGAGAGAAGGCCGTGAAATAGATTTTGTTTCCCAAAAACTTTCTGAGCCGGATACAATCTTTTTAAGGGAACAATTTAGAAAAATGAAAAACTTCACCACTGATAGTTTGGAGGCTTATGGCTTTACAATTTGTAAGGTTAGCGAACTCAGAATTAAAATGAATACGGATTCATTGTGGAACTATATAATTGATAAATACAATGGTGGTTACTACTCTATCAACAGACCTATCTTTAATAAAGCATTCAATAAGGCGTACATCAACTTTGGTTATAAATGCGGTGACTATTGCGGCTATAGTAGCAGCTACATTATTAAGAAGGAGAATGGCAAGTGGGTTATTGAAGAACTCCTGGGATTTTGGGAGAGTTAAGCTATTCCGCCACACACATTAAGCAAGCCACGCATTCCTGCGCACAACCAAAGCTTACTTAATAAGTGTGGCTGGTTTTCTCAAGTGGACAGATTTGTAAAGCCCACGCTTCAAAAAACTTTATTGTTGTTTGAGAGTTTCAAAAATAGATTGGGACTGATGGACGTGGTACAAAATAGATTGGTGACAAAAGGCCCAGCTGCCAACAAAAAGTTTATGCAATGCGGGGATTCAGTGTAGGTATTAAGTGTAATTTCTTAATTTCGTTCAGTAACGTGGGACAGAGCGGAGCAGGTCGGGCTTAACATTTCGCTGCGCTACATTTTTAAGCCCTCCTATTCCCCGCACTGCATAAACTCAAACGTTGGGCGCCATTATTTTTTAAATGAAATTTATCAAAGACAAACTCTTAATATTTATCCTGTTGACAGGTTTGTTGCAGTTGTACATTATCATGACGAGAGGTGACTGGGAAACATCTGTTGAGCAAAAGGGAGCTGATATGGACAACAACAATCGATTAGTATTAACGGACGATTTATTTATTGAATCTGAGCATTCAATAAGTCCGGCTACTCGGACAATTGGCTCTCATACGTATTTCGTGACAGATAAATGCTTCACGGTCGACAGTCTTGAGATAGCTATTTCAGAAACATATAATGATAAGGAAATCCTATGCAAGAAAGTTAAAACAAGAATTGCCGACATTAATGAATTACAATTTGACTCTTTAGGTGGGATCAAAGAGGAAAGTCTGTTAAAAAATGAGAAAATAAAAATATGCCCAGGACAACGAATTGAAATATCAAATTGGTTTGAGTATCCTAACAATGAGGCCTCAGAATTCAAGATAAGGTACTTCATTATAACAACAGACAAGCAGAAAATTTTGGGACAAGCTGACCTAATTAAGAAGACTAGCTTTGAAATTAACGGTAGACATCATTATGACTTTATCATTTTACTCTATCCAGTGTTATGGGGACTATTGGGTCTATTAATATTGATTAAAGTTATTAGAGTGGTGCAAAAAAAATAACGGACGCCCAACACCAGGTTTGGTCAATGGCGGGGTGATGTGTAAAATAAAGTTTTATCTTCGCTACAACGTTTGCCCACGGTAGACAGTGACGACCTTGTCGGCCTTAGCATTCCGCGATGCTCCATTGCTAAGGCCTCCTAAGCCCGCCACTGCCCAAACCCAAACGTTACAGGCAATGCAAACGGACAACCTTCCAAACTAACGACACTTAACGAATTTTGAACCCTTGACAATAATTTACGACTTATAGACGAATGAGAATATGGTCAATTCATCCAAAGTATTTA
>Ga0209573_1000968_pt1 | contig 50148 bp, 36 predicted proteins | sample TNRBio252014_DNA_FD_185870 | JGI IMG/M metagenome (GOLD analysis project Ga0209573, IMG submission 185870) | Wastewater treatment Type I Accumulibacter community from EBPR Bioreactor in Madison, WI, USA - TNR Reactor_6/25/2014_ DNA (SPAdes)... | ecosystem: Engineered > Bioreactor > EBPR >... | reverse complement strand
ACGATAATGCAAAAATTAAAAACAACACTTACACTAATTGTGACTATGCCGGATTTTTCTCCAATCTTGCAACTGTTGCAGTAAACTCTGATTCAGCAAACACAACATCAGGTTACTACTTTTCAAAAATTGAGTATGCACTTCCAAAAGATGGACTCGTATCAATTAAACTGTATGACATAACCGGAAGATTGGTAAAACAGTTGGTGAATGAACAAAAGCCAATGGGAAGACACAAAACAACAATAGAATCAGGTAATCTTGCAAGTGGAATCTATATTTATTCGCTGAGAGTAAATGACATAAATATCAACAAAAAATTGGTGATACTGAAATGATGAATGCGAAACTAATTGCCTCGATACATCGAACTGCAATCTCTCAGTGGATAGTCCAAACAAGAAAAATCTTGTTCTCAGTCCTATTCTTTCTAGCATTAAGTGTCCCGGGTTATTCAACAATTCGCTATGTTAAATCCGGAAACCCAACTCCCTCATATCCATATACAACTTGGACTACCGCCTCCGATTCAATCCAGAAAGTAGTTGATATTTGTCAAAGTGGCGATACAATTCTGATCGGTACGGGTATTTACAGGGAAGAAGTAATATCCGAGAATCCGGGTAGAGATCTTGCAATAATTGGTGTTGATGTTGACAGTTGTGTTATTGATATGAGTTTGCTTCCACAATTTGAGTACCGACATGCATTTTTGGTCAGTGATAACCTGTCGATGGAGAACATGACTATCAAGACTATTATGTATTCAACGAATCACACTGGAATCTGGGTTTCAGTTCTTACAAATAGTACTAAAGTGAATATAAGGAATAATAGATTTATTGGTAGGTTCTATAAATCACTCTCTACTCAATTAGTTACAGGAACCATTAGCGGGAATTTTTTTTTCAATACTGAAATTGGAATAGAAGTAAGCGATAACCCTTCCATTGAACCACCAATAATTGTTTTTGACAATCTTGTCTATCGATGCGCCATTTCGATCATCGGAGCCTATGGAGTGTTCATAAACAATCTGGTTTTGGATTTTTCCAATGCAGGATTGTTTATTCCAATATTTGGTGGCTCCGGCAGATTTTTCAACAACCTCGTTATTGGGAAAAAAGGTTATCCTGTAGATGGTCTGGATTACGCCCGTGGAACTTTCAGAAACAATGTCATCCGAAATTGTTCCACTGCGGTATATCCTTGGAATGTTCGTCCTCTTGATCTCGTTAACAACAGTATAGATTCATGTACAAAAATATTCGACCTTATTCAAGGTGGGGTTGTGACTGGTAACATCAGTTACAACAATTTTTACGGATACGACGAGATATCTACTGACACAACTAAACTTAACCCCGACACTCTCATTTACTCATCCTTCGACCCTATGTATGAGAGTTTGGATAGCACTAACTACCGTCTTCAGATGTATTCCCCATTAATAGACGCAGGCGACCCAAACATCCTCGATGTTGATGGAACCAGGAGCGATATCGGCAGATATGGTGGTCCCTATGGACAAAGTTACCAATATAAAGACCTTCCACCAAAGAAGCCAAGGTTTACTCTTGTTACGAAACAGAATGGTAAAATTATCTTTAACTGGCAGGGTGGAACAGAGGCGGATTTTAATTTATTTTCTCTTCACAGGGACAGGAATCCACAATTTATGCCTGATGAGAGTAACTTGATTTATTCAGACAGGGATACCATATACTCCGATTCTCTTTTAGACCCAACAGGTAACTACACTTACAAAATTACCGCAAAGGATAATCAGGGACTCATAAGCAGATGGGATAGCGTGACGGTAGTATTAACTGATATCGCAGATGGACCTGAACTGACTCCCGAGGCAGTGGTGCTCTATCAAAATTATCCAAATCCTTTTAATCCATCAACGACGATCAGGTTTAGATTGGATTCACCGGGAGAAGTTATACTTCGAGTTTATGATGTCAATGGAGCATTAGTGACGGTACTGAACAATGGCTGGTTACCTGCAGGCGAACATGAGAGAGATTTCACCCCGGGGAAAGTCGGCTCTATGGACGACATAGCATCGGGCGTTTATTTTTATAATCTGACTGTACGGGATGAAAACCTGAAACCAGTTTTCATCAAATCGGACAAAATGATGTTCATCAAGTAGTAGCAAGGAAGCGCAGAATCGGAGTAGCAGAGTAGAATTTAATCGAAATCACTGAGTCAAGAAAATTGTAGTTGCTCCTGATTCGGAAAATCTGTTTATTTGTTTCCAAATTCCACCGCAGAACAAATAATCCCGGGAAAATTCCCCGCAGGATTAACCTAAAATTTCGTAAATTTTCATTTAGAAAACACTTTTTTAAAAAGCTATTGAGGTGCCCCTTGAGGACTTTTCTCTTCATATTATTTATGAGTACAATGCTTATGCCACAGCAAAAACGACTGATGACGATCGACGATCTTTGGGCGATGGAAAGAATAAATAAAATTTCCATAACCCCCGAAGGTAATAAGGTATTCTTTACTTCTTCTGTTTACAGCATGGAGCTAAACAAAGGAAATGGCAACATTTCTGTGATAAACTCTGATGGATCAAGCCTTAAAGGCATAAAAACGAGTGAAAAAGAAGAGGGTTCACCTGTTTATGTCCCTGCTTTAAACAAACTTGCATATCTGCTCAACGACCAGATCTGGATTTGTAATCCTGATGGAACAGGTGACGAAAAATTAACAGACTATGTATCGGGAGTAAATTCATTCAAATTTTCACCTGATGGAAAATATATCCTTTTCACTTCTTCAGTTTATCCTCAGTGTGGACTCGGAAATGAGTGTAATGAAACAAAAGATAAAAAATTAGACGAAAGCAAAGTTAAAGCCTCTATTTTTACAGAACTCTATTACCGTGATTTTAACAGGTGGAGAGGCGAAAAAAGAAGTCTTTTATTCCTTCTTGATATCGCAGCTAAAAAAGATTACGAACTGACACCCGTTGCTTATTATGATGTGCCACCGGTAGCTCTTGGTTCTGAAAATGATTTTGGTTTTTCTCCTGATGGGAAAGAGGTGGTTTTTACTGCCAACAAAGATAAAATGCTTGCAATAAGCACAAACAACGATGTTTGGACAATTGACCTCGGTCCCGTACTTAAGGGTGGATCACCAACTCATGTAAAAATTTCCAAAGGTGAGGGGAACGATTGTGAACCTGTTTATTCACCCGATGGTAAATATATCGCTTTTTCTTCGATGGAAAGAAAAGGATTTGAAGCTGATAAAAAGAGGATAATCCTTCACAACAGACAAACCGGTGCGCAAAGTAATCTCTCAAAGTCGGTTGATCTGAGTGCCGACAATTTGCTTTGGTCACCCGACAGTAAATTTATTTACTTCATAGCGTCACATGAGGTGCACAATCAGGTTTACGCTGTTGATGTTGCTTCGGCAAAGGTGACAACTCTGATCAAAGGACACAATATCGCAGATTTGAATATCACGGCAGATGGTAAAAAATTCTTCTTCAGGAAACAAGCATCAACCATGCCATATGAAATTTACAGTGCAAATGTCGATGGTTCAGATCTTACCCGTATCTCTTATGTAAATCAGCAAAGATTAAATCAATTAGCGATGAACGATATTGAAACTTTCACCACAAAAGGTGCAGGTGGAACTCAAGTTCAATCAATATTGCTGAAACCTGCAAATTTTGACCCAAAAATTAAATATCCCGTTATTTTCCTTATTCATGGAGGACCACAGGGTAACTGGAACGACGACTTCCATTATCGCTGGAATCTTCAGATGTTTGCAGCCGGTGGATATGTTGTTATTGCACCAAATCCCAGAGGAAGCACCGGATACGGTCAAAAATTCACTGACGAAATATCAAAAGACTGGGGTGGTAAGGTTTACACCGATCTCATGAATGTGTATGACTATGCAGTGAAATCATTTAAGTATGTTGATAAAAACAATATTTTTGCTGCGGGAGCATCCTACGGCGGATATATGATTAACTGGATCGCCGGGCACACTAACAGATTTAAAGCCCTGGTTTCACATGCAGGTGTTTTTAATCTGGAGAGTATGTTTGGTACAACCGAACAATTGTGGTTCCCTGAATGGGAATTTGGTGGCACTCCATGGGATAAGAGGAAAGAATATGAAAAATGGTCACCTCACCGTTTTATCCACAATTGTAAGACCCCAATGCTTGTAGTTCACGGTGCAAAGGACTTTAGAGTACCCGAAGAACAAGCATTTCAATTATTTACATCACTTCAGCGCTTGGGAATTGAAAGTAAATTTTTATATTACCCTGACGAAACTCATTTTGTTGCAAAACCACAGAACTCAAGACTCTGGTGGCTGACTGTTTACGATTGGTTCGAAAAACATTATACACCGGAAACTAAATAATAGAGAGGTTGTCATGGAAGAGACAAAAGACAAAACCCTGAACTACACCGGTGAAGAACACCTGGACTTTCATGATGTCCCCTATGAGGGGGGACAGAAGGATAACGGGAATGGTGAAGATGACTATAATTTCGATTTCCTCGAGAATGATGAGGATCTTGAAAAGCGTGCCGAGTATGTGAACGCAAATATTTGGGAAAAACTTGAGGAATCAGGTACCAAAATCTCGTTTGTGCGGGATATTATTGCTCTTTACAACTATATGATTGATCCTTTTGTATCGTGGTATAGAAAAGCCATTGTGGTTGCAGGGCTTATCTATTTCATTTCACCAATTGATGCCATTCCTGATATTGCTCCGCTTTTTGGGTATATGGATGATATGGGTGTGATTGGGTCGATACTCAAATTCCTCGGTCACGAATTGTCTTCGTATTACGACAGATAAAACTGTCGATTCAGGAAAATATTAACACGAAGAAGAGAAGAGAAGAAGATAAATAGAAAAATGCCACGGCATCAATTTCTTTCACCTTTTTTTCTTCTTCTCTTCGTGTGAATTTATCATTTTAATGGCATTAAGAATGGATTTTCAATAAACAGATGCTGTCCTCCCTTTTTATCAAAGATTATGCACTTATCAAAGAAGTAACCATCGAATTTGGTTCCGGCCTGAATATTATTACGGGTGAAACGGGTGCGGGGAAGTCGATTATGCTTGATGCTCTTGGGCTTATACTTGGTGGAAGAGCTTATATCGAATCGGTAAGAAGTGGTTCTACAAAAGCTGTGGTTGAAGGCGTTTTCAAGAAGGAAATGCCCCCGGATTCAAGACTGAATGAAATTCTTATTGAAAATGAGATAGAACCGGGAGATGAGCTGGTAATTCGCAGGGAGGTGTCTGTAAAAGGGAACAGCAGAGCATTTATAAACGATTCTCCTGTGAGTATTAATTTCCTCAAAGAGATTGGAGACAGACTTGTTGACCTCCACGGACAACACGAACACCAGGCAATTCTACATGTTGACAACCATATTGGTTATCTCGACAGCTTCGCAAAAACCTATCCCCTAAAACAAAAATATACGGTGGAGCTCGATATCCTCGTTAAACTCCTTTCAGAACAAAAAGAAATCGAATCTAAACGGGATGAATTAAAAGAAAAACGGGAATATTATGCATTCCGGTTAAAAGAGATTGATGCGGTTTCACCTCAACCCGGTGAGGATGTTGAACTTGAAAGAGAACTTAATATTCTTGAAAACGCCGAAAAACTGCTGTCATTAACGACATCCTCTTTTTCAAAACTTTATGATGGCGACACTTCTGCTTACGATCTTGTTTACACGGCAAAAAAAGATATTGAATCACTCGCAAAAATTGACTCACAATTCCTCCCGCTGCTCGATGAACTCGACCAGGCTTTAGCTGCAATACAAGGAACAGCTGACACAATCAGAGATTACACCAAAGGCATCGATCTTGATCCTTCAAAATTAGAATCAAGCCGTGAACGGCTGGTTGCAATAAATGCATTAAAACGAAAATTTGGAGGCTCACTTGAAGCCGTGATCGAAATGAGAGAAAAAATTCATTCGGAAATTGACCTCGCCGACAATTTTTCTGAACACCTCTCTCGAATTAACTCTGCAATTATTAAACAGAGAGAAATTTGTGGGAAAATCGCTGATGAACTTTCACTAAAAAGGGAAGCTTCAAGGGATGAACTCTCAAACGGAATCCGTGAAAAATTAGCTGAACTTGGCATAAAAAGCGGGAAGTTTGTTGTTAACATGTCCAAAGAAGAGGCGGGTGGCAAAGAAACCAACTTTGTAACACTTGATGGAAACAGGTATAAATTTAACAAAGACGGCATTGATACAATTGAATTTTACATTTCCACAAATGCCGGTGAAATCCCCAAACCATTGGTAAAAGTGGCATCCGGTGGAGAAGTTTCGAGGGTAATGCTTTCATTAAAGTCTGTACTTGCGGGGATGGATCAGATTCCTGTTTTGGTTTTTGATGAGATTGATACCGGAATAAGTGGCAGGATTGCCCAAAAAGTGGGGTCTGCGTTAAAGTCCCTTTCCAATTTTCATCAAATTATAGCAATTACACACCTGCCTCAGATTGCTGCATTCTCTGATATCCATTTTTCAGTCGTTAAAATTGAAAATGAGGGTAGCACTTCAACTCATGTAAACAGACTTGGTGAATCGGAAAAGGTGAATGAAATTGCAAAACTTATCAGCGGGGCAGAAATAACAGGTGCCTCTCTAAAAAGTGCCAAAGAACTAATGGCAGGTGAAGGTCTCTTCAGTTAAAATGAAACAGGATGCAGGGTTATATGTTCACATCCCGTTTTGTGACCACAAATGTATCTACTGCGATTTCTACTCAATCATCAAAGATGACAACAAAACAATTTACCTCAAAAACCTCTTAAATGAGATAAATCATTTTTCCTCCATTTATTCAACTTTCCATCAATTTAAGACCATCTATTTTGGAGGGGGCACCCCTTCTCTCATGGAACCGGAGTATCTCTGCAGTATAATTTCTCACTTAAAATCTAAATTTCAGATTTCAGAAGATGCCGAAATAACGATGGAAACCAATCCTGGTACTGTTTCTTTTGATAAGTTGAAAAGGTTCAGAGAGCAGGGAATTAACAGGATTAGTATCGGAATCCAGTCTTTTGACAAAAAAGACTTAAAATTTCTTACAAGGATTCACACCGGTGAGGCAGCAGTTTTAACTGTTCATGATGCTTATGAAGCAGGCTTCAGGGATATTTCAATCGATTTGATATTTAATCTCCCCGGACAAACAAAAAGAAAATGGAAAAAGAACCTCGAAATCGCGACAAGTCTGCCAATTACCCATATTTCCGCCTACAGTCTGATTCTTGAGAAGGGGACCATTCTGAACAAAATGGTACTAAAAGGGGAAGTGGAGATGCAGGATGTGGAGATCGATTCCCAACTTTATGAAATCACCATGGATTTCCTTGCTGAGAAGGGATTTGAACATTACGAAGTTTCAAATTATTGTAAACCCGGTTATGAGTGCAAACACAATCAGATATATTGGGATTGTCTAAACTATCTCTCTTTTGGAACCTCGGCACATTCATATATGGATGGCAAACGATGGTGGAATTTTTCGGCTCTCACAATCTATAATACGGCCATAATGAATAAAAATTATGCAATCGCAGGGAGTGAAGAACTGACACAACACGATTTGTATGAAGAGTATATTATGCTTGGTTTAAGGAGCAAGGGATTAAAATTTAAAAGAGGGGAGAATGACCCTGGACTGTTGGGAATTGGCAGTGAAGCGTGGTATATGGAGCGAAAACAGATCATAAATCAATTAGTTGCCGCCGGAAAGATGGTTATTGATGGAGATTGGTTAAAATTAACTAGAGACGGATTTCTTGTTTGTGATGAGATTGTGGAGCGATTACTCTGATTTCTCCTTTTTGTCGTAATTTTGAATCATTATATATATTTTTTGCATCAAACGGATATAAAATTTAAATTTTGGAGATAAAAATGTCTGAAACCAACACAAAACATAAAAAAGTAATTATTATCGGATCGGGTCCCGCGGGATTCACTGCAGCAGTTTATACTGGAAGAGCAAATCTTGCTCCATTGATCTTTGAAGGAATGCAGCCGGGTGGGCAATTAACCATCACTACCGAAGTTGAAAACTTCCCCGGTTTTGAACATGGAATTCAAGGTCCCGAACTGATGGATGTTATGAGAAAACAAGCTCACAGATTTGGAGCGGAGTCGATTTATCAGGAAGTTACCGAAGTTGATCTTTCAAAAAGACCTTTTACTGTAAAAAGTTATGATGACACATATACTGCCGATGCATTGATAATTTCAACGGGTGCTTCTGCAAAACTTCTTGGAATTCCATCTGAAACCAAGTTTATGGGATATGGCGTTTCAGCCTGTGCGACATGTGACGGGTTTTTCTACAGAAATCAGAGAGTTATTGTGGTTGGTGGTGGAGATACAGCACTTGAAGAAGCGAATTATCTTACAAGATTTGCATCTGAAGTTTTGATCGTACACAGACGGGATGAATTCAGAGGTTCAAAAATCATGGTGGAAAGAGCTAAAAAGAATCCAAAAATTAAATATGCGCTTAATTCAGTTGTTGAAGAAGTTGTTGGTACCGAAGAAGGAAACAAAAAACTTGTCACCGGTGCAATATTAAAAAATGTTCTGACAGGCGAAAAAACACTGCACGAATGTGAAGGCGTTTTTATGGCGATTGGTCACCAGCCAAACACAAGTTTGTTTAAAGGTGTACTTGATACAGACGAAAGTGGTTATTTGATTGTAAAACCGGGCTCCACTTACACAAATATTGAAGGTGTTTTTGCCGCCGGTGATGTTTCCGATAAAACCTATCGTCAGGCAGTAACTGCTGCCGGTTCAGGCTGTATGGCAGCTATCGATGTTGAAAGATGGCTCGAATCGCAGGAGATGTAGGGTTTTAAGTTAAACCGCAGAGGCCGCGAAGGACGCAAAGGGAGGGTGAGAATCGCTTAACAGACCTCACCCCCGACCCCTCTCCTAAAATGAGAGGGGAGGATTACGCTTGAAATTCCATCCGCGTTAATCCGCCTAATTCGTTGCTTACCGCCCCCCTCCTTGTAAAGGTGGGGGAAACAATCCCCATCCGCGAAAATCCGTTTAATCTGCGTGTATCTGCGTCCTCTAAAAATCCGTGGCCATCCGTGTTAAATCCGTGAAATCCGTGGAACTATCCCCCTCTTCAATTCTCGTTTTTATTTACTATGCAATTCCTTATTAACAAGGTGGCTGCGGTAGTAGTGTGCTGTTATGAGTCCGATACCGGTGAACAGGGAGATAGCAACTGCTACAAGGGGGTCCTCGTTTGTCAGCTTGTCGAGCCAAAAGCCCGCTCCGAGACCAAAACTGAAGAAGATCATAATTGTGCCTGAGACAGCGAGCCAGTACGATTTTCTAACCTCTCTATCCACACCCATCAGATTATAAAGATCATCAGCCGGTAAATCTTTCTCAAGAAGTTTTTTCTTTTCAAGGAACCGAAAAATTACAGCTGCTATAATCGTAGCCCCAATAACCATAAAAAGGACGATGGGGATTAATACCTCTTCCATTTTATTCTCCTTCCTTTTTATTCAATTTCTCTCTCACATAAAATGAGACTATCAAGCCTATACCAACAGCAATGAACATTATAAATGGTACATAATCGTTTTCGCCGGTTAGTTTGTCAACTATTGTTCCTGTTAACATCCCAAATCCAAACGATGCGGTGAGTATTCCAAGTACAACCAGGACACCTTTTTTCTTGCTTCCGGGATTAAGCAGGAGAATCAATTCTTCTGCTGTATAATCTTTAGCGAGGATCATCTCTCTTTCTCTTGATCTGAAAAAGAGGAAGGTTATTATAACTGCACCCGTAACGATGAACATTACGATTGGTATCATAAATTCGAATGGCATTGTGTTTCTCCAAAATTGTTATTTGCTTCTGCTACTTCAGACAATTGTCCTCAGAAAAAGGTTACACCAATGAAGAAAAATATTTTCAATTTTGTATTATTGCATTCATGAAAATTTATTTAATAGTCAGATGTAACCATTTTCAACTCTCTCCGGTCTAAAGTATTGTATGGCAAAATTAGACGACCTGGAAATAATCGAATCGGTAAGAAGAGGAAATGTATCTGACTATTCACTTCTGATCGATCGTTACAAACACAAAGCGTTCTCGATGATATTCAGAATGTTGAAAAACAGGATGGATGCAGAGGAAGTGTTGCAGGATTGTTTTGTTAAAGCCTATAATAACCTAAAATCTTTTAAAGGTGATTCATTATTTTCAACCTGGTTTTACCGTATAGTGTATAATACAACCCTTTCGAGAATAGGGATGAAAAAGCGGCAGATTGAGGAGATGATGTTATCAATTGGGGAAGAACTCGATTTTGAAGATCCTGATGCAGACACTTCAGGAAGGAAAAAAGAGGAAAAGGAACTGCTTAACAGAGTTATTGAGAAACTGCCACCAAATTATGCCGCAGTAATCAACCTTTTTTATCTTGAAGAGATGAGTTGTGAAGAAATTTCGGTGATATTAAATACCGGTGTACCAAATGTTAAAGTGCTGTTGCACAGATCGCGCAATGCATTAAAAAAATTGATTAAAGAAAACAATCTTGAAGATGAACTCAGATGAAACATTATAATGACGAATTTTTCAATAAGATGATTGATGGTGAGGTGGATGATTCCACACGCCGTGAATTTTTACATCACATATCAGAATGTAAAAATTGTGAGCTGGAATATTTACTTCTGCAGAAAGCTCATAATTCATTTCAAAAAATTCAGATTGAAGAAGCACCGCCAACTCTTAATATGATGGTATTGAAGAGAATCAGCCGGGTTGTAAAACCTTCTGAAGGTGGAAAAAAGTTTTTTATCGGGATGTTGATCGGTTTAACCACGATGTTGCTTATTCTTTTTGGATATGCGTTTGAGGTTGGTAAGACCCTCGATCCCAAAGATCAAAAGCCATTAATTGACTTTTCGAAAATTGATCTTTCATTCCTGCAGGAATTTTTAAACTCCTTCAAAAGTTTTTCAGCGGTGTTCACCCCCGAATTTGGTGGAACTTTGATATTGCTTGCTGTATCGATAGGAACTTATTTCTTTGTGGAGAGAGTGAAAACGAAGTAAATTTAAGGTATTAGGTATTAAATATCAGGTATTATTTTCAATTTCAACACTTGCCACTTCATTAAGTTCGGTGAAAACGGGGAGGACTTTTGAGAGGGCGTGAAGTTTAACAGTGTATTTTTTGGTTTTTACATTTTTGCGATAGTTTACATAGTCTTCTTCGGTGTTGAAGGAGAGGAGGTGAACAAACCTTGTCGGCTTGGCAGCTGTTGTAAATGATTTATAAAACACCAAACCGGGGTTCAATTCCTTAATACTCACCGCAAATTCGGTTACAAGTTCAAGAGTGTATTCAAGATTCTTTGGGTCAACTTCAAAAGTGACGAGGACATTCTTCATAATTTCTTCATTTAATCGTTTAAAAATAAACAAAATCGAAGTAATACTCTGCTTATCTATTGATTGGAACATAAAAATTGATTAATCTTGTCTATTACAATTAAAATTTTTCAACTCATTGTTATTTTATCAAAAATATTTATTTTAAGACTTTAAATTCTGATTTAAATATTTGGAAAAACCGGAGAAAAATTATGGCAATATTTATCACAACCGACTGTATCAATTGTGGAGCTTGTGAACCTGAGTGTCCTAATACTGCAATCTATGAAGGTGGCAGGGAGTGGGAGCTTGCCGGCAAAACTTATGGTGAAGGAGCGGCCGCGCCTTCAGGTGCTGAAGGATTTTTTTCAGCAGATTTTTATTACATATCGCCCGATAAGTGTACCGAGTGTAAGGGTTTCCATGATGAACCTCAATGCGCGGCTGTTTGTCCTGTTGACTGCTGTTTGCCCGATCCAAATCATGTAGAAACAGAAGAAGAACTTCTGAAGAAAAAAGACTATCTCGACGAACTCGGCAGATAACAAAAAATTTATGTGAAGTAGAGAAGAGAGGATTCCCTAAAAAGAACCTTAATTCTTCTCTACTTTACACCTAAAATTAAAATCTTTTAACCTTTAAGGGTTTGATTTTTATCTTCACTTTTTTATTTGCCTGTTGTTTCAAATAGCGGAAGAACCGGAAAAATCGAAAAGCTCCAAAAGCCACACCCACAGTAGTAATTCCCGACATGATAGAAGCTGTTACACCCGGAATAAAGAGATCCGCACCGGTAACAAAAAGATTATTTAACCGGTAAGGATTTTTGTGAAGCTGTGTTTTGATTTTACCGGTTGAGGGCATCACGGTACCATATGGATTGATATAAAAACTTTTTGTTAATGCTCCCGGTATAATCTGTTCAACTGAAGATATACAACCTCCAAAATCTTTTATATATAAATTGATCATATCCATTAGATAACCCTTCAAATCAGAGATATTCTTTTCGTTTTGAAGGAAAGCTCCCGGATCGTCACCATTCACAAAAACAACAGCAATATATTTATCAGGCATGGAATCTGTGGATTCTGCCGAATAAACGGGATAAAGATTACATCCTTGTGGAATTTCGTCGGCATCTGCTTGATTGGAGGGGAAAAGCCGGAATATTTCACCTTTGGAATTGAGTTTTTTTATTGCATCGTTGAAATTTATTTCGAAGAGTATCGGGTAGGGAACAAATTCCTTTACAGGACTTAAATTCGTGAGTTGTGTCCTGATTTTTTCATCTTTCACCAGTGCGGGAAGATTCTCCATTCCCATTCCCCAAAATATTTTATTACACTTCAACCGGGATGTCTTACTGTCTGAATTAATAACCGACAAATCCTTTATTGTTTTGCCCGAGATGGTCACTTCGTCTATTGTTGATGATTCCAAAAGTGTTCCACCATGGGAGATGTAACTCGATTTAAGTTGGTTATACATAACTTCGGGTCCACCCTTTGGAGCAAAGGCACCATTCAGAGTTCCCATCATATTCATGGCATGAAAGATAAATCCGGTGCTTTCACGACATGATGCAAAATTTTGAAGTTGTCCACTCAAGGCTGTTTTCAGGTTTTTATCGGTTGATAGTGAATCAATAAATTCTTCCACGGAGAGGGTTGCAAACTTTTTCCCCGTTGCAAAAAATCTTTCACTGACGGTATGCAGTACCGGGGGAAGGATAAAACGAAGAAGAAAAAAGCTGGTATAATCGGCAGCATGTTGGATATCCCGAAAATAAATATCTATATTGCCTTTATCCTTGGGGAAAAGTTTTTTTAGTTCACCCATGTAAGCAGCAAGATTATCGGAAAGATTGAGCCTCCATTTTGGATAAAAATGCCTTTCATAAACAGATGGAAGTTTTTCCCAGGTGAGTTTATTGTCGGTAAGATAGTTGGAAATTTTCCTGATAAAGCTATCAGGTTCCATCTGACCGGTGAACAAAGAAGCGGATAAAAAATCGATTGATTGTGAACTTTTGTTGTTATCTATTCCGGTTACTATGGCAGTTTTTTTGCCAAAGAACTTTTGCAGCACTATACCGGCAGAAAATTCTGCCAAACTGCTTCCGGCTATTATAACATCAAATTTTTCTGGTTTCTTCAATTAAATGGACCTCTAAAAAAACAGGAGGAAAACGATTTATGATTTTATTATTTTTGTGCTACATAAAATAAAGAAAAGTGATGAGAATAGGCAAATATTCGGTAAAAGTATTGGAAGCAGGCTATATTGCCCTTGATGGTGGAGCCATGTTTGGCATCATTCCAAAACCTTTATGGGAAAAAACCAATCCTGCTGATGAATCAAACAGAATTGCCATGGCAACAAGGTTGCTGCTTTTGGAATGGGACAATGAAAAAATGCTCATTGACACCGGGATGGGGGACAGATGGAATGAAAAATCACGGAGTATCTATGCGATCGATCCAAATGTTTCGCTTGAAAAATGTCTCGAGATGGAGGGAATTGAGCCTGACGAAATAACAAAGGTGCTTCTCACACATCTGCACTTCGACCATACAGGAGGTTCAGTAATAGCAAAAGGTGAAAGTTTTATTCCCGCTTTCCCTAATGCGCGTTATTATGTGAAAAAGAAAAACTATGAGTGGGGGATTAATCCATCGGACCGGGACAGAGGGAGTTACATCAAAAGCAATTTTGAGCCGCTTATGCAGGCTGGTGTACTTGAACTTATTGATGACAACACAGAGGAATTTCTCGATGGAATTACTCTAAAAATGATTAACGGACACACATTTGGTCAACAGTGTGTAAAGATTTCCGATACCTCAAATACACTCTTTTATTGTGCTGATCTTGTGCCAACACATGGTCATGTTCCTCTTCCTTATATTATGGGATATGACTTGCAACCTTTGATCACACTTCAGGAGAAAAAGGAAGTTTATGCTGCTGCGGTTGAGGAAGATTGGACTCTCATACTCCAACACGACCCAAAAGTTGTGGGTGTAAAAATAGAGAAAAAAGAAAATGGATACGGAATCAGGGAGAAAATTTTAACAATTTGATTTAATTCTCAAGAAAACCGGCGATCCGCCTTTGGAGAAACATGGACCCAATAACTAAAAAACTGTGCAAAGTTTCGCAACTTACCGAAGGGGAGGGGAAGAGGTTTATTATAAACGGTGAGGAAGTTGCCATCTTTAAAGTGGGTGACAAGATTCATGCTGTAAGTAATATTTGTCCCCATCAACATCCGGCTGCTATATATTCCGGTTTTATTGAGGAGGGGTTTGTGGTATGTCCGATCCATGGATGGAGATTTGAACTTGAAACGGGTAATAAGGATACCGGAAGACCCGGATTGAGGGTTTTCCCCGTTGAAATAAAGGAGGGCTACATCTATGTAACCGTAGAGGAAGAAACGCCCCATTGGAAATGGTGACTAAAAAAAAAGAGACGGAGGCAATTGCACAAAAACTCGGTTTTGATCTTGTTGGGTTTGCTGAAATTGAAAAATTAGAGTTAGAAACTGCCCGACTATCAGAATGGCTAAATGCCGGATATCATGGCTCAATGATCTATATGGAAAAAAACAGGGAAAAGAGATTTGATCCAACAACCATTCTTCCTTCTGCAAAATCTGTAATTTCACTTGGACTTAACTACTGGCAACCTGGCGATTTTTCTCCGGGAACAGGTAAGGTTTCAAGATATGCATGGGGGAGAGATTATCATCTCGTTATATGGGAAAAACTTAAAATATTTGAAGCTGAATTAAAGATTTTATTCCCCGGTTGTGAAACAAAAGGTTATGTTGACACGGGTGCTGTGATGGATAAAGCCTGGGCTTTAAGAGCAGGATTAGGCTGGATGGGGAAACATACAAACATAATTAACCGGGATTGGGGAAGTTGGTTTTTTATCGCAAATATCTTTACCGATCTCGAATTTACTCCATCGATTATGGTTGAAGACCATTGTGGAAGTTGCACCGCTTGCATAGATGCATGCCCCACAGATGCAATCAGACAAGAATATGTTGTTGATGGCAGCAGATGTATCTCTTTCCTGACGATCGAGAACAAAGGAGAAATTGGCGTCGAGTTTGAAGGGAAAATGGAAGACTGGATATTTGGATGTGATATCTGTCAGGATGTTTGTCCCTGGAATAAAAAGTTTAAACAAGAGACTAAATCACCCGATTTTAAAAGCGGAATTAACATCTCTGACGAAATCTCTATCCCGTCGTTAAACAAAGAGTTTGATCCTGAGTTTTTTGATAAAATTGAAAATGATCAATTCAAAAAAATCTTTGCAGAGAGCCCAATTCTTCGAAGCAAATTAAAAGGGATGAGAAGAAACAGTGTATTTATCAAAAGAAAAAAGAAATGACAACTGAAACAAAAAAAGTACAATTAAAGGGGATGACACTTCCTGAATTAAAAAAATGGTTTTCTGAGAATGGCGAAAAACCGTTCAGAGGGGAGCAGGTTTTTAACTGGATGTATAATTATCTGATTGACGATTTTGAAGGGATGTTAAATCTCTCAAAACCTCTCAGAGAGAAGTTAAAGGATACTACAATTTTGAACACTCTGGAACTCACAAACACATCTGTTTCGAGCTCTGAGGGCACTGTTAAGCTGTTATTAAAGACAGGACTTGACCATCTCATCGAATGTGTGATTATTCCTGAAGAAAAAAGAGTTACACTCTGTGTTTCAACCCAGGTTGGATGCCCCCTCGATTGTAAATTTTGTGCCACAGGACTGATGGGATATAAAAGAAATCTTACCGCAGGTGAGATATTCGACCAGTATGCCATTGCTCAAAGGGCAAACAACAGAGAGATCACAAACATCGTATATATGGGGATGGGGGAGCCACTTCTCAATTATGATGCAACCGTAAAATCATTAGAGATATTTGCTCAGGATACCACCCAGGGGATTACGCTAAAAAAGATTACAGTATCCACTGCCGGAATAGCCCCAAGAATAAGAGACCTCGCAGATACAGGATTAAGACCAAAACTCGCCCTCTCACTCCATTCCTGTTTTGAAGATACCCGTACCAAAATTATGCCGATCAACGCCAAATATTCACTAAAAGAGAATATTGAAGCGATCGAATATTACATCAAAAAGACAAACACCCGTATCACCTACGAATATACCATGCTTGAGGGGATAAACGACACCGACAGGGACATCAAAGCCCTTGGAAAACTTTGTCGCAGGATGCCTTCAAAAGTTAATATAATCAAATTCAACTCTCTGGAACACATGCATCCTGAAGGATTTTCGGGAGAGCTGCGCCCAACCTCAAGAGACAGAATAGAAGAGTTTGCAGAAAGACTAAGGGACGAGGATGTAACAGTTTTGGTTCGTGATACCCAGGGGGATGAAATAGCCGCAGCATGTGGTCAACTGGCAGGGATGGTGATCGACAATAATGGGTAACCGAAAGTTAAGTCACGCCGAAATATCGGTGAACAGGGCAAAACCTGAGACACTCCATAAAGTTGAAAAAATGCCGGTTGTTGTACTGCTTGATTCAATCAGAAGCAGCTATAATGTAGGTTCCGTTTTTAGAACATCGGATGGAGCAATGATCGAAAAGTTGTATTTGTGTGGATATACTCCCGCCCCTCCTGTGAAAGATATAATGAAAACTGCTTTGGGTGCCACGGAAAGTGTTGTATGGGAATTTGTGAAAGACCCCGTTGAGGTGGTGAAGGAATATAAAACTAAAGGTTACACGATTGTTGCTCTTGAACTCACCGACAGTTCGGTAAATTACACAGATATCTCAAAAGAGATATTTCCGTTACTTTTTATCATTGGTAATGAAATTACGGGTGTGAATCAGGCGCTTCTTGATCTGTGTGATCTGTCGGTTGAAATTCCACAATATGGAATAAAACAATCATTAAATGTTGCCGTGGCATACGGAATCACAATTTACGAACTCAGGAAATTGTTTAACAACAACCGGACAAACGACACATAAAAATCAGGCTATGGTAAAAAACTCTTCTCCGTTATCCTTGGTGTGGATATAAAGTGAGCCGGCTCTTACCATCGTTACGAGTGTGCGGGATGCCCTTCTCCCTGAGATGTTTGCGGCTTTGGCGAGGGTATTTACATCAATCGTCTCATGGCTCTCAAGGTAAAAAAACACCTTTTTTTCGAGATCACCAATTGCATATTTCACAAGGGGACTTGAGGAGCTTTGGGCTCTCATAATCCTGATCATCTGTTTTGAGGCAGGAAGGCTTTTGTCGTTCACTCTGATATAAACCTGGGCGGTGTTAAGGTCGAGGTCTTCTTTATAATCCTGAATGCGGTGTGGTTTGTTAAATGATTCAGGGATAAAAACCACAACAAGCTCTTTTTGATCGATGTTAATGAACTGAACCATAAAATCGATTTCAGGGGTTATATAAAAATTGGTAGTCTCTTTAATAAACTCATATTCCGTTTTTTCACTCTCAAGACCCACCACCTTTTTATCGTCATTCACACCAAAAATGAGGTAACCACCTTTTGTATTGGCAAAAGAGATCATTACCTTGGCAATCTTTTCAGGTTCCGTAAACTTCAACTTAAATTCTGTTGTGCTGCTTTCACCCTCTTCGATGAGATCGAGAAGGTCGCGCCGCTTGATGAAATTTGTCAATGGTGGAATCTCCTCTTTTAGTTCTTCTTTTTTCGGCCGATTTATTGTATCAGACGGAATCGGAAAATTCTGTTTTGTGTCTGAAAAAGGATCAACACTCTCCTGCAATTTTTTAAGTGAGTCACTGGTTGGATCAATTCCCGTCGGGATATTTTTAAGTGAATCAGGCGTTTGATTTAAACCACCGGGGAGATTCTTTAAAGAATCGGGCAATTTGATCGAAGTGGAATCAATTTTAGGAGTATTTCGAGCAATAGAATCCGCTTTTAGACTGTCGCTGATAACTTTCAGGGAGTCATCGATCGCTTTTTTGATTCTTGCTTTTTCTTCTTTGTAGAAATTAACTTTGGGCAAAATCTTATTTGTGAATCGTGTCTGCGGGTATCTGGTTACAAGAGTATCGTAAACAGCAAATGCTGAGTCAACAAGATTTAGATCATTCTCTAGAGTAAACCCCGCAGCAAGCAATGATTTGGGGGCGGTAAAAGTTTCAGGGTAAAGTTTGTAAACACTCCAGTATTTTTTAACTGCCTCGCCATACTGTTTGTCAAAATAGATCCCCTCTGCCTCTTCATACAATATATCAGCGGGGGCAGTGTTAAGCACAACTTTTGGTTTGCCAAGTTTATCTGCTGCAAGGTTAACAACTGACTCGTTTTTATAATTTTCGTAAACTACCTGAAAAATGGAATCGGCAGTGGCTTTTTCATTTTTATCGAGATAATAATTCCCCAGAGAAAATAAAGCCTGTCCGGTATATTTTGATTGCGGATAGTCCGTCAACATTTTGGTGTAATAGTAATAGGATGAGTCGGGGATAATAATTTCACCGTAAAAAACATTCCCAAGATCAAAATAGACTTTCACTAAAAGTGAGTTGAGTGAATCAGCAGAGATTACCGGCATCACTGGTGCCCATCCTTTTTTCTGGACTACAGGCGGCTGGTTCGGATTTGTTCCGTCTCCAATTCCATTTGGATTGTCACCCTGTTTAGGTCTGCCCTGCACCATTTCGTCTTCACCAAATTGTTCGGGGGCTTCGATCTTTGCAAGGTTATCGAGAGAATCTTTAACGGCTTTAAGTGAGTCAAGAGCCCGCTTTGCCGAATCTGAAAGCTCTACAGGTACCGAAAAGAGATCTGCAAGCTTTGCATCGGCTGAATCGGCATAAAATTTTAAAGAATCTCTTTTAAATTCGATTGGGTCTGTCAGATAGGCGAGTTGTCTCGTGTAAACATAAAGATTGGTCTGCAATCCTTCATATCTTTTAAAGAGTGTAGCTTTTTCTTTAATTCTGGGGACATATTCCGCGGTTGAAGCACTTTTCTCAGCTTTAAGATAATAGACATAAGCGGAATCAAAATTTTTGAGATTATTTTCATACATGTCACCCATCTCAAATCGGGCGATACCGGAAGAGACGGAGTTTACTGCCAGAGTATCAAGGGTATAAAACTGTTTGTAAGCTTCGTCATATTTTTGAAGCTGTTTTAGATTAAGTCCCTTTTGAAGCATGATCTCATCAAGTTTCTCTAAAAACTTAAACTCTTTCGACATTTGTTGTAAGTTTTCTTGAGACTCTTCAATTTTGTCCATTTTTCTGAGGCAGATACTGTAAGCCAGTTTTGACTTGTATTCAATATCGAAAGGGGGATCAAATTCCAGAGTTGCTTTATACGCATCTCCGGCGAGGGAAAACTCCTTCATTTTTTCAAAATAGAGTTCACCCACTTCAAATTGTGCTTTTGCTGAAATGTCATCAGAAAGATTGATCGATACAAGGTCTTTAAGTTTTTGAATCGCTTCGGTATATTTTTCCGAGAATTTTAGATATCTTACTTCTTCAATATATACTTCGGTGAGAATCTCCCGATTTTCCTCAGCAGTGGCTTTTTGTTTTGCTTCCTCGAGATATTTTAAACCTTCTGTAAACTTTTTCATCTGAATTTCAGATTTGGCAAGCCACAGAGTTGCATCAAGTACCAGATCGCTGTTTGGCTGAGTGGCAATCAGTTCCTGAAATTTCCTCGAAGCTTTTATATAACTTCTCTGGTAGAAAAATGCTTTTCCAATCATAAAAAGAGCATCGTCAACATACGAACTTGTATTGTGGAACTGGAGCAGTTTTGAAAATTTTTCGATTACTTTAGGAAGGCTGGCATTTGCTCCTGCAGGAATTGCCGCTTCGGAGATGGCAAAAAGGTCTTTTCGTTCCTTTATAATCATCTCTTCCGCATCCTGGTAGAGGGTTTTTGCGTTGTGGTAGAGGTTAAAATATGTGGTAAAATCTGCCCATACGCCACAACCGCCTAACATAAAAACGGCAGAAACAGCCAAAAGGGATTTAAAGACTTTGGACTTCAAAGTGGATTCCGAAAATTTATAAGATATCAGAGGAATTTAGAGAATAAGCAGACTTTATTCAATGCAAATAAAAATCAAAGAGCATCAATTCCTGATTCACCCGTTCTTATTCTGATCACATCGGAGACATCGGTAATAAAGATTTTCCCGTCTCCAACCTGGCCTGTTTTGGCATTTTTGATGATAGCTTCTATCGCAGCTTCAAGCCTGTCAGCTTCCACTACAAGTTCAATCTTCATCTTGGGGACAAACTCAATCCGGTATTCACTTCCGCGATACACTTCTTTATGTCCCTTTTGCCTGCCATAACCTCTCACCTCAGTGATAGTCAAGCCCTTGAAGCCCTCTTCGATAAGGGCTTCTTTAACTTCGTCAAGCTTGAATGGGCGGATAATTGCTTCAATCTTTTTCATATCCGTTTCCGATCTTTAAGCATTTTTGCCGTGGCATTGTTTATACTTTTTACCGCTACCACACCAGCAGGGGTCATTTCTGCCAATTCTTTCAGACACCTTCACGGGTTGAGGTTTCCCAACGGGACCGGCGTCCTGCTCCTTTGGAGTTGGTACATATCCACCACCCTGCATTCCGGCATTGTCAGCGGACTCTTTGATGGTTCTTTGTGGTCTTCTCTCGGGTCTGCGGGAAATCTGAACATGTTCAGGTTGAGCAGGGTAGAGTTTAAATGCTATTTGCACCGTTTCGTTCCTGATGGTGTCAAGCAGATCAGAAAAGAGAGTAAAAGCTTCATTTTTATACTCAATGAGTGGATCTTTTTGACCGTAAGCGCGGAGGTTAATTCCTTCCTTCAGGTCATCCATATCGCGCAGGTGTTCTTTCCACTTGTTATCAATGATGGTGAGGAAAGCGTACCTTTCAATTCTTGCCATCATATCGGATGAAAGCATCGACTCTTTGTGTTCATAATAATCAGTGGCAGCTTTGATAACCTTTTCGGTTACGCCGTTTTTGTTTAAGAGCTCCCATTCAGTCCTGTCGAATCTGATGTTCAAAAGCAGGTGAGTGTCAAGTTCTTTTTCAAGTAATTCAATCTCAGCATTACCATAATATTTACCAACGAGATCTGCAATATACTCTTCCATCATCTCAAGAATTTCGGTCTTAAGTCTTTCACCGTGAAGGGCACGGTTTCTTCTGGAATAGATAATGGTTCTTTGCTGATTCATTGTATTATCGTATTCGAGCAATCTTTTTCTTATTGCAAAGTTGTTCTCTTCTACTTTTTTCTGAGCTCTTTCCACGGAACGGGTGATAATTGGATGTTTAATTACCTCACCTTCCTCAAATCCGGCTCGTGACATAATGGCGGCAGCCCTGTCACTTCCAAAAAGTCTTAAAAGATCATCTTCAAGCGAGAGGAAAAAGAGAGTGGTTCCGGGATCACCCTGACGACCGGCTCTTCCTCTTAGCTGACGATCGATACGACGGGATTCGTGTCTTTCAGTTCCAAGGATAAATAGACCTCCTTTATCAACAACACCTGCCCCAAGTTTAATATCAGTTCCTCTACCTGCCATGTTGGTGGCGATGGTAACTGCACCTGGCTGGCCTGCCGACTGAACTATCTCAGCTTCCCGTTGATGTTGTTTTGCATTAAGTACATTGTGGGGAACTCCCTTAACTCTCAACATTCTGCTGATTGTTTCAGAAACCTCCACTGAAGTTGTACCCACCAAAACAGGTCTTCCTTGTTTCCTGAGTTCTTCGCATTGAGAAACAACGGCATTTAATTTTTCCCGTTTGGTTCTGTAAATCTGGTCATCTTCATCATCTCGCGTGATGGGTTTGTTAGTTGGGACAACCACAACTTCGAGTTTATAGATTTCAAAAAATTCACCTTCTTCAGTTTCGGCAGTACCCGTCATTCCCGCAAGTTTTTTATACATTCTGAAGTAGTTCTGAAGTGTAATGGTTGCGAGGGTTTGGGTGTCGCGTTCAACTTTAACATTCTCTTTTGCTTCAATCGCCTGATGGAGTCCGTCAGAATATCTTCTTCCGGGGAGAACTCTACCCGTAAATTCATCAACGATTGCGATTTTACCATCTTCCGTTATTACATACTCATCATCTTTTTCAAAAAGTGTGTATGCTTTTAGAAGCTGGTTGATTGTATGCAATCTGTCCGATTTTTCGGAATATTCGAAGTGAAGGAATTCTTCTCTTTTCTTCTTTTCTTCTTCAGTAAGGGAAGTGTCGTTTTTAAGTTTGCTTATTTCATAACCAAAGTCGGGGAGTACAAAAAAGTCTTTTCCTTCAGGTGTTCCCTTGGCAAGTTCTTCTCTCCCTTTTTCAGTAAGTTCAATTGAGTTGTTTTTTTCATCGATCACAAAATAGAGTTCCTCATCGATGACATGCATATTTTTTGCTTTATCTTTGAGGTATTCCAGTTCGGTGTTTTGCATCAACTGTTTGTATGAAGGCTCAGAGATAACTTTCATCAACTTTTTATGTTTTGGAAGTCCTCTGAAGGCTCTAAAAATACTGATACCGGCTTCAGTTACCTCATCTTTGGAGGGCTCAGCCGTTAATTTTTTTTCTGCATCGGCAAGGATGGAAGAGACGAAGTTCGATTGAAGTCTGTGTAGTCTTTCAATCTTGGGTTTCATTTCATCAAATTTTTGATTGTCGGTATCAACAGGACCCGATATGATAAGCGGGGTTCGTGCCTCATCAATAAGCACTGAATCCACCTCATCCACGATGGCGTAAATATGTTTACGCTGCACCTGATGTTCGGGATCGATAGCCATGTTATCTCTCAGATAATCAAAGCCAAATTCGTTATTGGTTCCGTAAGTAACATCACAGCCATAAGAAATTCTGCGTTTGTCAGGATTCATTGTGCCAAGTATGGCGCCAACCGTAAGGTCGTGGAACTTAAATATTTCACCCATCCACTCGGAATCTCTTTGTGCGAGATAATCATTAACCGTTACAAGGTGAGCACCCCTGCCTGTGAGGCAGTTGAGAAAAAGAGGAAGTGTTGCGACAAGTGTTTTACCTTCACCCGTTGCCATCTCAGCAATTTTACCCTGGTGAAGAACAATTCCGCCCATAAGCTGAACATCATAGGGAACCATGTCCCAGGTTACTTTTTGTCCCATAACAGTATAGGAATGACCAACCAGTCTTCTGCAGGTGTCTTTTGCCACTGCAAAAACTTCGGGGAGCATTTCATCAAGCAGGTCTTCATATTTATCATCAAGTTCCTGTTCAAGCTGTTCAATTTCATCGTGGAGTTCGGTTGCATTTGCAACTTCACCCTCTACACTCGTAAGTTGTAAACGAATCTCTTCAATTTTATTCCGGATCTCTTCAGTTTCTTTGTTAAGATGATCCTTAAACCCTTTTACTTTTTCCTTGAGTTCGAAGTCACTTAATGAAGCAAGTTGTTCAAAATGCTCATTTATTTCTTGTACGATAGGTAGTAATTCTTTGTAGGTACGGCTGTGTTTATCGCCAAAAATGGCTTTTAAAACCGATTTTAACATTTAGTGTCTGCTCCAAAATATTATTATAGCTTGCAAATTTAGTTATTATGAGAGAGAATAACAATGTAATTAATTTATTGTTTTATAGGCGGTCTATGAAAAGGTTTAGCGGGGAACACTTGATGAATGAGGTAAAACAAAAATATCGGGAACTACGCCCATCCCAATTATGATGAAATGAGAAAAGAATTGGGTTTGAAAAAGCAAGTTTAGAAGAATTTTGGAGAAAAAGAAGACAGATAAATAGTTACACGGATGCCACCGATTTTCACCGATTGCACGGATGAATATTTAGGGGACTGCATCCTGAAGGCATTCCCTTGGGAGATACACCGCTACTAAACAAAAAAAAGCTGCCACCATTTCTGATGACAGCTTTTAGAAACAGGTTTATTTCATAAACGCAAGTTTTGTGGTTTTTACCATCGTTCCTTTGTCAATGGTTTGAAGTGTTAACCGAAGCAGATAAACCCCACTTGGAACACTTAATCCTGAAAAATCAAGTGTGGTCTCGTTTTTACCTTTGTTCCGGTAGGAGAGATTTTTTGAAATAATCTCTTCTCCAAGAGAAGAAAAAACGGAAAGATTTACTTCTCCCGCTTCCGGAAGAAGATACTCAACCTTCACCTCAGGGTTAAAAGGATTGGGATAAGGATTAATCTCAATGTTATATCCTTCAGGAAGTAGATCATCTTCAATCCCACTTGGGTTTATAGCTGTGGTGTCTCCTGACCAAATCATGTAATAAAGAGGTTCTCCCCACTCTAATCTTTGGCATGCATAACCACCATTCCCGTGAAATTCACCTGCAGCAAAATCATCAACTCCATCTCCATTTATATCACCAACTTGTCCCATGTGACGATGATAAGAATCTGTATATCGTCTGCTTATCACGGGGGTTGGACCCCCAAGCAAGATCAGGGAACCACCTGTCAAAGAATAAGACACAAATCCAAGATCATTATACCCGTCATTATTCACATCTCCAAGCAGTTTTGGTGTCTTTATTGCCGTACCTGTTAACGGGAAAGATACATCCCTTGTAAGTAGATGACCAGATCCTCTTTTTCCGAAACTAATTTGCACATACGAACCTGGGAGTTCTTTGGTCCACATCAACTCAGCCATTCCGTCACCGTTTATGTCGGGTATTATTCGCATATTCGTTGCATACATTGTGTCCTCGGAAAAGAAAACATAATTATCCATTGAAAACTGAGGGTTTCCGAAAATAAGTTTGGTTCCAAGAGTTTTTGTGTAACTGATATTGTTACTTGAGTTTAGAGTATCAGTTTGTATTAATACATCTGTAAACCCATCACCGTTAATATCCCCACTGGTAAGTGGGGAAGTAGCAAAACCTTCTTTTCTCGTTAGTGTATCAGGAAGTCCAAGATGATATTGAGTCGTTGTAAACGGAATAGTAAGTGGCAAGAACAATAAAAAACCATACTTTCCACTCCCGAAAAAGGGACTTAAGTTACTTGTTAGAATTAGTTCTTTGTTTCCATCACCGTTAAAGTCACCTAAATTCGTCTTACTACCATAAAAATATTTTTCAAAAATACTGTTTACATATGCACCCGGAACTGGTACACTCAAATCAGGAATCGTATCAAAATCGGGACCTCCATAAAATATATCAATTGTGTCTCTTACATAACTAGATAATCGGTACTTACAAATATCAAGGTAACCATCATCGTTAAAGTCATAGATTATTGGGTCTGTCTCTGCACCATGATATATTCCGATGATATCCACAAACCAGTGATACTTTGGCATGGGAGGGGGGGGATTTCCCCCCTCAAATATCATGTACCTATATCCTTCTATTTTTGAACCATTTGGGGTATAAACCTCGCTACATGAAATCAACAAGAACTCATCCATTCCATCACCATTCCAGTCACCAAGTGTGGCGATCTTGGTTGAAATATCAACGCCGCCTCCTTGATTATAGGCAATGGAGTCAATCGAATTACATTTGAACCTGAACAGGAGGTTATCAAAAACATCAGTTTGTGCAAATACATTAGATGTTAATACAATTATCGAAAGATACATAATTTTTTTCATTGCCATACCTCCTATTTCACTAACATCAATTTAGAAGTTAGTGTATATAAACCGTTTTTACCTTTAGCTGTGATTCTTACAAAATATACACCACTGGCATTTGTTGATGCATTCCATTTGTAGTTGTAAATACCTGCTTGTTTACCGGTTTCTTTTGTATTCAACACTCTTGTACCGTTAATGTCGAATATCTCAACATCAACATCACTCTCTCCACCAAGTGAATACCTAATGGTAGTCTCCGGGTTAAAGGGATTGGGATAACTACCTATTATCTTATACTCAAATGGTAGAGATTCAGTTGTTGTTGCTGTTGAAGGTTTCATCATGTTGGTGCCTGAAGTTATCAGGTAATTTACTTCTTTTGTATATGAACTCAAAGGATATAATCTGTTCATATTAATCGCACGATAATATTTGTTTTTTTATTGACAATAAGTTCAGTGTATAAACTGATTAGCAAGTGAATAGCATAAACTATCCTCTTTGTTGCGCTTTTTGGGTGGGAAGAGAGATATGAAAAATTGGAGGTTACCCCTGTTACACCCTGAAAAAGGTTAAAATCTTAATGACTTGAAGAGAATTTATACTCTTCTTTTTTTAGTACGGTTATGCTTCCAAATCCTCCGAAAAAAGTTATCGAATGTCTTTGATTAAAATAATGATATTAAATTTTAAAGTCAATAGGTACATAAAATATTTTACAATTATTTATTATTGAGGGAATTCAGAAAGGCGCAACCTGAAAATTATTTGCCTTTTCCAGTCCGTTACTCCGCTACTAAACAAAAAAGCTGCCACCATTTCTGATGACAGCTTTAAAATATCTCTGTTTTGCGCTTCAATCACGCAGTTTTGCCAAGTTCAATGGTCTCGGAATTGTGTTCGATACTGAAAAGGAATTGAGCTTTTGGATTTTTCTCTTTTGCGAGTTCAAGCTGGTAAACAGATTCCGCAAGGAAAGTCAGGTGACCATGTTTGTCGTAATAAAGACTGTGTGCTCTTAATCTCCAGAGTTCTGAAATATCTTCGGGGTTTTCATAAATTACCCAACAGGCTCTGAAGAAGTTTAAGTGACTAAAACGGCAATCGGCTCCATATTCGTTAATCAGTCTGTATTGAATTACCTCAAACTGGAGATCACCAACAGCTCCAACAACTTTTCGGTTTGAAGAATTGTGAAGAAAAACCTGCGCAAGCCCCTCATCTGTAAGTTGAAGAATCCCTTTTTCCATCTGTTTCGACTTTAACGGATCATTAAGAAGAAGTTCCTTAAAAATCTCGGGGGAGAATGAAGGTATTCCCTTAAACATAAACTTCTCGCCTTCGGTGAGGGTATCACCAATCTTAAATATCCCCGAATCGTATAAACCAATTACATCTCCCGGATGGGCAAATTCAATCAGACTTTTATCCTGCGCCATAAAAGTTGCAGGATTTGCAAAACGGATATTACGGTCGAGCCTTACATGATGATAAAATTTATTTCTTTCAAATCTTCCGGAACATACACGAAGAAAAGCTATCCGGTCGCGGTGTTTTGGATCGAGATTTGCATGAATTTTGAATACAAATCCGGAAAAATTTTCATCATCGGGTTCAATCAATCCTTTGGTTGAGTCGCGATGGCGTGGTCCGGGAGCAATTTTGATAAAGGTATCCAACAATTCCTGAACCCCAAAATTGTTAAGAGCACTGCCAAAAAAGACAGGAGCAAGTTCACCTTCAAGATATTCATCAACGGCAAAATCGCCATAAACACCATTTATTAAATCGAGATCGTGTTCAAGTTTTTCCGCCTTGTCACCAAAAAGTTTAACAAATTTTGGATCATTGGGACCGGCAAATGATTCGATTTCTTTTTCGATCATCTGTTTGTTGGGGCTAAAAAAATTAAATGTATTATCGTAGATGTTATAAACACCTTTAAAATCTCTTCCCATGCCGAGGGGCCAGCTCAGGGGTCTCACTCTTATATCGAGTTTTGCTTCAATCTCATCTAAAAGTTCAACAGGATCGCGTCCCTCTCTATCGAGTTTGTTAATAAAAACAATCACCGGAGTTTCCCGCATCCGGCATACTTTCATCAATTTTTCTGTCTGTTCCTCAACTCCTTTTACACAATCAATCACGAGTATCACACTGTCCACGGCAGTTAGAGTACGGTAGGTATCTTCAGCAAAATCTTTGTGACCGGGTGTGTCCAATAGATTAATTTGTTCCCCTTTATAGCTGAAATTCATTACCGAGGTGGTAACTGATATGCCCCTTTGTTTTTCAATTTCGAGAAAATCGGAAGTGGCTGTTTTTTTGATTTTGTTCGATTTTACAGCACCTGCCACCTGAATTGCACCACCAAAAAGCAGTAGTTTTTCAGTCAGGGTTGTTTTTCCCGCATCGGGATGGCTGATGATGGCAAAGGTTTTTCTGCTGTCAATTTTATTGGATAATTGTGTCATTGTTCAATGGAAAAGTTAAAAAAATAAAAAACTAATTGAAAAGAAAGAGGTTGAAGAGCTTTGCTCTCAAATCGGAGTGGAGATATAAAAATTTCTAAAAGTCATGTTACAAATATAACACATCTCTTTGAAACGGGGCATAACATTCAGATTACCGGTCGGTAGTGATCCTTAGAGAATTTCTCTCCCTGAGGATCAAACCGATAAAATTGTTAATTAATAATAGAACCAGATGGAGGAATAGTCATCCACCTCCTCACCATCACGATGGAGCCTTTGCAGGTAATCGTAGATTGCGACATCGGTATAAAGGTAATCTTCGGTTTTTACTCTTCTCGACTGCCAGGGGAAAAACCTGTAAACTCTTCCACCATTTGCGAGTACCATAATAACTTCGTGATCCTGCCAGGATCTTAAATGGGATTTACCAAATCGGGGGATACTAAAAACAGGTTCATCAGTTCTTACAAGTCCCGGAAGGAATCGCGCTTCTTCTTTCCTCTCCTGTTCAAGTCTTGCGATTGGAACCCGGAAATCAACCGTTTCTTTTTTCCCTTTGGTATTAAAGGTATAATAGGGGTCGATACCCGACAGTTTTAATGCTCTTCTGAGGGCTGAAGTTTCGTACCTGCGACTGTTATAATAAGTAAAAACCTGCTGGTTATAGATGCTCATTCCGGCTCTTCTGATTTTTGTAACAGCCTCGATTGATTCCCCGGTCAATTCGGCTACATGTTCAAAATGAGTTACAAGGCAAACTTCTCTTTTTCCGGGGATATTATATTTGCTCAAGATTTCGACCAAATCGGTAGTTATTCTCGATGGAAGTGTAACCAACATTCTGGTTCCAATTCGAATCCGTTCAACATGGCCTATTGCCGATAATTTCCTGAGGATAGATTCGAGTTTTTCATCAGACAACAACAATGGTTCACCACCTGATATCGTAACCTCACTGATTTCAGTTTTTTCACTGATCCAATTGAGAGCTTTTTTAATGGTCTCATCAGGTGTTGATGCCTCTTTTTGTTCCCTTAATTCCCTGTTCCTTTGGCAATAAACGCATATTTGAGGACACGAATCAAAAACTCTTAAACTTACTATCTGAGGATATTTGCGGGATATTCCTTCCACGGGTTGAATCAGTTTTTCACCTAACAGGTCAAGATCCACCTCTGTGGTTGAATGTTCATTCATGTTTTGGCAATAACGGAATCCGGGGAGAACCTGAGCCCGGACAACACGATCTTCATCCGTTCTTCCACTTTCATTAAAGAGAGACAAATAATAGGGAGTTATCTGAAAGGGGATTCCGGCTTTTTCGGCGATTGTTAAATTTTCAATTTCATCTTTTTCAAGTTTGACAATTGAGCTTAATGTGGCGAGGTTTTGAATTTTATGGCGTAAATGCCATCGATAGTCTAACCAGTCGGATTCCACAGCTACAAAATGGGTTAATAACTTCTGTTTCACCGATTCTTTGTTGAGTTTTCTAAGAGGATGATTCCCAAGTTTAAACTTCAACATTCCCACCTTCATGGCTGAGGAAAATTGATCCAGCACCAAATTGCTATCGGTTAATATACCCTCTTCGCCATTAGTGTAATTTAAAGTGTATTGTTTAAAAGCGAAGTCGCCTGTTTTTCCACTAATTCCGTGGAAAAGATAAATCATCTCAAGAAGAAATCCATTTTGTACATCATCAATTATTTCTTTGACTCCGGTTGCGAGACCAAACAAAATTTTAACAGCAGAGAATTTAGTGATTACCTCATTTTCAGTTCTGAGGATATTTTTAAAAACTCTTATGCTTTCCTTTGCACTGTTTCGGGCGGTGATATGAAGTTTTCGGTTGGGGAGTTCGCTAAAAACATTAAAATATGTTCTTTCAAGTTCATTAAAATACTCAAATATCTTCTCTCTCGCATCACTAACCGAGGAGGCTGAGTTTAATAAACTGTATATCCACGGACTTGCTTTCCAAAGTTGTGTTATCAGGTTCGATTTGTCGGCTACGATTAAATCTTTCATGGTGTCTCCGTTAAATCCTCAGAAAAATCCAAATTTTTGCAAATTTCCGATGGTATCTATGAATGCCTGCGGAATAGTCGGGAAATATAGTAAAATATTTGAGGAAATCAAAATCAGAGACTTGAGAGACGGGAGAAAACTGAGAGACTTGAGAAACTCGAGAGACCTAAGAGACTTGAGAAACCAGAGTACTCAAGTACTCAAGTGACTCAAGTCTCTAAAGTACTCAAGTCACTCAAGTTCTGAAACTCTTACTTGTTGAGTATCATCTTTACTGTCTGCATTTTGCCACCGGCTTTTATTGTGCAGAGATACACACCCGATGCTACTCCGCTGCCAAAATCGTTTTTTCCGTTCCATTCGTAGGTGTATCTACCTGCTTGATGGTAACCACTGGCGATTTCCGCAATTTTTTTACCGCTGATGTCGTAAACTATCATTACAACATCACCGGCTTCAGGAAGTGAAAACCTGATGCTGGTTGTGGGGTTAAATGGATTTGGGTAGTTTTGGAACAACTCAAAAGCAGTTGGAACAGTGTTATCAAATTCGATAATCGCTGTTGCCGATTGAACCTTTGCTCTCATGAGGTAAGTCTCTGCCCATGCCGACCATGCTGATCCGTTGTAATCCCAGGCTCTGCCATTATTGGTGGTGTTATAACCAAAATTTGGCTTATTTACACCGTCGAATATCATTCCAATGAAGAAGTCGTTGGATACCATGATATTTTGCGCAGATGTGTTCCAGGCACTCCATCCGGGGGTTGATGAAGCAGTAACAGGATTGTAATTTACAAGATCGGTTCCGGGAGCACCGTTACTGGAAGTTCGAACAATTGGCTTAAATGTGGCAGATCCGGCTGATACACTTGTGATATAAAAACTGATTTCCACCAATTTTAGATTGGAACCGGGGGCTGTCATTCTGTTTGCAGAACCCTGACCATTGTTTGCCCATGTGTATCCACTTACAGGAATTCCATTATCATAGGTCAGTTCGGTAATTTGTGCACCACCGCCGCCGCCAATAGTGGAAACCCATGTTCCTCTCCCATGTGTGAAAGCAACAAGTTTGTTATCGGAAGCTCTGATTCTGAGGTCGGAAACCACAACATTTGGAAGTGTTAACCCATCTCTAACCCAGCTTGAACCACCATCGGTGGTGGAAAAGACACCAAGATCGGTACCTGCATAAAGAGTTGAGGTGGATGAAGGATTAATTGCAAATGAGTTTACAGGTATGTTTGGCAGGTTTGAAGAAATATTCGTCCAGCTTGAACCTGCATTGGTTGTTTTATAGACTTTTTGACCTGAAGCGAATCCTGAAAAAGTGGCGTAAGCGATACTGCTGTTTGTTGGGTCAACTGCCACTTTTGTGATGTAAGAAGCGGGAAGACCTGAATTTCTTAGGTTCCAGCTTGAACCTGTATTTGTGGTTACCTGAACCCTGCCATTTGAGGTTCCGACATAAATGACGCTCGAATTTCCTTTTGCTATGGCAACGGCAGAAATTGTTGCGCCGTTTCCACCTGTTCCGTCACCAGTCAGATCGCCTGAGATGGCAGTCCAGTTAGTAGCTGAGTTAGTGGTTCTCCATACACGGTAAGTTCCACCAATGAGGATTGCGGGGTCGTTAGGATCCATGGTAAACGGACTGATAAAAAGGGTTCTATCAGTTGTTCCGTCCCAGAAACCTGAACCAACAGGAATTCCGTTCATCGATTTATTAAATGAAGCACCACCATCGGTTGATTTAAGGAAGCAGAAATTTACATATTCTCCAAACATGAGGCTTGGATTGTTATAATTGATTTCAGTTGCTCCACCATCACCGCCGATGATTTCTGTCCAGTTAACACCCGAAGAAAGAGCCAGGGTACCATTATCCTGTGTTCCACCATAATATTTATCAAGAGTTGGATGTATCGCACCATAATAAAACTGTGTTATGCCAAGGTTGTTATTGAGTGAAACCCATGAAGAACCGCTGTTGGTTGATTTGTAAACACCACCATCATTTCCCACAAAAAAAGTGGAAGGAGTGGTAGGGTGGAAAGCTATCGCATGGATATCAGCGTGCATATATGGGGGGGCTCCACCCTGGGTGTACCAGTTGGAAATCTGAGTCCAGGTACTTCCACCATTGGAAGTTTTCCATGCATCGAGTCCTGCAGCATAAACTATGTTTGGGTTGGTGGGATCGACAGCAATTATATTATTATACCATGCCTGACCTGAAGTGTAGGTTGCCGCACCCGAGAAAGCGGGTCCCGGGATCGTTATATTTGTCCAGTTGGTTCCACCATTTGTTGATTTTACAAAAACTCCACACTCGTTATCTGAAAGTTTATGACCTGAGGCATATACGGTGGAAGGAGATGATGGAGAGACTGCTATCTCATATCTTCCAATACCGGATGAAGAGAAGACTGAACCCCAGTTGGCACCTGCATCGGTGGATCTTTTTACATCTGCCTGTGCAAATTGGCCAAAGGAAGCATAAAGAGTTCTTGGATTCGTTCCGGCGATTTCGATATCCATACAATTGGATGTAGTGACAATCTCTGAAAAAGCTGTTCCGCCGTTGGTGGATCTAAAAAGTCCGCCTCTTGTTGCAGCCCAGATGTTCCCGGTAAGATCATCAATAACAAGTTTATTCACATAATAAAAATCTGTAGTTGCTGTTGATGAAAGTTTTGTCCATGTGGCACCTGCATCAGTTGTTTTATAAATTCCGGCACCTCTTACAGCATCACCATTAAAAAATCCTTCACCGGTTCCGGCATACAGGATGTTTGAGTTGTTTGGATCCATAACGAGAGCACAAACAGCGAGGTTTTCCATTAAATCATTCAATGGTGTCCACGATGTGCCACCGTTGGTTGATTTCCAGACACCACCGCTAACTGCACCAAAGTATATGATAGCTGGATTTGAGGGATGGACGACAATTGTTCTGACTCTGCCACCAATGTTTCCGGGACCTTTTTCAGTCCAGGTAAGAGCTTCAGGGTTATCCAAACCTGCTTCAGGAGTGTTGAAGCGGGCAATGTGTTGCATGGCTTCTTCACGCCAGTTTTCGGGGATGCTTCCCGTGGCAGAAGTTCTTTGATCCATATACCATTTCATTGCTTCGTCAGGAAATCCGGCTTTAGGTTTAGCGTTTTTCTTTTTTTCAATTTTATATTTAATATAGTCATCCATAGTTAAAGCACCTGAATTCTCATTTGCATTGATGAATGCAGCAACAAGAAGCCCTGTAATAACGAGGGAAAATAATGATACTTGTATTTTTTTAAACATTTTAATTCTCCGAAATTAGTTTAATATCCTGTGAAGGATCCACTTGTTGTCACTTAAAAAAAACTCAACTTTAACTTTATCGCCGGGCTTCTTTTTAGAGAAATTTTTTAAATCGAGATTTACATCGTTATCGAGCATCTCCTTGTTTTCACCAATTCTGAAATTTGGAACCACTTCATAAATCGATTTTTCCACGGCAATGCTTGGATAAGCATCATCCACAAATATTTGGTTTACTTCAATTTTGGCCGAATATTCTGTTTCACTTTTTACATCAATATTGACAATTTCCACCATAGCAACTGTTTTGTTGGTCTGAATAGCAGCGGGGTTATTGTTGACAGGATTTTTGGTTGTATCTCCAACTTCTGATGTGTTTTTTGTGGCACAATCACAGCAGCCCAGAAAAACAATACCAAATAGAAGGATTATAGATACATTAATTATTTTCATAGATGTTCCTCGATTAATCACGGAAATATAAGGTAATTTGGGATAAAAATTTCCACTGAAATTTTGACTTTTGATTTAACGCACAGGGGGAGGAAGAACTTCGGAACCTCAGAACTTCAGTACCCCGGTTCGGAGAACTCCAGAACTCCAGAACCCCGGTTCATAGAACTTCGGAAACCCTAAAGTTCCAAATTTCTGCAACACTGAAGCTCCGGAGTACTGAAACTCCGAAGCTCCGAAGTACTGAAGCTCCGAAGTTCTTACTTATTAAGAATCATCTTTATCGTTTTCTGCGAGTTACCGGCGGTTACTCTGCAGAAGTAGATTCCTGATGCCATTGGCATGCCAAATTTGTCTTGTCCATTCCATTCAACTTCATAACTTCCGGCAGAAAGCGATCTATTGAGTAATAAAGCAACTTCTTTGCCTTGAGCATCATATACCTTAAGAGTAACTTCCTGATTGGTTGGAGAGTTGAATCTTATGGTTGTTGAGGGATTAAATGGATTTGGGAAGTTTTGCATTAAAGCAAACTCTGAAGGTGAACCAACAATTTCCTTTATTGAGGTTGGTCCTGCAGGGGTTGAAAACACACCTCTACCGTGTGTGTGTGCAAAAATTCTATCATCAGAAGCACGGTAGTCCATATCAAAAACAGCAACATTTGGCAAGCTTAGACCATCTCTGAACCAGTTTGTGCCGCCATCGGTTGTGGTGAAAACGCCAAGATCGGTACCTGCAAAAATTGCATCGGGTCCGGAAGGGGCAAGCAGAAGGGAATTCACAGGAATGTTAGGGAGATTTCCGGTGGCATTAAACCAGGATGCACCAAAATCGGTTGTTTTATAAACCTTTTGTCCATTTGCAAATCCGGAAAAAGAGATAAAGGCGGTGGCTGCATTTGTTGGATCAATAACTATTCTTGTGGCATACGCAGAAGGAAGACCTGTTTCTCTGATGTTCCAGGTTCCACCGGCATCGGTTGTTACTTGCACTCTGCCGTTGGTACAACCAACATATATCACATCAGAATTGCCTTTAGCAATGGCAAGTGTGGAGATAGAGGCTCCATCGCTTCCGGTTCCATCACCTGTGAGATCGCCTGAGATAGCAGTCCAGTTTTCTGCCTGATTTGTTGTTCTCCAAACTCTGTAACTTCCACCAATAAGTATGGTTGGATCGTTGGGATCCATGATAAATGGAGTAATGAAGAGTGTTCTGTCAGTGGTTCCATCGAAAGTACCGGGACCAACGGGGATTCCGTTCATTGATTTTACAAAATTTGCTCCACCATCGGTTGATTTATAAAAGCAGAAGTTGGTGTATTCTCCATAAACAAAGTCGGGGTTATTGTAATCAACTTCTGTTGCGCCGCCATCACCACCAATGATCTCTGTCCAATTTTGAGAATTATCTGTTGCAATCGTTCCGTTATCCTGACAGCCACCATAAAATCTGTTTAAAGTCGGATGAACAGCACCATAATAAAATTGAGTAATAGCCAGGCCGTTGTTAAGGGATATCCACTCGGTACCACCATTTACACTTTTATAAACTCCACCATCATTTCCGAGATAAACAGTATTACTGTTAAGTGGATTAAAGGCGATAATATGATGATCGGCATGTGCAAAAATTGGATTGGTTCTCTCGGCATCCCATTGTGAAATTTGTGTCCACGAGGTGCCACCATCTTCAGAACCAAATGCATCCAGACCTGCTGCGTAAACTTTGTTTGGGTCTGTCGGGTGAACAGCGAGGATATTGTTATACCATGCCTGTTGACCCGTATAGGTTGGATCACCTGAGGATGTGGGACCCGGGATGGTAACATCATTCCAGGTGGTTCCACCGTCGGTGGATTTCAAAAAAGCACCACACTGGTTGGTTTGAAGATTCTGCCCTGAAATATATGCAATTACAGGATTTGACGGGGAAACAGCCACAACAATTCTTCCTACTCCTGAGCGGGTAAATCTTTGCACAAATGAAGTTCCTGCGTCGGGACTAACCAATACTCTACCGTCCTGCGACAATCCTTGAGCAACAAAGATTGTTGAGGGAGTGGAGTTTGCAATTGCGATGTCGGTTACATTTGAGTTGTCTCCAAGATCACGGACGAAGAAAGTGACACCTCCATCAGTTGAGTAAAAAAGTCCCATTCTTGTAGCTGCCCAAAGAGTGTTAGTTGAGCCGTCGTAAGCGAGTTTATTCACGAAAGAAAAATTTTCGGCCATTGTTGATGTAAGGTGTGTCCAGGTGGCTCCTGCATCGGTTGTTTTAAAGATACCTTCTCCCTGAAGTGCATCAACATTAAAAAATCCTTCTCCGGTTCCGGCGTAAAGGATATCGGGATTGGCAGGATCCATACAAAGTGCATTTACTGCAAGATTTTCCATCAAATCTTTTAGCGGTTGCCATGAAGCACCTCCATCAGAGGTTTTCCATACCCCGCCACCGGCAGCACCGATATAAATAGTGTTTGTATCTGTGGGATGGACGACCATTGCACGAATTCTACCGCCGATGTTTCCGGGTCCCAATGCAGTCCAGCTAAAATCTTCTGTTGCACCCGGTTTTAGATTAAATCTGTTGATATGTTCGAGTGCAGTTCTGCGCCAATCGGATGGAATGGAGCCTGTTGCTGAGAGGCGTTGGTCAATTAACCATTGAACTGCTTTATCGGGTGAACCATAATTGGGTTTTCCGTTTTTCTTTTTTTCAATTTTGTATTGTTTAAATTCTTCGAATGAGAAAAAGTGTTCTTCATTGGATACTTTAACAAAAATACCCACCGTTAGGGTGGAGATGATAAAGATTGTAAACAAGGTGAAAAGTTTGGAATTCATGGGGGATCCTTTTATGATTAAAAACGGTAAATGGAATTTCCATGAAAAAAATAAAATATTTTACTGTTAATTCAAAACCGATAGGGAGATTAATAAAACATTAATAGTATTAAAACCAAATATACCAAAAATAAATTTGAAACTGAAATTGGATTGGATGATTTTTCAGTAAATTTAAAAATTGTTTTTGTCAACTTTAAAAGAAACCTGTTGCCCCTTTCAGAAGAATTCACAAAGAGACTGTTTACGCTGATTCACGGCTATCTTTCACCCGAGGAGATGGATGAGTTATTTTCCATTTTGGAGAATCAAACGGGTCGAACTTATTTTCACCGTGGATGTGAGAACAATTTTTTCAGAATCATTGAGAGTAGTTATAATAAAACTGCACTATTGAGGGATTTTCTGCGTTATCCGCTCCAAATTGAAGTTGTGGTAGCGGTTGCAACCAACAGTAATTATTTAACAGATGTTCTGGTAAGAAATCCTGAATTTATATACCGGATATTTGACCCTTCACATCTTGAATCTGTATTGGATATAAATTTTTACAGGGGTTTGATCTTCAACTCAATTGGAAGACAAAAATCATTTGAAGCCAGGTTACACCAACTTAAAACAGCCAAGAGGAGAGAGATTCTTTCGACGGGAGTGAAAGACCTGGTTTCTTTTGTCGATTTAAGGAGGGCAACTGAAGAACTTTCGGTAATGGCGACGGTAATTTGTGATGCTCTTTTTTTAATATGTCTCGAAAAGACTTTGGTTAAGTACGGGATTAATAATGTTGGATTCGCAGAATTTTCGGGGGAGAGAGATGTTGATCCCGGATTCCGTCCATTATTTGATAAACTAACTGACTTCGCTGTTATTTCTCTCGGGAAATTAGGAGGGGCAGAACTTAACTACAGCTCTGACATCGATTTGATAGTTTTATTCAGACAAAATTTCAGACTTCCCAACGGGAAAGAATATTTTGAACTGCTGCACGACACTATAATACTTTTTACAGAATCAGCAACAACTATCACTGAGGCAGGATTCCTTTTTCGTGTGGATTTCAGATTACGCCCGGATGGTCACGCCGCTCCGTTGGCAAGGACTCTACAAGACACCATCTTATATTATGAGACACGGGGTGAAAACTGGGAAAGACAGATGTTAATAAAAGCAGGCTTTCTTTGTGGCAACAAAAAACTTTATAAAACATTTATTGACTCAGTGACACCTTTTATTTATCCTTCCGGGTTTTTTATTTCTCCGGCAGAGCAGATTAAAAAACTGCGGAATACGATGTTAAAGACAATTGGCGAAGATAAAAATATTAAACTTTTTAAGGGGGGAATCAGGGATATCGAATTTGGAGTGCAGGCACTGCAACTTCTGAATGGAGGGAAAAATCCTGAATTAAGAAGTGGAAACACCCTCTATGCAATTGGTGTGCTTAAGGAAATGAAAATTTTAAGTCCTGAAGAATCAGAAACTTACTCAGATGCTTATATCTTTTACAGAAAGATCGAACATTATCTTCAGTTGATGAATGATCGTCAAACACACGAGATACCTGCTGATGGTGATTTATTAAAAAGCATGACAAGTTATCTTGGATTTGAATCAAATTCCGATTTTAATATAAAACTTGACGATTACAGGAAAAAAGTTAGAAAAATCTATGATTCAATAATTGGTGTGGAAAACAGTGAGTTAAATGAATTAACAGATTTATCAATTTTTAAGGATCAAAACAGAGCAAAAAGAAATCTAAAATTCCTCAAAGAGGGAAAGGGATTAATCGAAATAAAGGAATTTGATTCAAGAGTCACTTCACTTTTCCTAGAAATTGAACCAAAATTGCTTGAATCAATAAAAAGACGACAATTCCCTGATCAATCACTTGAGAATTTGGCAAAAATTATTCAAAGGACAGCTTTTCCTTCTTTTTGGTATGAAGCCTTGAAGGATGAATTTATTTTGAATTCAGTGCTTACACTGTGCGAGTTTTCAGTTTTTTCAGTGAATATGCTTCTTGAAGATCACTCTTTAAAGGAATTGATTTTTTCCGGGAAACTTTTTGAGGCAATTGAACCTGAGATTGATTTTAATCTTGGTACAAAATCGATACTTTTTCTTGCTGCATCGCAGTTTATGCTCGGATTTATTGATGAGGCGAAAGCGGCACAATTAATAAGTAAAACTCTCAGAAATCAGGTAAGTGATCTGATTAAAAATTCAGGGATGGATAATGAAGGGGTTTTTATTGCTTCTGCCGGAAGTTTTTCGGCTGGTGAGATGAATTTATATTCGGATGTTGATCTGATAGTCATTTGTGATAAAATGGATCGGCATCCTGAAATTGAAACAAGGTTCATAGAACTTCTTTCAACAATTCGAAGGGAACTTGCTCCACTAACAGTGGATTGCCGCCTCAGACCGGAAGGAAAATCGGGACAATTGGTTTGGGATATTGAAGCCTATGCTTCCTATTTTGAAAAAAGAATTGAGGTGTGGGAACTGCAATCTTTAACAAAATTATCATTTTTATACGGAGATGAAAATCTTTATAGCGAATTCACGGCTAAATATTTTGCCAGGGTTGCTTCTTTAGATAAGGCAACGGTAAGTGAAGCAGTAACAACGATGAGGAAACGGCTTTATCCGACATCATTGAGTGGAATTGCTGCCCCCGTAGATATCATTAAGGGGAGGGGGGGAGCGACTGATATTGAATTTATTGCTCAATACCTCTTACTTTTGAAATCTGGAAATTTAAAATTTTTGATCGGCAAAGGGAACAGGGAAATAATCACCGCCCTAAAAGCTATCGGCGATTTACCTGAAGATCAAACAGAGATGTTGATGTCGGGTTTTAATTTTCTAAAAAAGATCAGGTTTGCTGTTCAAAGTGTTTATCAAACCGGCAACAACCAGCTCCCCTCAAAACAAAAGGGAGAGATTTTATACAAATTTTTAAATTTTGAATCTTATGATGATCTGGTAAAAGCCGTTCAATCAATTTTAAAACAAAATAACGAGATTTTCCATCAAATTTTAACAGGCTAATGGATATAATAAAAAAATACTACGCCGCAATCACCTCACTCTTTGTTTTTATTATCTATTTTTCGACAATGGCACCCTCGGTACTTCAGATCGATACGGGTGAACTTGCCGCGGCTCAGGCACTTCCCGGTATTGCGCATCCAACAGGATACCCGTTGTTTACGATGTTGGGGTGGCTTTTTTCATTGATACCCCTTCCCGTTTCAACAATTTTTCAATTGAATCTTTTTGCTGCAATTACTACAACTGTGGGTGTATATTTTTTCATCAAAAGCATTTACTATATTCTGAATAATTTTTCAGTTTTTGAAAAAAGTGTCAGGGGAAGTAAAAGCAAAAAAGCAAAATCGGGTAAAAAACAGGTTGAAACCGGGAAAGCCAAAAGCCATTCTGCCGCTTCTGAAGTGTTCTCAGTAAATGCCGATTCACAATCACTCTCAATTGTTTTCTCGATTGTCGGGGGTTTGGTTCTTGCGTTTGGAAAAACGGTGTGGTTTCAAAGTACATCTGTAGAGGTTTATTCTCTTCATCTGGCACTGATTTCGGCTGCGTTGTTTACATTACTCAGGGCATTTGGAGGGGAAGTAACGAAGTCACAGAGTCACGAAATGAATTCACCGGATGTGGTGACTAACAAAGTAACCCCAAAATCACAAATTTTTGACTGGCTTGTTTTTGCCGGAGTTCTTGCGCTGGCATTCTCAAATCATATGACTACACTTTTGATAATTCCGGCAACCGCATACCTTTTCTTTGTGAAATTTAAGTTTCAGAAGGAAGGATTTATCACACTTGCTAAAATGCTGTTGTTGTTCTTCCCCATTCTGATTTTAATTTATCTTTACCTCCCCATAAGGGCGGGAATGAATCCTGAGATTAATTGGGGAAACCCCATCGACCTTGAAAGAATTTTAAGGCATGTGAGTGGTAAACAATATCAGGTATGGCTGTTTAGTTCATCTGAAGCAGCGGCAAAAAATTTCGGAAGGTTCTTTTCAGGATTACCCTCAGAGTTTTATCTGTCTCTTGTAGCCGTTTTATTGGGCATTTTTTATCTCATTCAACGATCAACAAAATTGTTGATAACCTCTTTGTTGTTGATTTTTGGAACAGTTCTTTATGCAATAAATTACGATATCGTTGATCTTGAGTCCTATTTTCTTCTCGCATATATCGGGATGTCAATTCTTGTAGTGTTTGGATTGATGTTTGTCTATGAAAGAGTGAATAATCTGAAGATTACGGCTGCTGTTGGCGCTGTTCTTGTACTCTCGCAGATTGGATTTACTTACGGCAGTGTAAATCAAAGTGGAAACCTCATTTTTGAGCAATACACAAAGGCGATTTTAAAAACAGCACCAAAAAATTCGGTTATTTTTAGCTACCAATGGGACTATTTCCTTTCTGCATCCTACTATTTTCAGTTTGTTGAAAACGAAAGAAGAGATGTTGCAATTATTGATAAGGAACTTCTAAGACGCTCATGGTATTATCAACAACTCGACAACTGTTATCCATGGTTGACGGGATCATACAAAAAGGAAGCCGATGTCTTCAAAAAAGAAGTTGTTCCTTTTGAGAAGGATTTACCATATGCAGCACAGGTTATTGAAGGAGCATATAAAGATGTAATGTTGGCGATTCTCCTGAAAAATTATAAAGACCGTCCGGTTTTTATCGCTCCCGAATTGGTGGATAAAGAACTTGCAAATAAAGAATTTGAATTGCCGGCAAATATGAAACTGATACCTGATCTGTTTTTCTATCGGTTAACAGATAACGACGACTACATTCCGGCGGCTGATCCCGATTTTATATATCAGTCGGGTGGTGTTAATAATATTTATATTGAGCAGATTAATGCTTTAACAGGGGCGATGTTACTTAGAAGGGCACAATATGAACTCTCTTATAACAAAAAGGAGAGAGCAAAGTTGTATATTGATAAGGTTTTGAAGGACTTCCCCGGTACAACAGTTCCACAGGAATTTCTCGAAAAAATTAAATAGAAAGAAAGTGATGATTGAATTAATTAAAAAACTTGACCCAACGGGTCAGTTTGATGTATTAAAAAACTCATATTTGCAGATAGAAGCCGCCTTAAAAAATGATTATGCAATTGATCTTGATGTTTCAGGAATTAAAAATATCGTTATTTCAGGTCTTGGTGGATCAGCAATAGCCGGTGATGTATTTTCACTTTGGGCAAAAGATGAGTTGAAAGTTCCTCTTTTTGTAAACAGAAATTATGGTGTCCCGGGATTCACTTCGAAAGAAACTCTCGTGATTCTCTCCTCTTACTCGGGGGAAACAGAAGAGACACTATCAGCATATGCTGCAGCGGGAGAAATTGGTGCTTTGAGAGTTTGCCTCACCACAGGTGGTACATTAAAAGCTTTGGCTGATACTGATGGAGTTCCTGCAATCAATATGATGCCCGGATTTCAACCAAGGTATGCTCTTTATACTTCGTTTTTTACCATCTTAAACCTCTTCTCCAAACTGGGATTAGCGGAAAAGGATGGACAACTATTAGACAGAATAGTTGACAGGATAAAACTAAAAGGCGAACAACTTTCAGAACCCGGGAATATAGCCTATGAGATTGCAACTCAAGTGAACGGTAAATTACCAATAATTTATTCCGCCGCAGGTGTAACCGATTCAATCGGAACAAGATTTAAAGGTCAGTTTAACGAGAATGGTAAAACTCACGCTTTTCATAATGTTCTGCCAGAGATGAATCACAACGAGATCATCGGATGGGAAACTTATGGTGCAATTAAGGAATCCTTTTTTGTGTTTGAGGTGCTTGATGAAACAATTCATCCGCAGATAAAAAAAAGATTTGAGGTTGTAAATGAGATTCTTGCGAAATTAAATGTTCCGGTGATGAAAATTCAAAGCAGTCTTGAAACATATCAGGAAAGATTGTGGGATATGATCTATTATGTTGATTGGATAACCTACTACCGCGCCATTGTGTGGGGAAAAGATCCCGTTGAGATCAATTATATCCACTTGTTAAAAGACAGATTAAAGAAATAACAGTAAAAACAAAATTGCAATTTTGCCCAAGACCTTATAGATTAATAAAAAATAAATGATTGATATAGTAAATCTTTCCCTCCAGTTTGGGGGAAAATATCTCTACAGGGATGTAAATTTTAAAATTAATTCCGGCGACAAAATTTCCCTCGTGGGATCCAACGGAACGGGGAAATCCTCCCTCCTTAAGATGTTGAACGGAATGATTGAACCTGAAAAAGGGGACATCTTCAAGAGGAAAAATATCGCAATTGGGTATCTTCCCCAGGAAAATGTTACCCACAAAGGGAGAACTCTACTCGATGAAGCCCTTGCAGGGGTTCCCGACTTAAAGGAACTTCAAGAAAAAGAGACTGAGATTACCATCCTCTTAAATGATCCCGATGTTGATGATGAGGAGAAACTTGGGCTGGTAGAACAACTTGGCGAAATTCACCACAGACTTGAAGAAATTGATTCATACAGCGCTGAAGCCAGAGTTGAGAAGGTATTATTGGGCCTTGGGTTCATGGCGAGTGATTTCGAAAAATTGACAGATCATTTTTCCGGTGGTTGGCAGATGAGAATCGCGCTTGCAAAAATGCTCATCGCTGAAAATGATCTGATGATGATGGATGAGCCTACAAACCATCTTGATATCGACTCTCTTGAGTGGCTCACAGGTTTCCTCAAAACCTATAAGGGAGCGTTGCTCCTCGTTTCCCACGATAGAAGATTTGTGAATGCGGTTACAAATAAAACGCTTGAGATTTTTAATACCGATTTCACTGTTTTTAATGGAAACTTCGATCATTACCTGAAAGCCAAAGCTGAAAGGGATGAGAGACTTGAACATGAATATGACCAACAACAACGGAAAATGAAAGATATTCAGCAGTTTGTTGATCGATTCCGTTATAAATCTTCAAAAGCGAAGCAGGTTCAAAGTCGGGTTAAAATGTTGGAGAAATTTGACAAGATTGATCTTCCCGATTTTGAAAAGTCGATCTCTTTTAGATTCCCTGAGCCTCCTAAAAGTGGAGAGATTGTTTACGAAGTAAAAAATCTTGTGATGAAATTTGGTGATAATCTTGTATTGGATAAAATTGATTTGCGAATCGAGAGGGGTGACAAGATTGCTTTTGTTGGTCCCAATGGAGCAGGTAAATCAACACTTTCCAAAATCATTGCTTCTGTTCTTAAACCCACACACGGTGATAAGGTACCCGGTTACAACACTTCGATTGCCTATTTTTCTCAGGAACAGAGTGAAGTGCTCGATCCCGAACTTGATGTGCTTGAAACAATTGCGATGGAAGCCACGGATATGTCACTTCCGCAAATCAGGGCACTGGCAGGGTCGTTTCTATTTTCTGCGGATGATGTCTTTAAAAAAGTAGGTGTGCTCTCCGGTGGAGAAAAAAGTCGAGTGGCACTGGCACTTCTTCTGCTCAAAAAAGCTAATTTGTTGATCATGGATGAGCCAACAAACCATTTGGATTATGCCAGTAAAAAGATTCTTCAGCAAGCTCTCATTAAGTTTAAAGGTTCACTCGTTATTGTTTCGCATGATGTCGATTTCCTCCATCCCATCGTTAATAAAATTGCAGAGATTCGTAGAGGGTCTTTCAGACTCTTCCCCGGAACCATTGATTATTATCTGATGAAAAGGGGCGAGGAAATGATGGAGCGGGATAATCCCACAGGTTCTCCCGCGACTGTGAAGTCCGAAGATTCTTCCAACATCAATAGAAAAGACCAAAAACGAGCCGAAGCTGAACTACGGAATCAGAAGTATGCAGCAACCAAACAGATTAATGCAGAAATTGCCAAACTGGAAAAGAGAATCGAATCTCTTGAGGAAAAGGTGGCAACACTTGAATCGGAACTCGCACTTGAAGAAGTTTACAAAAATGCCCAACTAACCAAAAAGAAAACAGCTGAATACAACTCATCAAAAGCCGAACTTGACTCAGTGCTTTCGAAGTGGGAAAAACTCGCCGAAAAACTTGAAAATATCCTGAAGCAGTTTTAGTTAGCGGAGATGGATAGTTACGCGGATTCCACGGATTTAACACGGATTCCCACGGATTTTTAGGGGACTGCATGCCGAAAGCATCCCTTCGGGAGATACACGGAGATTAGTCGGAGTTACGCGGTGGGGAAATTAGAATGGCTCACGGATTTGGCAATTATTTAGACAAATAAAAAGCTTCACCTAAAAATTATTATATTTCCTTCCTGATTCAGAGTAATTTATAAGCCAAGAAATGAACAAACAATTACCGATATTAACATCCAATTTCGCATCCTTGATTACCGGAGACGGGTATTATGTTGATAAAACAGAATTCATTCAGAAGTTGGATAGTCTAAATTTTTCGAACATTTTTTTCCTTCGTCCCCGTCGGTTTGGCAAATCTCTGCTTCTTTCCATGCTTGAATATTATTACGGAATTCAATATAAAGAGAAATTTGATGAATTGTTTGGTGAATATTATATCGGACAACCTGAAAATACCACTCCTCTCAAGAATAGCTACCATATCCTTAAGTTTAACTTTAGTGGAATATATACGATTGCCGAAGAGGATACCGATGAGGGATTTAACTCTGAAATAGAGAGAGGAATACAAGATTTTACCACATCATATCCACTTTTCACTAAAGAAGACATTGAGAAGGTTCTCAGTGTACAGGGAAATGTTGAGATGTTCAAAAAGTTCATCTCCCTATTTTTGCAAAAAATACCAAACGGTAAAATATATATCCTCATCGATGAGTACGACCATTTCACGAATGAGTTGTTTGCTTTTAACAAGGAACACTTTAAAGATATTGTTTCCCGGAATGGATGGGTGCGGAAATTTTATGAGACAATAAAAATATATATGGGTGAGGGGATAGTTGATCGCTTTTTTGCAACGGGAGTGACGCCTGTAACTCTTGACAGCATGACAAGTGGATTTAATGTCGCAAAGAATATTACACTTTCTGAAGAATTCCATGAAATGGCAGGATTTACCGAGGCTGAAGTCCGCTCACTTATTCTTGGGACAATCTATAGTGAGGGAGCTTTTAAAGTTGACGAGGTCATTGATGAAATGCGGTCATGGTATAACGGGAGCAAATTTACAACTGAACCGGTTGAAAAATTGTATAACCCACAATTGGTAATCTCCTTCCTGTCCGAATTTAAGCGGAATTATGAATACCCCACCAAAATGGCGGATATCAATGTAATTTCTGATTATAAAAAGATCACAAAAATTCTTTCTGTGCTTCCCACTGAAGATTCTGAAAATATTATTGAAAAGGTGACAACCGAAGACTCAATATTGTCTGAACTTACACTTCAATTTAACAACGAAGTGCCATATACGAAATCAGATGCCATTTCTCTCCTTTTTTACAATGGCCTGCTGACAATTGAAAAAAATGTGTATGATTTTATCAGTTTTGTTATTCCCAATTTTGTGATCAAACACCTTTACTGGGAGTTTTTGAGGAAGAAATTTGAGGCGGAATTTGGAGTCAGGTATGAGGCTGATGAAGTGATTGATCTCATTTCAGAGTTGATCAATGAGGGGAAGGTGGATCGTTTGGTTGCCTATACCCAAAATATCATGAAGATTCTTTCAGTCAGAGATTTTAAGGGTTTTGGTGAAAGCCAACTCAAGATTATGATGCTCACGATTCTTTCGAAAACTAATGCTTATTTAATAGAAAGTGAAAGAGAGACCAGAGCCGGTTTTCCGGATATTCTCCTGACTGATTCCAAAATATTTAAAGTAAAATACCAGTACGCTTTCGAGTTAAAATACATTCCACAGACCGGACTAAAAAACCTTGCGACGATCAGGAAAGAGGGGATCGAACAACTAAAAAAGTATAAAGATTCAGATCAAATTAAGATGATAAAAAATCTAAAGACTTTTTTGATAATCTTTTACAACCGTTTCGAAGCGGAGTTTATCGAAGTTTAGCGCGTTTCCTGAAAATCTCCCAAAGGGATGCCTTTGGCACAGATTCAGACAACCAACTCAGACTTCTTAGACCTTAATATTCAAAAGCTCTTCTGTCAAGGTGATTCCTCCATATATTGCCGCATCGTCACGAAGGTTTGTGCCTACCAGTGAGACACATTTGGCGGCATCGCCGATGGAATATTTGTAGAAGGTTTCGTTAATTTTTGGGAGCATGTAACTTTCGCTCGCTTCCATTAACCCGCCACCGAGGATTATTAATTCGAGATTCAAGAGGTTGTTAATTCCTGCGAGGGTTCTTCCTATTGTTTTACAAGCCTGGTTAATAACTTTCACAGTTAACTTGTCACCGGCTTCGAGTGCCCGTGCAATTGCTTTGCTTTTAATATCTTTGTTCTTTTCGGTTCTCTCTTTTAATACACTTTGTTTCCCTTTTTTGATCTCAGCCGTGATCTGACGGACAACCGCTGTTCTGCTTGCAAGAGCCTCAAAACAGCCAATTCTTCCACAGCCACATTTTGGACCTTTTTCGTGAACATTTATATGTCCAATTTCACCGGCAACCCACCCTGATCCACGATAAAGTTTGTTGTTGAGGATCAAACCTCCACCAATTCCGGTACCAACAAAAACCACCAAAACATTCTGTTTCCCTTTTGCGGCACCAAAAGCAAGTTCACCGGCGGCAGCGAGATTAACATCATTTTCAATCAGAACGGGGTAGGGGAGTCGATTGTTGAGGTGTTCCTGGACACTATAATTTTTCAATCCAAGGTTTGGAGCCATTCCAATAATTCCTGTTTCCATGTTCACAGATCCGGGAATTCCTACTGCGATTGAGGCAACCTGCTCGGGTTGGATACCTGATAATTGAATTACCTCGTTTGTCAGTTCATCTAAAGAGCCTGAAAAAGATTCATGTGTGGGCGCTTCGGGTGTTTGCTTCTTTAAACGGGAGATGATACCATCAGTTGAGTTAACCACAGCAGCAAGTTTTTTTGTTCCACCAACATCAAGACTGACAACAAATTTATTTTCCACGATAAGTCCTTTTCTCTGTTTCTGACAAACTGACATGGAAGTCAGGTAATATTTGTAAGTTTCGAACTCAATTTACAAAATTTCGAATATAAAAATATCAAATTCAAGTCAGACAGAAAACATTTGAAACCTTTAAAACGCTTTGGTCAAAATTTCTTAACAGATCCCAACTACATTGAGAGGATAATCGAGGCATTTTCCCCTCAAAAAACCGATCGTATTCTTGAGATAGGGCCCGGGAAGGGTTCGCTTACCGAGAAACTTTTACCTTTATGCGATGATCTCACAACTGTTGAAATTGATACAAGAGCAATTGAACTTTTGAAAGAAAAATTCCCGACACTGGAAATTATTGAAGGGGATTTCTTGAAGATAGATATTGCCGCTGTTGCCGGTGATTCTCAACTGAGAGTAATCGGAAATATTCCCTACAATATCACCACACCGATCATCTTTAAACTCCTTGAAGAGAGAGACAGGGTTGGGGATATCATGCTGATGGTGCAATTGGAAGTGGCAAAGAGAATAACCGCTTCCCCGGGGAATAAGGAATATGGAATTTTGAGCGTGGTTTTAGGGGCTTACGCAACGCTTGAATATCATTTTAAGGTGCCCGCAACAGTGTTTTTCCCAAAACCTAAAGTTGATTCAGCGATTATTAGTCTTCACTTTGACAAAGATGAATCGATTATTAATGATCATAAACTTTTTAGAACCGTGGTTAGAACAGCTTTTAACCAGAGAAGAAAAACCCTTAAAAACTCTCTTTCACCTCTATTATCCCAGGTTTCGGGCGAATATACACCACCAATTGACCTGACTTTGAGGGCTGAAAGGCTAACTTTACAAGATTATATCAATCTTTCCAATTCTTTATCGGGGAAATTTGAAACAGATCAGCCCGATTCTGTGTTTCAATTATAATATAAATTACTGAGAAAAGATGTCAACTTCGTTATTTGCAAAAGAAGAAAAGAAAATTGAAGTAAAAAAAATGTTCGATTCAATCGCCGGTCGTTATGATCTGCTGAATCGTGTGTTAAGTGTGGGAATCGATAAATACTGGCGGAAAAAAGCACTTAAACTTAGCAGACTAAATAAGGATACAATCCTGCTTGATATGGCATGTGGTACTGGTGATGTGGCGATTCAGGCGAGGAAATATGGTGTTACCAAAATCTTCGGAGCTGATTTTTCATACAATATGCTTTCACTTTTTAACAAAAAGGTGAACTGGATAACAGGGAAAGATTTTCAGACTGCTGCGGAATTTATTCCCTTGAAAGAGTCGGTGGTAACAAATGTTACCGTTTCGTTTGGGGTAAGAAATTTTTATGATATCCCGTTGGCTTTTAGAGAGTTTAGAAGAGTAATCAACAAGGGCGGAAGAGCAACAATCCTTGAGTTTGCGATGCCCAAAAATCCCTTGATAAAAGGATTTTATAAATTTTATTTTAAGAATATTCTTCCCCTGGTAGGAAAAATGGTATCGGGACACCCGATGGCATATGATTACCTGCCGGATTCTGTAGAAGATTTTGATAAGAATGTCGATTTGGTAAAACTTTTTAAGGATGCAGGATTTTCAAAAGTTGATCGTTATCTTTTCACTTTTGGAATTGTTCAGGTTGTTGTAGCGGAGAAATAAATTTTTTCTACCCCTACATGACCCCTGCCGGGGCCAATGGTATTTGGTTGTGTCTCTGTTTCTACCCCTACATGACCCCTGCCGGGGCCAATGGTATTTGGTTGTGTCTCTGTTTCTACCCCTACAT
>Ga0209573_1000967_pt1 | contig 50182 bp, 35 predicted proteins | sample TNRBio252014_DNA_FD_185870 | JGI IMG/M metagenome (GOLD analysis project Ga0209573, IMG submission 185870) | Wastewater treatment Type I Accumulibacter community from EBPR Bioreactor in Madison, WI, USA - TNR Reactor_6/25/2014_ DNA (SPAdes)... | ecosystem: Engineered > Bioreactor > EBPR >... | reverse complement strand
ATCGGGGACAGGGATGAGCGAAAGGTAACGTCCAACCCCGGAAGGGGTTGAATGTCAATACGCTACACTCCATTTTTAACATTCAACCCCATTCGGGGTTGGTTCCCCTCCCCACTTCCATTTTTCCCCGAATTGCATTCGGGGCTATTCAAATTTGACCCTTTCAGGGTCGGTTACGTCGTTAAGTTGACGACATTACACTCCAAGTGACGCCCTCACTTGCCCAGCTACAAATAACCCTTGGCTTGCAAACGAAACAACTCCGCGTACTTCCCGCCCTGCTCCAGCAATTCTTCATGGCTGCCGATTTCCAGCAATTGTCCGTTTTCAAGAAACAAAATGCGGTCGGCCATGCGCACGGTGGAAAAACGGTGCGAAATCAACACAGCAGATTTGCCTTCTATGAGTTCTGAAAAGCGTTGAAACACTTCGTATTCGGCGCGGGCATCCAATGCGGCAGTAGGTTCGTCTAAGATGAGCAACTGTGCGTCGCGCATGTATGCGCGGGCGAGGGCAATTTTCTGCCACTGCCCGCCGGAAAGTTCGGTGCCATTGGCAAAGCGTTTGCCTAAGTATTGCTCGTAGCGCTCCGGCAACTGATCAATGACCGTGTTCGCCAAGCTTTTTTCGGCAGCATCGTAAATCTGAGATAGATCTTCCACCGATTCAATGCCCCCGATGGCAATATTTTCGCCGGCTTATAACTGGAACTTTACATAGTCTTGAAAAATCACGCCAATATTGCGGCGCAGCGATTCCAGGTCATAATTCCGGATGTCTACGCCGTCTAATAAAATCCGGCCTTCGTTGGGTTCATAAAGCCGGGCTAAAAGCTTGACCAGCGTCGTTTTTCCGGCGCCGTTTTCGCCAACGAGCGCTAATTTTTCGCCTTTATTCAGGTGGAATGACAAGTTGCGGATGGCCCAGCGCGCATTTCCCGGATACTTAAAACTCACGTTTTCAAACGTAAAGCCCTGCTGCACTTTTTCCGGAAAGGGCAAACCACCCGGCGGCGAAATGATTTCCGGTTTGATGGCAAAGAAGTCGAACAAATCCTGCAAATACAACGCGCCTTCGGCAATGCGTGAAAAGCGGGTCATCACCCCCTGCAACAACCCGTGCATCCGGTTGAACGACCCCGACAAAAACGTGAGCGTGCCGATGGTGATCACCGCTCCGGCAGCCTGTACCAAAATAAAAACATAAGCGCCGTAATAAGACAAGGTGCCAAACGCCGTCAGCAAACTCCCCCAACCTGCCCGGCGAATGGCTAATTTTCGGTTGGCGTGGTAATACCGGTCGGAGACCTCGCGAAACCGGTTGGACAAAAAATCGGCTAAGTTGAATAACTTGATTTCTTTGGCGGTTTGATCGCTGGCGCCAATGTAGCGCAGGTAGTCCAATTCACGCCGTTCGGGCGTCCAGCCGCGGGTGAGGGAATAGCTTTCCTGGTTGAAATGCGTCTCTCCAAGAAAAGAAGGAATCACTGCCACAATTAATATTAAAATGAGCCAGGGATTGAACAAGACAATACCGGCGCCCAGAAACAACAGCGTAATGATGTCCTGGCATTGGTAAAGCAACTGCGACATCAGGACGGTTCGGCCCGTTGTTTGGCGGCGCGCCCGTTCCAATTTATCGTAAAATTCCGAGTCTTCAAATTGGTACAAATCCAGCGTTGCGGCATGGCGCATGAGTTCTACCGAAGTCCGGTTGGAAACCAAATCGCCGAGCAGGCTGTCGAGCAGGTTGATGCCGCGGCTGATCAGGTCGGAGACGATGGCGAATATGGCTTCCACGGCAACTAAAGTCCAGAGATAAGTAAACTGGGCGTCTTTGACCTCAGCAAGGCGAATGATTTCATCAATGATTTCTTTGGCCACATAAAGCGTTGCCAAAGGGATGACGGATTGCACGAGGCGCAAACCAATGTTGCCAATGGCCATGCCCGGATGGGTATTCCAGATGAGTTTGAAAAATTCGGGCAGGTGACGGAGCGCGGATACTTGTTCTTTAAAAGCGATTGCCATAACTAATTATTGGTCTGCTGAATGATTGATGTCTCAGGGTTGACACTGAACGCCCCATAAGGTGGGTTAACGTCAAGGGGTCGTTTCGCGAACAGGCAAAAAATCAAATCAACCCATTTTCCTGTGCTTTTTGAATGGCCTGCGTACGCCGTTGAACATCCAATTTCAGATAAAGGTTGGAAGTATGCGTTTTGACGGTATTGAGTGAAATGAACAACCGGTCCGCAATTTCCTGATTGGAAAGCCCGGCAGCCATCAATTGCAAGACTTCGTACTCGCGGGGGCTGATGCCCAATTCGCGCAGCAAATCTTCCGGGATGGGGCAATCTTCTTTGCTTTCTGCTGGCGACTGTACTGAAAGAACAGACTTTGGTTTCAACAAGTTAATCCCGATCCAGACCCCCAATCCACTAAACAACAGCGCTACCAGTCCAAGGTAGAACTGCAGCGACAAATCGCGCAGGATGTAGCGGTATTCCATCCACTTCAGCGCCCAGACGAGAAGGGCAAGCAGGGTTCCGTAGATAAGGATCGTTTTTTTCATTGGGGTAAAAATAAAGAATAGAGATTTAGGACAGCGTACCTCCGTATCTGAAATATAAGATTTGTCACATTTTTATTTTAAAAAATTCTGTACAGTTTGAATAATTAAAAAATAAATCTATTTTTGGAACTTCAATTCAATGCGTTTTACTACCCTGTTTTTTATTTGATTTTTGCTCCGTTCGCCAACACACTGTAGGCGAATAAATTGTTATTTTTTGCTGTCCTGGAATTGCGCGGGTAAAACGCTGATCCAAATGGCAACAGACTTTGCGGGTTTTTTCTATTGCGTGTCAATAGATTAAATTGTTATTGTCTTATTTATCGGCTTTGCGATAAATGGAGCATTCATTTATTTGTTTTCAACTAAACCTAAAACCCATGAGTGCAGGCTCTATTCAGTTTAACGCATTGAAAACATACAACACTTACACGTTGTATGCGGTGGCCGGCGCCGGCGCCGCTCAGGCCTGCTATTTGTACTATTTTGCACCAATATCCGATCAAAGCATCAGTTTTTCGGCCACGCTGAAAAAAAATGGCATTTATATTTTTGCGGACACGGCTAATCTCGGTATTACAAACAACCTGTTGGGTATGTTGGGGAATCCGACTTCAGGCATTTCCCTGTTTTGGGTCAATCAGGTGACGGCGAACCAGTTGGCGATTCAGGCTAATTTACAGATGCCATTGCCAGATAGGAATCCGCCGCCAGGACAAGCTACCGGGATTTTGTCTGGACTTAATTTGATTTTTGCCAATTTCCAACTCCAATATAACCAGATGTCCGGCTCCGGGCCAAGCATGATCATTGATGCCGCAACCCAAACCGCCACCATTGCCATTCCAACAGGAAGAACTGTTTCCGTGAACCCCTACAACAGTGCTCAGCCATCGCTGCTCTTAGACAGCAGTACGGTATTTTCCATCGCTTTTGCAATTACTCCCGATGCGGTACAGCCTCAGGATACACCTGTTTCGGGGACACAGGCCGGAGGAACATTCGCCTTTACCGCCAAAGCCTGGAACATCAATACGCTCTACACCCTTATCAACGGGCCGAACGACAATATTTGGGGGGGCGCTATCCGGTATTATTTCAAAAACGCGCAAGGTGTTTTACAAAAATCAGTATTCCCGGTGTTTGGCTCGGCTGTGTCGCAACCCAAAATTGATTTTTTGGTACAATTAGACTGGCTTAACACGACTTATCCGGCCCGAACTTTTTTTCAGCCGGTTGATCCCTCGCAGGCGCCGGGGGTATTCCAGTGGAATCAGATGAATATGCTGTCCACCACAGGAGACGCCATTGGCCTCCAACCTATTCTAAGCGATAACCTGGGGTTTTACCTCACCGTCTTGGATGCCAAAGCAAAAATTTATTATTTATCGCCTTATGGTTCTTTTGTGCTCCAATTGCCTGGTGGGCAAAACAGCGCCAGAATGATGCCGGGGTTGTCTGCGCTCGAATTCATGCAAATCATCGCCGGATGTAGCCTGCAACTCGTTCCTAATCAGCCGGCTTACAGCCCGGCTTTCAGCACTCAATCTACAGATAATAATACCCCTGTGGCATTGTTGGACCGCACTTTTTTGACTTCCTGGGTTCGCATCAATCCGCCTTCCGGGGTCAGTACCTGGGCTTATTTTTCACAACCGGGCGCCATGAGTTTTTATGGGGTTTCGCAGGGCAGTAATGACTATAGCCTGGCCGAATTATTGGAGGTAAAAATCGGGGATTTCCCATTCCCGGAAGGCCAGAAGACACCCGCAGTGCCAATCGGATTGTACTACAATTTTCTACAGGGCGCCAACCCCAACAGTATGGTGGCTACGGCTAATTTGTTTGACCAGAAAATTCTGGCGGCGGTTCGTTTTGCAGGGCTGTCGGGTGCAGCCGATGCCAGCCTGGGCCCTGTGTTGTCGTCTAACCAGGGTGCTCCTTTTACTCAGGGTAATGCTTTATCGTCCAATGGATTGATATTTGGAGTAAATTCAGATACCGCAAAGGCCGGCACGCCCAACAGCCTCACACTCGCTAAATCCGGCGTCAATTATCTGCGTATCCACGCCAACGAGCAAGGCATTTTAGACACCCGATTGAGCACGGCACTCATGAACAACCAGGGGTTTGTGGTGATCAACGCCTGGGATCAACTGAAGCTGGACGATAAACTCCCGATCAGTGGGTTTACCTTTAATGTGAATACGGTAATAGTTAACGGTACGACGGTGACGCCGATTTTGGTTTTCAAAATGGGGCAACAGTATTCGTTGACCCAATTCGTGCAAAATACCCAAACCTGGGCCAATACCGGCGATTTGCTGGAAGGCGGCGTCACAGCAGCGCAAACGATGCTGCTGGCGGCACTGGCACAGGCGAATAACCCAAATGCAACGGATGACCCTTTCCAGAATTTCCGGCAAATAGCTGCGGATCCAAACTGGACAGGGTTACTGATTTTTAATTGCCCGATAGACGGCGCCCAAATGGCCCCCGATTTTCAAATGCTTTTTGCAGGAATTAACGGGCCGCTTATCGCGCACCATATTGGCGTGGAAACCAACCAAACCGAATTGACAGCCAATCTTTTCGATATCAATACCAGCTCTTTGTTTGGCGTGATTAATTATGAAGGACAGGAGGATGAAGATGCCGGTCAGCTTTATGGTTTTAACGTTAAAGAATTGGTCATTGTATTTGACAACTCGACCATTACCGCTTTTCATGCCTCGGTGGGACTTACTGTCAATCAGTTGTTTGGGAGGAAGGTCTACCTGCAAGGTCCGAACGAAGGCATTCCCAATACCTTTTATATCCAGGGACAGTATCAAACGATTGACGGCGTAGGAAGGGTATCTTTTAACAGCAGCAACAACTTCATTTACCAATTTAATCCGGATCAAACCTTAGTCAGCGTCCTCGATCAGTTTGTAGTAACCGGGGCATCGCTGGAACCGGTTGGGGATACCTCCATAGACAATAACCAGCAAGTCGTAAAATCCAGATTCACCCTGAATGCGCAGTTGTTTTTTAGCAACCCTTTGACCCCGGGCCAGGATGGGGTTCCGGATTTGTTTGGATATGGGATTCTGGATCAAAACCAGCCCTTAGGATTGCCCCTGACCGGGACGGCTTTCGACATCCAGGTGACTTTAGACGCTCAGGGCCAACCGGTGGCGGGCAGCCAAAGCGTGACCATTGACACCAGCAATTGGGCAATAGAGGAAAATAAAAACGCAGTGCGCAAAGACAGCGTCGTTGCGGCCATGCCATTCAAGCTATCTGTATTGATGCAAAGCGGCTCTGAAGGCAAGCTCGATTCCAAGGCTTTGGGCCAGGTTGTTGGCGTGCAGCAACTCGTTGGGAATGTCTGCACCTCACCCCGTTACGCACTGAAATTTGAACTGCCGATGGGGACTTTAGGCGCGCTATCGGATGCTTATGCCAGCATTGACGCATATATGGTGATGGCCTGGGGCCCCGCAGATACTGCGCCCGACGACGACGGCGTGAGCGTTTACATCCAATTGCCCGAAGTATCGGGCGGATTGCTGGGATTCAACCTCGAAGGCATTGTAAAAACCGTGTTCGGAGACGCCAATTTGATGCAGGTGAAACTGACTGATCCCACCGATCAAATTGTCTATGTACTGCTTTTCAACAATGTGGCCATCAGTATTCTGGGCATCAAATTGCCGCCGAAAGTCATTGTTGATTTCGTCATTTTCGCGGATCCTTCGCAGGGAGCGGGCAGTAATTTAGCCTGGAACCTTGCTGCGGGGCAGCCGCAAAATAGCGCTGCGTTGCTTAAAGAAACTAATTAGTGTCTGTTTTTAGAGTCCGATAGTTGCGGTCGTTGAGCGGAGTCGAAACGACCGCAACTATCGAGATATAAAGATCAGACAATCAAATAAATAGGTTATGATGACAACAACAGACCCAATTATTGATGCAAAAACCATTAGGGAGCTGATTGCTGCTATTGACGCCAAATTCGGGTTGAACATACCAACGGACGCCCCCGGCGCACCCATGTTATTAGATTGGCTTGACCTGAAGATCACCGTAACTCAGGGCGATGGCAATCCGGTACTGTATTGTGCGCAGGCGACAACGCCAAGCGCAGAGTTTGGCTTAGGCATCAATATACAAGGCACCGCGGTGGCTAAGCTGTTGCAGGGGCAAGTTGTCATTGTCATGAATAAATGCACCAATTCATAATTTTCAATTAAAACCATTAAATATATGGCCAATTCAACCAACACATTAGCCGCAGCCGGCGACGCCAGCACCAACCGGCTGGTTTTCGGGATCGTTGTGGATGTAAATGGTACGGAGATACCGATTTCAACCGACGATATTGGAAATTACGTAACCAACGGGTTTAATTTCAAACTCCCACAACCGGTTCATCTGGGGTCTTTTAGTGACCTGTTTAACTGGTTATCTGAAAATTTTGGCGTCACGGTGCCCGATCCTAAAGACCTTCCGTCCCCGTTGAACGATATGGTGAATGCGGTGGTCACCTTAGTTTTTACCGTGGACCAACTCGCTTTTCACATCCCGGGAACACAAGCTCCGGCCAATGACAAAGTGACTTATAACCTGCGCATTTCAGGCTCCTGGGATCAGGCCAAACCGATTATTCCCGGCGTCAACGTACTCAAACTAAAAGGCGGCGTCTTTGGTGTAGCCAATATGCCCAATACCCAGCAGTCAGAAAGCCGATAATCACTGACCTAAAACTGAACACCCATGCCACGCATAAGCTTCGGGTTTGATACCCTTTTGGATTTTTCAGGAGAGGGACTCAAGTTATCCGATCAGGATACTTCCTCTGAGCCATTGGGGCTTCGCTTCGAATTGGCTGTAGGTCAAGGCCCTACCCAGTTTACCATCAAGCCTTCGGCGAATTTCCGGTTTAGTCTGGCAGACGTGCTGGGTGCGCTGGCTTCTGTCCTTAAAATAGACGCGCTCAACAACGTGGCGACGCTGACCGACAAACAACCCTGGGCGCTAATTTTTGAAACAAAAATTTCGCCCGAAATCAGCGTGCTGGTTTCTAGTACAGAGTCTGTGGCGCAGTGTATCCTGACGCTTTACGACGGCGACAGTCCTAACCCGGGTATTCAGCTTGGCGGGCAATATGGGCCCATTACCATTGAGCCAAAATTTACGGTTTTTAACCTCATCATCAGTTACAATAAAAATAAAGGCGGGTTAGATGTCAGCGCCAAAGTGCAGTTCGATGACCAGCCTTCTTCTACTTACCTCAAAACCTCTACTTCCGACCAGCCTAAAACGCAAATTGTCAAATTTCCTTTTCCGGTGCCGGATCAGGGAACCTCGACTTTTAAATTGAATTACTTAGGATTGGGGCAGCGTTTCGGGCCGCCTTTGCCCACGAATGTCAACGATTTTTCCACGGCTTTGCAAACCATTTTTACCGATCTGGAGAAAAACCTGACCACCAATGACCCGCAAACCATTCTGGAAAAATTGGTGAAGGAGTATTACCATCCCGATCGCGACTGGTTTGTGGCTGCTGATCTGGAGTTTAAAGGGTGGCAGGTGCGGTTGTTGTTCAACGACCCGGTCTTGTACGGCGTGGAAGTGAGTTGCAGCGTGGACGCATTTAAGGGGCTTGACCTGATCATTTTATATGTGAAATTAGGGCCTCATCTGGGGGTTTATTATGGAAAACTGACCATTCCCGAGCAATACCGGCAGATCAACTTAGGCGCCGTAGCGCTTACCCTGCCCACCGTTCAAATCTGGATTTATACCAATGGCGATTTTAAAGTGAACGTGGGCTGGCCGCTGGGCAGCGACTCCATTGGCATTCAGGTGTATATCTTTACCGGAGGCGGGGGCTTTTATTTTGGCAAATTGCGAAGCGGCGACAATCCGCAAACCCAAAATGCTCCGGTACAGTACAATCCGATTTTTGTTTTTGGGTTGGGACTTTGGCTGGGCGTTGGGCGTTCTTTTTCCAAAGGCCCCCTTTCAGCGAGTCTCAGCCTGACCGTGCAGGGTACTTTCCAGGGAATTTTAGCCTGGCAGGAGAGCAATAGTACCTCGAATCCGCCCGACTATTATTGGTTTGCAGCTACCGTAGGCTTAGTGGGCACCCTACAAGGCGAAGTAGACCTGAAAATCATAAAAATCAGCATCCTGGTGCGCTTAACGGCGACTGCGGGAATTGCCTTTGAAACGGATTACAATGCCGTTTTGAACGTCAGTGCTTCCGTTGAAGTCAAGGCCAGTGTCAAGGTTTTATTTATTAAAATATCGGTCAGCTTTAAAGCCGACGTCTCCCAGACCTTTGTGCTGAGCCACGGCGGCTTAGGCGACGCCAGCCTCAATGGCCCCCAAAACCCCAGCTTTAAGAATCTCAATGACGGCGGAGCAGAAAGCAATACGCAACCACTGCTGCAGGTGAGGCGCAAGGGCAGTTTCCGCGCGGTTTCGAGGGCCTTGCTGGTTTCCGATCCGCCAACCATTAATTTGAGTTTTGTATTGTATCCGGCCGCTACGTATACATCGGGCGGCACAGCGGGACAGAGCCAGGCTACGGCGCTGCTGGTTATGAGCAGCCCTGAATACGGCGTTGCAAGCACCGGAACAGATAAAACCGCGTGGGAATTATTGTTGGACGCCTATGCTTCGTGGTTGCTTGAAACGTATTCCGGTGGAACCAGTTCCTGGGAAGCCGTGCTGGCACAATTGAATAACGCGCCGCCAGATTTTGATGTGGCGGTCGTAGAAAATTTCCTGGCGAACCAGGTGCATTTTTCCATAACAGGGGTTGACCTGAGTGTGCAAAGCGAACCGGTCAACATGGCCTTTTTCCCAATTCTGCCCAATTTGCAAATGGAAATTGACGGGGATAACCAGGCGGCCATACGCTTTGATCAGCCCACTGTTTCAGCAGATTTTTTGAATGACCTTTCGGCTTATGCCGCCCAATTTTCCGTTTCCGATTTGACGTCGGACGCTTCAGAAGCTGTAAAAACATTATTTAAAGCTTTTGAAAGCGGAGCCGTGTCGCTGAATAGCCTGTTGTTTACGGATTATTTCCTGATGATCGGGCAGCAGTTGGCCCAGCAGATGACTGACGAAGCGCCCGGGGATGTATTGCCCAGTGTAGACATCGCCTCCAATATTGCCGGCTTTGTTTCGCGCTTTTTATTGAATGGCTTAGTGGCGCCAACCCTTGATGACGATACAAAATGGTCCGGTCTGTATGAATTAACCGGCCAGCAGTTCGCCGTTAATGTGGCGAACCCAACAACTTCGGCGAATTTGGCCATAAACAGCACGTATTTACCGATCGCAGGGCAACCGGATTTCAGTAAACTCGATGTTCAAATTGCTGATAATCCGGCAGTTATTCCAGTGGCGGCAGCGCCTGCACAACCGGATACCCTGCCTGCACTGATTAGTTTGACCGAACCTTTAAGCCCTGCCCAGCTTTGGATCGGCGTTCGCAACCGGCTTTCGTGGCAAGCCGACGGGCAGGCAGCGCAGTTTATTGTTCCCCTGCCTACCCGTATTCAGCAATTGCTGAATAGCCAGCCACTTTCGCTGGCAATACAAACCGATTATCCCCACGAAGGGCAGTCCGGCAACCCCCTCACGGCGACGCCGGGTTTGCTGATTGGCATCAAATTATTCCAAATCAAACAAAACGAAACCTTTAATATTGACGATAAAGGGCAAACAGAATCTTCCTACCTGCCTTTTGTATACACCATCGGAGGCGCCGATGAAGAAACCCGCGACCGGATTGAAGCCCTGCTCACCGCCGGCGCTTTGACGGGCGCTTCGATCTCGCTGTTGTACAACGCGCCCAATTCGGGTTATTTGTCAGATCAACAAAACCCGCAAGGAACTTTTTTGGTAAAAACCAACCTGTCTACCAGCAGCGAACCGACTAACCTGTACGCTCCTTTGCGGTTTAAATCAATGACCCGAAGCTTGGATAATGATCTTGGCCCTGTATCGGCTCTGCAAAGCGATCCTGCCGACTTTTTGCGCATCGTTTGGGAAAACAGCATCGTCAATTCCGGTGGGTTTTTCTTCTATTACAACAATGCGGCCAACCAGGATTTCCCGGCTTCCATGTTTGTTGGCGGACAAGCTGATTTGCAGATCCTGGTTAATTTCCCTGCGAATACGCTGTACCAAAAATGGCACAATGTTTTTGTAACCGCTGCTTCTGAGGTGGTGAATGCCCTGTACATCGGCCCAAGCACCGGTGCAGGCGTTCCTTTGCAAGACTACCAGCCCACATATCCGACGGGTTGTGTCGCTTTTGAGGCCAATCCGGCAGCCCGCTTACTTAACGCAGGAGACGATCCTACGATAGCCCCTTATTCGGAGGAAAGTATTGCACAGCTCTACCATTTATTGCAGTACCAAATTGCAGCAAATGCAGGAGGACTTAAAGCCTCTGGGTGGAGCCCGTCAATCAGTCCCACGCAGCAGCAAAGCAATAGCCAGGGCGCCATCAGCCCCGATGACGCGCTGCAGGCTGCCAATTCGTCCACCGATTCTTATGCGCAGGTCGTACCGGTTTACAATTTTATTCAGGCGGCAGCACCTTCGGGCATCAACCCACTCCCGAATATTTACGCGGCCATTGGAACCCAATCCAGTCTGCAATTCCGGATGGCGGATGTCTATGGCAATATGCTGGGGGCTTCCATCCAAAACCTGCCTTTTGAAGTGCAATATGCCGACACGATATGGTCGCTGGCGGAATGGCCTGGGGTCAGCGTTGCCTATCGGATTGGTTTTGACCAAACAGGCAAAGCCGCTTTGACGCTTGAAACCCGGTTTGATCCTTCACAGGTACTCCGCAATTTTGGCAGCAATGCCTATGTGGTGGAAAAACTAAACCTGGGCGATACCCCAGGTAACGACGAAGACTTGCAGCAACAGGCGCAAATCGCTTTGTACAAACTCTATTTTGTACTTCACCAACTTAACGATCTCCATACCCACTGGCAGGTGTCAACCACACTTTTTGCCGGAGCGTCGGGTGATCCCAAAGGAAAAATCATTGCGGAAGACAGCTTCCTGAAATCGCCGCTGACCAATTTTGCCGGCCAGATCGTCAATGAATTAAATAAAGTTTTCAACCAGGGGACACCACAGCCCTTGTCGCTGAACCTGCCCATCGCCATCACACCGGCTGACATTGCCGGAACGGAGGGAAGTATCATCCCTGTTTCGGTTTGGATGACTGCTTACCGCGATGGATTTTTGCCCAACCATGCCGATCAGATGCCCAATTTGGCGTCGAATGCGTTTGTGGTGAAACCCCAGGCAACGAGTGATCAAAGCAATCCTTCAAGCAACATTACAGCGTTTGCACAGGACTTTGAAAAAGTTTTTGCAGGCTTTGACGGCGCAAACGGATTGGTGAAATTGGCTGCGCGAACCGGTAATCCCGATTTTAGCGCCGCGGACACTTCTGCTTACCTGTGGGCGGTAAAATGGAGCAATACGAGAGGCCTCGGCTTGAAATTCACGGCCAGTGATTTTACCTACTTTACGCTGGCGCCGTTGTCCAATCAATTGCTGCCCAGCGAACAAGCGCAAATTACTGTTTACGATTCAGACCTTAAACCTGACACGGAAACTAAAACCTTTACCAACGTTGACGTAGACGCAGCAGCCATCAATTTCCTCAACTCAGTAGATGAATTGCTGGATCCGGAACTGGCTGCCGCCATGGCTAAAGCGAATAGCGCCAACTATGCAGACATCATGGAAGCAAAAGCCAATTTGGCTGCCGCCCTCAAAAAAGGCTTGATCCCTGTATTTGTTGGAGAAAGCGGTGAGATCTCCAGCGCGATGGATTGCTTTGAGCAGGCTTTGCTTTCAAAACTGTCTACCGCTTACACGGTGTCTTCTGTGGTACAAACGCCGGTGACGGTGCAAAACAGCGGCGATCAGCCAGGCCAGGAGCCGCGCCTTTTTGGTAGCATTACTGCCGGGGACGGCAATACGGATGCCCGCGATTATACCCTAACCAATGCAAAATTGGAACTGGTTCCAACAGGCGCGGACAACAGCCCGGAATACCTCAATTTTTTGGCAACAGCCAAACACCCGCAAGCGCAGGCCGACCTCGAACTCGACCTTAATTACAACCCCGTCTTCATCGAACACCTGCTGCAAAACGAGCAGACCGATTACGGATATACTCCGTCTTCATGGCTCCGCTACGTTTTGGTGGACAATCAGTCTCCTTCCATTTTTGAACTGGGAACTGCGAATATTCCAGTGCCTTTGCGGCAATATCCGCAAAACCCGGTTCTGGAAAGCCAGTCGGCAAAAGGCGCCGGCGACGAATTGAAAGCCTCGAACAACCCGGTTGAAGACGCCCTCAAGTGGAAATACCAGGCTGCTGTGGTGCCCGCTGCACTCAATGCCCAGGATGAACTTTGGTTTGATCTGGTTTACAACCTGCCGGTAACGAGCCTCAACGGGAGCGCGCAGTTAAAAGCCTCCGTATCGCCTTTAGTGGCTTTGTTCCAGTCGCTTGCAGCGTTTAATGCGGCCTATGGCAGTTTTCGCAGTATGTTCCTGCAGGAGGCAGAAGCCGCAATCAATGGCCCTGTACCTGCTGCGTTGTCCACGATGGTGGGCATCCTGACACCATTGATTCAGGATGTTGCAACTGCATATACCAATTACATGCAGGCGCCGGGGTTGAAATCCCGTTTAGGGGATACTCCCGGCATTATCCGGCGGCATTTTGTGCTGAGTTTCAAACAGATTTCCAGTAACATGCTGGCTTTATACGGGGATAGCTCCGGCATCGCTGAATACCCGGTCAACATCAATGGGCAAGCCCCGGGCAGCAATCAACCGGTGCTTGTGCCACCGGCCAATGCCCCTGGCCCGGGCGACTGGTATGTTTTACAATACCCTTATGCAGCGGATCCGACCGAACCGAACCGACTAACCGCATTGTGGTCGGATATAGACGCCGTAACGCGACAAACGGCGCTGACCCAATACTGGGTGGTGCGCAATGCCGACCTCGGCGCAGGGGATCAAACGGTAGACGCCCGCATCGTTTATACGACTGCGCAACTGGCTTTTGCCAATCCGGTTTTGCCCTTAGTGCGTATTTCCGATGTACAGGCAACTACGTTCCCGGCTTTGAGCGATACGCTGAGTGCGATTCTTTCCCCATTTATCTCCGCAGGATCGGCCAGTGTAGGCGACCGGTTGCTCAAGCTCGAATCCAATTACGCATACAACCTGCTCGACCTGATCAGTACGGGTGCATCCGGACAACAAATCTGGATTCCGGCCTCCATCAGCCTCATTGACGATTTGTATTTGTCGGCAGATGGCGGGAACGACGGCATTTCGCTGGCACAGTTTGCCTGCGCCTTAGCCAAACAACTGGATGCCTGGCATCAGGTGAACAAGCCTTTGCAAGCGCCAGTTAACCTGAAGGCGAAATTGAGCTTTAACATCACCTTGTTCGCGGTGATTGATCAGTCCAATTTGCCACTGATTAAAGCGGAAAATATTTATGTCAATGCTCCGGTGAATGCTGGGGGGTGGTGGAAAGTGGTTTGTAAGTAAATTATTTCTTCTTATAAAAATCCTCAATATCCCAAGCCAATTCTTCAAAAACGTTCTTGTTGTTATACATCATGTGCCCGGCTTCGTAATAATTAAAAATGAGCTGCGAAGGCTTGAATCCGTGCCTGGAAAAGGTGTATTCCGCATCAAAAAACGGCGTGATCAGGTCGTAATAACCGCTGGCGATCATCACTTTCATTTGGGGATTCCGGCGCATGGTTTGCGCAAGGCTTGGGGCGGTATTCACGTAGGAAGGCTCCCAGCCTTCGTCTTTGCCCACCGGCTTCCAGTTCCATTTTTTATAAATCTGCTCGTTTCCGGTCAGGTAAGGGCGATCCATTTTTACACCCAGCGTATTGGCTAAGTAGTCGTTCATCGCGGCCGTGAAAGCGCTTTCGATTTGATAATCCGCCGGGTCGCCGAGGGTTGGCGTTTCCGAAACGCGGTCAATTTCTTCCGCAAAATAACGCCCGTCCAACTGCCCGATCACTAAGTTGCTGTCGCGGAGCAACTCACTGCGGAAGCGGGGGATTAAGATTTTTAGATCCGATTTTTCAATGTATGCCTGTGGCAAGCCAGTGAAATAAGCCAATTGTCCTGCAACGACTTTTTTATCGGATTCAGGCAACAGGGCACCTTTGTACAACGCCGGCAGGTAGGTATTGTAAGCAAAATCCCGCGCTTCCTGCACAAAATCCTCCAGCGTTTTGCCGCTGCCTGCTTTTTTGTGGTACCAGGCTGTGGCAGCCATGGCGGGCAAGTAAGTGAAATAGGAGGTAATGTTGTCGTGCACCGAGGTCGAACCGGCATAGTCCAACGCCTGAGAAATCAGGATCAGGCCGTTGAGCGCCAGGTTTTGTCCGCCGCCCTCCAGCGCGTTGGCGACTGCGGCGGCGCGGGTGGTGCCAAAGCTTTCGCCTGCGATAAATTTTGGCGATTGCCAGCGCTTGTTTTCCGTGATCCAGGTTCGGAGCAGTTTGGCAATGGAGGCCGCGTCTTCATTCAGTCCCCAGAAATCTTCGTTTTTCCCTACTCCGATTGCTTTGCTGAACCCCGTGCCAATCGGGTCAATAAACACCAGATCGGAGTGTTCGATCATAAAATGCGGGTTATCGCGGAGTTTATACGGTGCTGGGCCGTCGTCGGTGCGGGCGTCGCTGTCTACCTGCACGATTTTCGGTCCAAAAAAGCCCAGATGCAGCCACACCGAAGCAGAGCCGGGGCCGCCATTAAAAATGAATGTAACCGGGCGGGTGGCGTCAACCGGTGCTTTTGCATCTCCCCGGAGGTAGGCTACACACCAAAAATTGGCCACGTAAGCGCCGGTGTCGTTTGCGATGTAAATTTCCTGGGCAACCGAGCGGTAGGTAACCGGTCTGTTGTTCAATACCAGGGTATGCTGTTGCTCAAATTTTTTGGGCGGGTCAACGGGCTTGGGGGCTTTGGTTTGCGCAGATGACTGCGTGGCCATCAGGATGATGAAAAAAGCAAAAGCCGCGATGTTTTGAAAAAGGGCTTTGTTGTATTGGTACATATATTTGGAATTTTTTGCAGGGGTAAAGGTATTATTTCCTAACTTTCCAAAGCAAATATTATCAACTGCCTGCTATCAAAAACAATTGAAACGCTATTGAAAAGGATATCTCATAATGCTGTATAACTAAACTATTCACCATGTCAACCTTATCCATCGGCGCACAAGGCTCCCAAGTGGCGGCCTGGCAATCCTTCCTTATAGACCGCAGTTACTTAACCGCCCCTGCTGACGGGATTTTCGGCCCTGCGACCCAAACTGCAACCGAAAAATACCAACAGGCCAATGGCCTGACAGCGGATGGTGTTGTGGGGCCAGCCACCACGCAAAAAGCTGTGAGTGAAGGGTTTCATCCGGCAGCGGCTCCGAATTTCCCACCTCCGGGCACCGTCAATGTCGTATTCGATATTTCCCACAACAACGCAACGTCTCCCGATTTTGCGAAAGCGAAGGCTGCCGGGATGCAGGCTGTGTTCCACAAAGCAAGCCAGGGGCAGCACTTTGTAGACAATATGTATGCAACCAACCGGAAAGCTGCAACAGCACAAGGTTTGGCCTGGGGCGCCTACCACTTTGGCGACGGCAGCGATGCGGCCTCACAAGCCGACTTCTTTCTTTCTGTGGCAAAACCCGACGGCAAAACCTTGCTTGTACTGGACTTTGAGGAAAACCCGTCGGGACCTGGCATGACGTTGGATGAAGCCAAACAATTCGTACAAAGGATAAAAGACAAAACCGGTAAATACCCGGGGCTTTACGGTGGCAGCGTTCTTTTTAATGATTTAAACGGAACCCAGGACGATGTGCTTTCGCAATGCTGGTTGTGGATTGCCCGCTATGGGAACCTGACCCAGTTGCCTCCGGGCTGGACAAACTGGACTTTTTGGCAATACACGGATGGTCAGGTGGGGCCGGATACGGAAGAGGTGGCGGGAATTGGGCATTGCGACCGCGATTTGTTCTACGGGAGCGAAAGCGGGCTATCTGAACTGTGGGCAACCCAAAGTGTTTAATAGATAATTTGTCCCTGTCTTTATAGTCCGATAGCTGCAAGAGGAGCAAGTGAGGGCGTCCCTCGAAGGGACACCCTCACTACACACACTAATTAATATCCGCATCATGAATATTGCCATTATCTCAGCAAGTGTAAGAATTGGCCGCAACAGCCATAGAATTGCCTTGTTTTTCAAAAAATATATCGAGGAGAATAAGCTGGCCACCGTTGAGTTGCTTGATCTGATGGAATACCAATTTCCCATATTTGAGGAACGGTTCAATCCTTTTTATTCACCGGCAGTGGCGGTTTGTGGTCTTCATCCCGCACCTCTATTTCGATTTTGAACGGGGTTAAGTCAATATCGCCTTGCTGGAGCCAAATGCCGGGTACTTTTTCTAATACAGGCCGCAAAGATTCAAAAATTGGGAAAGGGAGGGATATTCGAAGAAGGTGTTGCTTTTCCCCATTCACAAGCACCTCTATCGCCTCGGCTTCGGGGATTTTTGCTGCTAATTCCGGCAATTGCTGGAAGTGTTGGAGCGTACCCACTATGTCCCGCCTGGCATTTCCATGAGCCACAATACCTTTGATTTGGATGATTTCTCCGGGTCGGAGGTCTTGTTCAAGCTTTTTAATCAGGTTTGCCGGGGTTTTATCCGGCTCGATCAGGTAGTCCTGGTTTTGATAATGGAAGGTAAACCGGAGGTCGTTTAATGATTCCTGCGCCCTGAAAAGTTGTGGTCGCTCGCGCAACAAATTCAAAATATCCTTTTTTGAAAGCCGCTGAACGTGCAGGATTTGAGCATAATCTGAATAGCGCAGGTCTTCAAGCGCTTGGGAGCGGAAGGTTTTTGCAAAGGCTTTCCAGGTAGCAGGTTCTATAAAAGTACCCCATTTGAACTGGTAATTTTGTTGTGCTTCGGGTTTTAAAAAACGGCGCGGATCCAGGTCGTCCATGATCAGGCAAGTCAAAAGTTCTTCGGCGGGGAGCCTTGTAATGGGTATACGCCCGGAGTTTGTGATCACGAGGGTTCCGTCGCCTGCCCCTATGGGAATGGTTTTGAAAGTATCGGATTGAATTTCAAGTGTTCCCCATGCGCTGAATCGCACGCTTGCTCCTGGTTGAATAATTGCATGTTCATGATCCAGCCGGTCTCGCAGTTGGTTCAAATCGAGCGCATCGCTTCGGTCGGCGAGGGGAAGCAGTACCGGGCCATCTTCATTAAAAATCGCTACATTCCATTGATCTGTTTTGCGAAAGGATTGGTCGGAGTATTGGATTTTTGGTTCTGACAGGAGCATGTCCCAGAATTCTGCGGTTGTCATCAGGCGCTTTTCTCCCTGTGCAAAGCTTTGATTCCCCCAGTTGATGTTGGAAATGCCGATTCTTTTAACGAAAGTCGTGCCTTTTTCTTTTGATCCCGATTTGGATGGGCCAACCAACAGCGTAACGTGGCCATATTTACCATCCGGAAAATTAATTTTTTCAATGGCAATGCGGTCGCCTTCTTTGAGTTCTTTAGCAAAGTCTTTTAACACTGGAAGGCTTGCCTGGTAGATTTCCGGATGGTTGTAATCGCTGTTTACTTTGATGCCGTTGACTTCAAGGGCGAGCGTTTCCAGCAGCGTTTTTCCATCCCAAAGGCGAGGCTCGCGCTTGATGGCTTCCGACACTGCTTCTGGCAAAAGCTTCAGCTCAGATGTATAGACCTCGGTAGATTGATCATAAGTAAACCTTGCTTCCAGGCCGCCCCAGTATAAAATATACGGACAAGGCTCCTGGGGAAGGTTTTCAGCCTGGTCAAGCCATTCGGTGGCCTCAATAGTTAAGGGCAATGTGTAAAGCACCAACAGTAGGAGGTAAAGCTTCTGTAAAAAAGGAGTGGAACATAGCCTTGCTTTTCCACTTAACGGGAGAACAGATCGCAGTGTTGGCATAGACAGCGCATTGTTTTTATTAGCAGCGTTTTAAAATTATGCGAAGTTTCAAAGAGTAGTCCTAACAAACTCCGTGAAACTCCGCATTAAATGCTCTGCTCGCGCGAGGCTCTGCCTCGTGTGTGCTATTTGTCGGTCTCTGACCGGCTTACGCAATACATTACTCCACCACCAACTTCGCACTGCCAACCCCATAAGGCATTTCCAGCCGGATGATGTAAACGCCGGATGCAGTCAGGGCATGTGCCGGAATTTCCAGCTTGTTTTCGCCGGTCTCGATCGCTACTTTTTTTGCAAAAAGCTGTTTGCCTTCTAAGTTATTGACAGTCAGTGTGCCTTCACCCGCTTTATGTACAATTACTGTCGCATTGGCAGCCTGTTGCGCATTAACGGGATTTGGACTGACGGCCACTTTTATGGTGAAGATGCCGCCCTGAGTTTTGGTGGCGGGTAAATCTGGTTTGGGATCTTCATCCCGTACTTCTAATTCAAAGGTAAACGGCGTAAGGTCAATATCGCCGTATTGGAGCCAAACGTTCGGAATGTTTTCCAAATTGGAACGAATGCGTTCAAATTCAGCTACGGGAATGGTTAACCGAACCAAATGCTGATCGTTTTCTATGGTCAGGAATTCTGCTTCCTTAGCATAAATTTTTAGTTCAGGATACGGCTTCTTATGGTTAGTGCCCATTGGCATGACAACGTAGCGAAATGGGTTTTCCCGAGCCTGCATGCCGGTAATTTTCACAACTTCACCCGGTTTGAGTTCTTTTTCTAATTTTTCAATCAGATCAGCAGGTACCTTTCCATGTTCAATCAACTTGCCATAACCGTTGTAGCTGATGGTAAAGTTGAAGTCGGACAAGGGTGTTTCTCCCCGGAAAAGTTGCGGCTTTTCCTTTAGCATCTGAAGGATTTGGTTTTTTGTGAAATGGTTGTTCCACATGGTCATGACGCCATCTGAATGCACCCATCTGTCGTACCCTTTATACGTGTATGCCTGTGCGAAGACGCTTTTAGGGATGTATCCGGATAAGTTATGCCAGGAAAAAGTATAATCGTTCAGGTCTGCTGCTTTTAAGAAGCGGAGCGGATCCTGATCGTCTACCAATGCGAGCCTCAACAGTTCGGTGGCCGGGAATAGATTGGCCACTCCACCGCCTTTCCTGACAATCTGAACGGTTTCTGTATAAGTGACCGGGTCGAACGTAATAATGGTATCGAGCGCCTCCTGCAACGGCTCGGGTTCCTCTAAATCCCAGGTGCTGAAGGAGATGCTGGCGCCCGGCTTGATGGCTGCTTTTTCCTGAGCTAAGCGTGCTCGGAGTTGCTCCAGCGTCAGCGCATCCTTTTGATCCGCTCTTGCACGCACCACGACGCCTTTTTCGTTGTAAAGGGCCACATTCCAGGTCTTGGGTTTTATCTCTTTTTGGTCTGCAAACCGGATGCTCGCTTCAGATTGCAGGATTTGCCAAAACTCGGAAACCGTCACGTACCGTTTTTCGCCCTGTACAAAGGTTTTCCCACCCCAGTAAATGGCAGTTATTTGGGGCTTAGCTACAGGCGCCGGGCTTGCCGGAGATTCTGGTTTCCCAATTAAAATACGAACCTGTCCTTTGAGGCCGTCCTCCAGACTGATGTTGCTGAGCACGACCTGATCGCCCTCCTGCAAGGCTTTTACAGCAGTTTCAAGTTTAGACGAAATGGCTTCATAGACTTCCGGCCGGTTGTAGTCGCTGCTGACTGCAATGCCGTTGAATTGGAGCGAAAAACGCGGGTACAGCGTTTCGCCCGTCCAAAGTCGTGGTTCCCGTTTAATGGCTTCCAGGAGGGTTTCGGGTGTCAGTTGCAGCTCGGCGGTGTATTGGCCGCCGGGTTCATCGTAGGCCAATTGGGTTTGGATAGTGCCCCAATAAAAGATGTAGGGCTTTGGTTCAAAGCGTTCAACGGGCTTGTCGCCCAGCACAACAGTTTCGGAGAGCGTATTCGTGTATGTTTCAAGCAGGGCAGCGGCTTTCCGGACTTCCGGCAGCTCGTCCGCCAATCGGAAAGAAAACAAAAGCATCAGCGTTGCAAACAAAGGCAAAGCGAGCAGGTATTTTGCCCGACGGAGCGGGCGGGAAGGCTGTTTGGCCATCATAACCAGACGTTTTTGAATGAGTGAATGAAAGGTATTGACCAAACCGGGTTGGGCCCCGTTCCCGGCGGAATGTTGCCGCACCAACAGGGCGGCATAAGCGTAGCGTTGCCGCGTCCGGCGCACTACGTAATCATCAGCAATGTATTCGTGTACCTCGCGCAGGCTGCGGCGGTATACATAGAGCAGCGGGTTGAACCACTGCAGTGCAATCAATAACTCTATAAAAATCATATCCAGACTATGCCACTGCCGCACATGCACCAGCTCATGTTCGAAAACCATGCGGCGATCGCCATTATCCATATTCCCCGGCGTCCAGAAAACGAAGCCGAAAAAAGAGGCAATTGGCATATCGGCAGGCCCGGTGGCCAAGACAAACCCGTCCCGCGCTTCTTTTTTACATAGCCGGATGAAGCGCGCCAGCCGGTAAATCTGAACCAGAAGCCGCAGCAGAAACAAAACGCCAACTACGACATAAATCCACCAGAGCATCGTGCCGAGTGAAAGCGTCCAAACCGGTTTTTCCAGGGTTTGCCCGATCAGCCGGGGTGCGACTTGCAGGCGTTCCACCACTGCCGGCCATTCCACTACAGGCGCTGCAATCGCTTCCACAGCCGGTTCAGGCTTGGCAACCTGTACCTCCTGTTTATGTTCCAGCCGGATGTTCAGGGCGGGAACTGCAAAAGCCAGCAGCGGCGCTAACAGAAGATACCCCCGGTTGAACTGGAAAAAACTTTCATGTCGCAGCACCAGGTGGTAGAAAGCATACAGCAGCGCGAGACAGATGGAAGATTCGATGAGGTACTGCATGTTGGTTACTGGTTATTTGTTACTGGTTATTGGTCTGTTCTGGCTCCGGCAGATGGTTACTGGTTATTTGTTACTGGTTATTGGTCTGTTCTGGCTCCGGCAGATGGTTACTGGTTATTAGTGTACTGGTTATTAGTTACTGGTGTATTGGTTACAGCTTGGTAGTGATACGGAGCATCAAACATTCTACCAATAACTGATAACCAATAACTACATTTCCCCCTTCTTCCTGATTTCCTCCAACAAACGATTGAGCTCATCCGGGTTCATTTTTTCTTTTTTTACAAAATAAGAAAGCAGTTCCGCCGGCGAGCTGTCGAAAAAATGGTCTACAAAATGCTCCAGCACATCTGCCCGGTAGTCTTCCTTTTTAAGAATAGGGTAGTAGCGGTGCGTTTTGCCAAAAGCTTCGTAACCGATGAGGCCGTCCGCTTCTAATTTCCGCACAATGGACGATACCGTGTTGTAAGGCGGCTTCGGGTCTTCCATCGCGTTTAGGATGTCGTTCACAAACGCGTGTTCCAGCCTCCATAGGATGCCCATGACTTCTTCTTCTTTGTGCGTCAACTTTTTCATAGGTAGATAATGATGTATGGGTTGATAGGTTACAAAGATATAACTAAATTTTAGTTGATCAACTAAAATTTAGTTAAAATGTAAAAATTAGGTATAAAAGCTTGTTCGGAATCCCGGGCAGTGTTAAAAGATCAATTTGGTCTAAATGTTGTTATAGTGTTTTTTTTCTCTATGCTTTTGGAATGTAAAAAAATGTCATAGATTTACTTTGAAAATAAAATTATCTGCTTTGATTTTTCACACCACTAATTTTATATGCATATGAAAGCCAATAATGAATTATTACTTTACTTTACTTTACTTTACTTTTGATCTTATCTACTCCCTGTTTAACATTCGCTCAGAGGTCGAATGGAGTAGAATACTGCCCTCCAGATGCTATACATTTTTTTATACCTGATCCGGTAATTCCTTGTGATCTCTTTTCTTTGTGCAGCAAGTACCAAAATGATCCGGTTACTTTAACAATAACAGATGACTTCGCTAGCAGTTTTGGTAGTAGTCTCGTTGACAAAGTCATACAAATTAACGGGACTTTTACGATTGATAATCAGTTTGAATTAAGGGACTGCATCATCAAAATGGCGCCAGATGCGATAATTAATGTAATAACTACTGCGATATTCACAATTGACAATTGCCGTATTTTTTGTTGTGGAGCCATGTGGACTGGAATACAGGTTGTTTCTGGTGGTAGGATAATAATTATAAAAGGCACTGCCATTCAAGATGCCTGGACTGCTGTTGATGTAACTGATCCTGGAGTTTGTATTATTAGAAATTCTTTTTTCAATAAAAACAATATTTGCATCAGGATTAGAGATAATGAGGGGTTTTGCAAATTTGGAATAGTTGGGAATGAATTTAATTGCAACTTTAATCTAAATGAATTTTCGCCCCAAACTCCAGTAATGAGTGCTTATTGCGGAATATTAATTGAGAATTCTAAAAATGTTAAAATTGGCATTTTGGGACAAGATATTAACCGATTTTATAATCATTATGTTGACGTGATAAGCGATAATTCTCAGGTTTGTATTAAACAAAGTCAATTTTTGAGAGGTGGAGGATGGTATATAAATAATAACCTTACAGGGACTAATGTTCATGCCTTAAATCATAGTGATGTATGTATACATGGTTTGGGGCACGAAGAAAACGATGAAATAACGTTTGAAAAAGCACCAATTGCTAATATTCGAGGAAATAATTCTACCATTCGCTGTTACAATAGCATTTTTAGAAATACTGAAAGGTTTGCTATCTTGATTGAAAATACAGGAGAACATTATTTCAGAATTGAAAATAATCGCTTTGAAGCTGTTAATCAAACTGGAATTTTTGCTACCAGAAATATTATTCGAGTAGATAGAGGAACAGTTGATCTTGATTTCATCCGTTATAATTATTTCAATTCCGGGTATCCAATGAATAGCAATGGGGGAGGAGGAAGCATCATCAGGGTGTCGGATAACGCCAGTGCTCCCAGTTATCTGGATGTCTATTCAAATGAAATATGGACCAATGGATCAACTGCGATAACTATGAATGCAGGCAATACGATCCGGAACCATATACAATCCAACAAACTCTTTTCCAATGCTAATGCTGGCTTCGGTATTATTTTTAACAGCGGGATAGGAGGAGCTTCTATAAATGAAATAAATCGAATTACGGGTAATACCATTGACGATGGAAATTTTACTGTGGGAGTCGGAATTTTGGGTGCGGCCTCTCAACGGGCAGAGATATGTGGCAACCATTTGTTTAACTCCGGTACAGGTATACGGCTCACCGCTAATTGCCAGAATGCTATTGTAGGTGGAAATAATTTTAATAATAATAACATTGGGTTAGACTTGGAGGGCAATGGCATTAATCTGGGAATAGGAACCAATGACCACCGCACGAATACCTGGAATGGCACTTTTGGAACCGTAGCAGCCAGGCATACAGGAACGGATTTCATATTCAGTCCTTTTGAATATAATTCGTCTATTGAATGCGGAAATGAAGCTTATTTACCCAGGTCCAATGGAATTGCTTCTGTTTTCCCTTCTTCTAATTGGTTTTTGCCAGACTTGGGTTGCCCCAATCCTTGTGGGATTTTGACACTTCTTGGCGGGGGGGGCACAGGCGATATTCTCTATGACGCTATTCTGCAAAATACATACAGCAATACGGGGCAATCCGATGCAACCGTTTGGGATACTAAATATGCCCTTTACCGGGATATGGCACATGGAATTAATACTTATTCTGTAGCATATATGTGGGGTAATGAAGGGGAATATAATTTACTGACGCTTGTGGAAGATAAAATCAAAGAGGCACATGCCCTGTCTAACTCAACCCGAACGCATCTTCTGGATTTGCACAATACCGTTGCTATATTGATGGAGACCTCCTCAGAACTACAATCTCAATATGTGCTTAATCCTGCAACTCCAGAACTGGAAGCAACAATCACTTCTGTTTTCAACCAGTTGCATACTGCCAATGCGGACCTGGCTTATTGGAGAGCAGTTGCTAAAGGAGAGAGAATGACCAAATTAAATGAGGCAAATAACCTCAATCAACAGATTACATCAGGCAACATATTTAAAAACAATATGAAGGCGGTTAATGAAATTCGCCTGCATTATTTGCAGGGAGGGCAATTTACCAACACTATGCTCCAAACCTTGGAATCGCTGGCAGGTGAATGCTTTGAAGCCGCAGGACCTGCTATCTATTTTGCCTATTCTTTGTTGCCGGATTGCAGAAAACCGAGTACCTTTCCAGCTGACTGCATTCGCGGGAGAAATTCTGAAGACGCCGAAATTACTGCCAATAACCAGGAGGAACAGCGTAAGGAATTGAAAATTTACCCCAATCCTGCAATTGAAGCGCTTACGGTATCAAATCTGGAATATCATCCGGATATTCAGGAAGGGGCAATCTTCAATGTCTTTGGGCAAAGGGTAATCCAATTTATCAACCTGCAAACAGGGAAAGCAATTGACATTTCTGGCCTTGCAGCAGGTACCTATTTCCTGAAATTATCGAAGGGAACAGGTGTCATTAAAGTATTTCCTTTTATAAAAACAGCTAATTAAACTTCTATGCTTGACCACCGCTTTAACCTGCTTGCCACCTTTGTTTTATGTAGTATTTTTGTAATAACTGCTGCTGCGCAAAAGCACGACTACTACTGGGTGTCGGGATACAGCGGCGGTATGGGTAGCCTGAATTTTGGAGGAACCGACCTTGATTTCAATACCTGGCCCCCGCGAATGCTGCGGACAGAACGGAGCATGGATTTTATCAGCAACAGTGCGTCTGTTTGTGACGAGGACGGCAGGTTATTGTTCTACACCAATGGTTGTTACCTCAATGGTTTTGATCACCAGCCGCTTCTTCATGGCGGCGGCCTGAATCCTGGGTTTTTGGCCGATGCCTATTGCAGCGAAGACGATGACGGGTATCGCCCCAATCAAGGGAGCTTGTTTATTCCTGCTCCCGGCCACCCCGATTGGTATTATCTTTTCCATTTGGGTTTAGCGTGGAATGACAGCATCGGAGGCATCGGGGAGAAGTTTTATTACACGCTGCTCAATAAAACCCTGGACGGGGGACGGGGAGATGTCGTTGAAAAAAACCAAATCATTCTGGAAGATACGCTTGCGGTAGGCTATATTACTGCTGTGAAGCATGCCAATGGCCGGGATTGGTGGATCATTGTGCCCGAATTATCTACGCCCACGCATTACAAACTGTTGCTTACCGATAATGGAGTTGAACAAATTTCAACACAGGATATTGGGCATTTCACCCTTGACGACGATGCTACCGGTAATGCCGTATTTTCTCCGGATGGTCAGGTTTATGCCCGATATGATTATCACAACCAGGTAAATGTATTTCAGTTTGATCGCTGCACCGGAACCTTTTTCAACCCCATCCACTGGGAACTCAGCGTTCCGGGAGATTCCGTTCTTTTGCCGGGTAGTGTTGCCATTTCTCCCAATTCCCGGTATCTGTATGTGAGTGCTACATGGCAGATTTTTCAATACGATTTGTGGGCAGATGACATTCCCGGTAGTGAAACACTGGTGGCAACTTATGATGGCGGAAACGTTGTTTTTCCTTTTCCTACTTTTTATATAGGACAGCTTGCGCCTGATGGCCGCATCTATGTCAATTGCACAGGCGGGGTAAAAACTTTTCATCTGATTAAAATGCCTGATCGTCAAGGCGTTGCATGCCAGGTTAAACAAAGAGGACTTCCACTGCATACTTACAATGGGTTTTCCATGTGCCTTTTTCCGAATTATCGTTTGGGGCCGATAGATGGCTCAGTTTGCGACAGCCTGGGCATAGACAATTTTCCCTTAGCCAATTTTAGATGGGACACGGAAGATACCCTGCAACCTTTGCAGATCACCTTTACGAACTTGTCTGCCTACGAGCCGGTCGAATGGCATTGGAACTTTGGAGACAATACCACCTCCAACGAAAAGGATACTGTTCATGTGTTTCCAACCGCCGGTATTTATGAGGTTTGCCTGACGGTGAGCAATGCAAACGGATCAGATACACAGTGTTACGAAGTACCGGTAGATGTAATTGTTGGTGTTGAAACTCCGCAGGAAGAGCATGTTTTTAATGTTTATCCTGTTCCTTTTCAATCTGATTTATTTATCGAACTTATTCTTCAGGAGTATGAGACGTATACGGCTATTTTATACAACAGTTTTGGACAGGTCGTAGAGACGAAAGCTTCTGAAACGGGTAAATTGATCTGGAATCTTGACCATTTGCCCTCTGGAGTTTATTTTTTATTACTTAATTTATCTTCCGGAATAATGCAATCAAAAGTAATTGTGAAAAACTAAATTTAGTCTTCAATTGGCTCGATACAACTCTTTCACGCTCCACCAATTCCAAATTGTCAAAAAGCAGGAAGGGTAGGGCCCCGGGGAACCGGCATTTGCTTTTGGCAAAAAAATACCTTAACTTGGGAAAATGAAGCTCAAATACCCAATCAAAGACCCCCATACCTTATCCATTGAAGCAATTGTAAAAGCTTTTCAGACGGATGCCAACGCCGGACTCAGCCCAGCCGAAGCTGCTCATCGAACCAAAGAATTTGGCCCCAATGTCTATCAGGCCCAAAAACAGAAGCCGATCTGGCGCATGATCCTCCAGCAATTTATCAGTCCCATTGTTTATTTGCTGATTATTGGCGCAGCCGTTTCGTTCTATTTTCAGGATTTTATGGAGGCGATCGCCATACTGGTGGTGATTTTGCTCAATGCCGCGATCGGGTTTGGGATGGAATTGCAGGCTCGTAGCTCCATGAATGCGCTGCGGGAAATGGATGTGATCCATTCCAAAGTCATCCGGGGCGGAAAAACGCGGGAAATTCCCTCAGAGCAGATTACGCCGGGCGATTTGGTGCTGTTGGAAGCGGGCGATGTGATTCCCGGAGATGGCCGTTTGGTGGAATTAAACCAATTGAAATGCGACGAATCTTCTTTGACCGGCGAGTCGGTTCCCACAGAAAAAAATACAGAAAAACTGCCTAAGGATACCGCGCTGGGCGACCAATTCAACATGGTATTTAAGGGGGCATCGGTGATGAATGGAAACGGAAAAGCCGTCATTACCGGGATTGCTCAAAACACGCAATTGGGCGCCATCACCGCATTAGTGGAGGGGGCGGGCGAAACCGCTACACCATTGGATAAAAAGCTCAATGCCCTAAGTACCAAGCTGATTTGGGTCACCCTGATCATGACAGCCATTTTTGCTATCACGGGATTTATCCAGGGAAAAGCCTGGGTGCTCATTTTAAAAACTTCCATTGCTTTAGCGGTAGCCGCCATTCCGGAAGGTTTGCCCATTGTGGCAACGGTAGCCTTAGCTTATGGCATGTTGCTGATGGCGAAACGCAACGCCATCGTCAAAAAATTATCTTCTGTGGAAACGCTGGGCAGCACCAATGTGATCCTGACTGATAAAACAGGAACCCTGACCGAAAACAAAATTCGCGTCGCTGCTTTCTCTTTTCCGGAAGAGCGATTCAAGGTGCACATCGAAAAAAAAGCCTTAAAATTTGACGACGGGGAGATTAAAAGAAGTGGGGAAAACTTTGAAAAACTGCGGTTGATCGGCGTCTTGTGCAACAACGCCCCGGTGAAAACTAAAAAATCAAAAAAGAAAGCATCCGGGGATCCGATTGAAATTGCGCTCATCCAATTAGCCAATGCTTCGGGATCGTCGGCGGAGGCGCTACAAAAAGAATACGAACGCATCTCGGAAGTGCCTTTTAGTTCCGAGGAAAAGATCATGGGCACCCTGCACAAAGCTCCAACCGGCCAGTTGGTTGCGGCTAAAGGCTCTGTGGAGCATTTGTTGGAAAAATGCAGCCAGATACAATTGGACGCATCCATCAAAAAATTAAGTAAGGACGAAATAAAAGCCGTGCTGTCGGAATCTGAAAAAATGGCAGCGGAAGGGATTCGGGTATTGGCATTTGCTTACAAAGAAGGTACCACACCCAACAAAGACGATTATTTAAAGGATTTGATTTATGTGGGCATGGTTGGTTTTTTAGACCCGCCCCGGTTAGACATTAAACCTGCGATTGCTTCCTGCAGGAAAGCGGGTATCAAAATTGTGATGATCACCGGCGACCATCCGCTCACTGCGCTCAATATTGCCCGGCAGACGGGCTTAGTGAACGAAGAAGAAGACCAGGTCGTCACGGGAAAAGACCTGCCCGAAATGGATTCCCTGTCTGCTGAATGGAAAAAAAAGATACTCTCCACCGCTATATTTGCCCGCACAACCCCCAAACAAAAGCTCGAAATCGCAGTTCTTTATCAAAAAGCGGGCAACATCGTTGCCATGACCGGTGACGGCGTAAACGACGCCCCCGCCCTGAAAAAAGCAGACATCGGGATCGCTATGGGCCTGAGCGGCACCCAGGTAGCGAAAGAAACGGCCAGCATTGTGCTCAAAGACGACTCCTTTACCTCGATCGCAGCTGCCGTTTCACACGGCAGGGTAATTTTCCAGAATATCCAAAAATTTGTAGTCTACCTCGTTTCCTGCAATTTGAGCGAAATATTTATCGTGACCGTATTGGGGTTTCTTGCCCCGGCTTCTACCTTACTTCCCTTGCAAATCCTGTTTCTAAACATGGTCACCGATGTTTTTCCGGCGCTGGCGCTCGGCGTGGGCAAAGGAGATAAAAGGATTATGGAAAAACCGCCGAAAGATCCTGGGCGGGACATTATTTCCCACAAAGGCTGGATCACTATTGCCTTGTATGCGCTCACCATTACCTCAGCCGTAGTGGTAGCAGTCGTCTATTGCCGGCAAATCCTGGAAACGGATAATCAGTTGACCAACAATGCCGCGTTTGTTACTTTAGCCCTCGCACAACTCTTTCACGTGTTCAACATGACTTCCGCCAACGCGCGGTTTTGGGTCAATGACATCACCAAAAATAAATTCGTGTGGCTGGCAATTTTGCTTTGCGCCGGATTATTGTTGCTCGTTTTTGTAATCCCTAAAATGCGCGAGGTTTTGAAGCTGGCAGCACTTCCGGGTGCGGTATGGCTGGTTTGTATAGGAGCCAGTTTGCTGCCTTTGGGATTGATTCAGGTTTATAAATTGATCTGGAAAAGGAAGGCTTAACTCATCTCATGAACTAAGGCTCCTAAGACCCGAATCCCTTCCTCCGCCTGGGCGTCCCATAGCCGGCTAAAGCTCACCCGGATATAATGCCGGTATTGCGTATGTACAGAAAACATTTGTCCCGGCGCAACAGAAACCTGTCGGCGCAATGCTTCATTGTGCAGGTGGAAAGCGTCTATTTGCGGATCTAATTCTATCCAAAGCACCATCCCACCTTCTGGGCAGGTCATGCGCGTTCCTGCCGGAAAATATTCCTGAATCGCCTGGCGGTAGCGGAGCGACTGGGTATGCAGGGCTTTGCGCATGGCTTTGAGGTGGTATTCGTAGCGACCGTTTTCCAAAAAATGCGCCATTGCCACCTGGGGCAGGGTAGCGCTCGTCACGCTGTGGATAAGTTTCAGGCGGTTGACCTCGGCTAAGTAACGCGGCCCCGGAATGGCCCACCCGACGCGGTAGCCCGGCGCTAATGATTTAGACAGGGAACTGCATTGCAGCACAATCCCTTCCCGGTCATACGACTTGCAGGTTCGGGGGCGGTGTTTGCCAAAATACAGTTCGCCATAAATATCGTCTTCAATGAGCAGGATTTGGCGGCGGGTCAACAACGCTACCAAGCGTTTTTTTTGATCGTCTGGCATACAACTTCCAAGGGGGTTGTTGAAGTTGGGTACAAACAGGCAGACCTTAACATCGTGTGCATCCAGAATGGCTTCTAATTCATCTACAATGACGCCATTTTTCGGGTCGGTTGGCGCTTCCACAATCTTTAGTCCCAAACTTTGAATGGCCTGAAAAATGCCAAAATACGTCGGACTTTCAATGGCAACCGTATCGCCCGGCTTAGTCACTGCCTTCAGACACAGGACTAAAGCCTCCATGCACCCGGAAGTGACCACAATATCGTCAGGCGTAATCTGGCCGCCCCAATTGAAAGCCAGCCGGGCGATTTGTTTGCGCAAATCAAGATTGCCCTGAATTTGCTCGTACCCAATGCAGTGACTTTTATGCGAACGCAGGGCGTGAACCACCGATTTGTTCAATTTTGCCACCGGCAACAATTCCGGAGGAGGGGCTGCCAGCGAAAGGTTCACCGCTTCTCCAATGTCAAAATCTTTGTAAACGGACGTCACGATTTCTTCATTACTGGAGACGTGTTCCAACACAATCGGTTTGCCCGCAGCAGGCGCATCCGGCGCAAGAGCCGGGTCTATGCGCACATAATACCCCGATTTGGGGCGCGACTCGATCATGCCTTTGCCTTCCAGTAGATAATAAGCCTGAAAAGCGGTACTCAGGCTTACGCCCTGCTCTTTGCTCAACATGCGGACAGAGGGAAGCCGGTCGCCGGTTTTCCAAACTTTTTCAGCGATCATCTGTTCGATGCGATCGGCTACGCGGATGTAGAGGTGGTCGGTTTGCATGACACGGATTTTTGTTCAGTTGGCAGTCTTTCAGTTGGCAGTTGGCAGTTGGCAGGCAGTTTGGGGTTGTGACATGTTGGTTACTCCTTAATTTTGAGTTGGCAGTTGACATCTCACTTGTTCTATGTGATTAACCCATCCTGCCAACTGTAATCCTGCCAACTGCCAACTTTCTTGACATCGAATACGTAGCTTTATCACAAGTAAGCGCAATCCTGCCAACTGCCCACTGCTTGCTGCCAACTTTATTTTCGTTTAACGTCACAAAATTAGCAAATCAATCTGATCTGGTCAAAAATAAAAAAACTGAAACTGTTTTACAAAATTTTATTTTCCCAACTTTGCGGCTGGAACATTGAAACCAAATAAGTTGCAACTGTTCTATGAAAAACATAGGAAATTGTCTTAACTTTCGGGAAATCACCCGACTAATCACACACCCGTTATGAAGCCGCTTGCAAAAGCTTACATCGCGCTTGCTTTCGTATGTTTTGTTTGGGGAACGACTTACTTAGCGCTAAGGGTCGGGGTCTCTCACTTTCCTGCATTTTTATTTTCGGCTGTTCGACAAACCATTGCAGGCATTTTACTGGTAGGCATTGCCGTGATGTGGGGCAAAGAACACTTGTCTTTTGAAAAAGGCGCCATGCGCTATGTCGTGCCCGGCATCCTGATGATTTCTTTGGGAAACGGCCTCGTAGGTTGGGCGCAGCAATACATCCCCAGCGGTCTGGCTGCACTCATTTGTTCCATCATGCCGGTTTGGGTGGTGATCATCAACCTCTCGGCTTCCAAAAGCGACCGGCCCAACTGGCAGATTGCGCTTGGCTTGGCGTTGGGGTGTGCCGGTATGGCCGTCGTCTTCCGGGATAATGTGGCGGATCTGGCCAACTGGGATTACCTGTTTGGCATCGTGCTGACTTTTGTCGCCACCCTGAGTTGGGCATTGGGCAGCATTTATGCCAAACAAAAACCGGGTAACAGTGGTTTATTGGCCAATGCCGGGCTTCAATTGTTTTTTGGCGGCTTAGGGTTGTTCGCTTTTAGTTGGGCATTCGATGATTACACCCGCTGGCATGGATTTGTGGATGAAGGCATCTGGGCACTGGTCTATTTGGTGATATTTGGATCCATTGGCGCGTTTGCTGCGTTTTCCTATGCCCTGTCAAAATTGCCGGTTGGCTTAGTCTCTATTTATGCCTATATCAACCCTTTGGTTGCCGTTTTCCTGGGGTGGTTGATTTTAAGTGAAAAATTTAATCCTGCCGTTTTAATAGCTTTGTTGCTCACAATTGGCGGGGTTTTCATCGTAAATAAAGGTTACCGGGCAATGCGTTACCCATAGACTGGAATTTGGAAATTTGAAATATAGTTCTTAATTTAGAGCTTGCTCAATTTTCCTGCCGGCCATAACAACGCCAACAATTTCGTTTTTCCTTAACCAATACTCATACAAAAAAATTGATATCATGATTGTTACCAGCAACATCCAAATTCAGAAAACAACCCGATCGCGGGTTCCGGAAGTTGACTTCTCTAAACTTGAATTTGGAAAACTATCTACGGACCACATGTTCATTGCCGAATACCGCGGAGGTGAGTGGCAGGATGCGCGCATTGTTCCGTTCAGCAATTTATCCCTCAGCCCTTTCGCCCTTGGCTTGCACTATGGCCAGACGATTTTTGAAGGCATGAAAGCTTTCCGCATGGCCGACGGCAATATCTCTATTTTCCGCCCTGAAAAAAACCACGAGCGCTTCAATATTTCGGCACGCCGGATGTGCATGGCCGAAGTTCCCAAAGATTTATTCATGGATGCCCTGCACCAGTTTGTGGCGCTTGAGCACGAGTGGGTTCCCAAAACAGAAGGTTCTTCTTTGTACCTCAGACCTTTTATGTTTGCGTCAGAAGCGCGTCTGGGCGTAAAACCTTCCGATGAATACTATTTTATGATCGTCGCTTCTCCGGTAGGGCCTTATTACAGTCAACCGGTAAAAGTAAAAGTAGAGACGGAATACGTGCGTGCTGCAGAAGGCGGAACGGGCTACGCCAAATGCGGCGGCAACTACGGCGGGTCACTTTACCCGGCTATGTTGGCCAGAAAAGCCGGATTTGATCAGGTGCTTTGGACAGATGCCAAAACCCACTCCTTCATTGAAGAATCGGGCACCATGAATGTAATGTTCCGGTTCGGCGATGTGGTGGTCACGCCTTCCCTGTCTTCTTCGATCCTCGACGGCGTCACACGCGACAGCATTCTCACTTTGGCTGAAGATATGGGCTATGGTGTGGAAGAACGTGAAGTGCCTGTTGCGGAATTGGAACAACGCCTGCAAAATGGTTCGTGCAAAGAAGCGTTCGGCGCCGGCACGGCTGCCCTCGTTGCGCCCATCGAATACATTGACATTCATGGCGAGTCCTATCGCCTGAACATTCAGCCCGATGCATTGATGTATCAGATCAAAAAACGCCTGACCGACATCCGCATAGGCAGTACAGAGGATATTTACGGCTGGAATTATATCGTTAAGCCTTAATTTCCGTTCTTGCATACTTTTCGGTAAGAAAAGTTTGATATGGAAAATAATACTGCAATGATTGCGCAAAGCAAAATCCTGCGCAACCTGAATTCGCCCTGGAAGATGTGGCTCTGGTTTTGGTTAAAACTGCCCAGCCTTGCCTTCTGGGGCGTTCGTATTCAACGCATTACGCTTCAGCAAGGCGTCACCAGCATTCCCGCAGGTTGGCGAACGCAAAACCCTTTTCGCTCTACCTATTTCGCTGCCCAATGCGGCGCAGCGGAGCTGTCAACCGGGGCGTTAGCCATTTTGGCCGTGCAAAGCACAACGACTCCGGTTTCTATGCTCGTCACCCATATCGAAGCGAATTTTGTCAAGAAAGCGGTTTCCCGCATCACCTTCACCTGTGAAGACGGTGAAGCGATTGCTGCTGCGGTACAAAAAGCAATAACAAGCGGTGAAGCGCAGGTCTTGACGGCCACTTCAACCGGGCGGCAGGAAGGGGGTGAAATTGTTTCGGTGGTGAAAATTACCTGGTCGTTTAAAGCGAAGTTATAGCGCCGTTCCGAAGCGTTTCTAATTGGCGAACCGCCTGTATAAATTCGCGGCATTTCCCGGCAGGATCGGGCGTTTTCATGAAAAACTCCCCAATCAAAAAGCCTTGGAAACCAATGTTTTTCAAAGCGAAAACCAATTCAGGGTCGTCTATGCCGCTTTCCGAAATGCATACGCTTTCTTTCGGCATTTTTTCATACAATTGAAAAGAAGTCTGAACGGACACTTCAAAGTTCTTCAAATTCCGGTTGTTCACGCCAACGGCATCTACCCACGGATTCCACCAGTCTAACTCTTCCTCGTTGTGGACTTCCATCAACACCTCTAAACCCAGTAGTTTGGCCTGTTCTGCCAGCAATCGCAATTGCTGCTTTTCCAAATTGGCAGCAATGAGCAGCACTGCATCTGCCCCAATCGAACGGGCTTCAACCAATTGGTATTCGTCTATCATAAAATCTTTGCGCAGGATCGGAATACCAACAGCGGCGCGCACGGCGGTCAGGTCTTCGCTGCTGCCTCCAAAAAAATGCGCATCGGTCAGGATCGAAAGCGCTGCGGCGCCTGCCGCTTCATAACCGCTTGCAATTTCAACCGCATTGGCATTGGCGAAAATATCCCCTTTGGAGGGCGAACGGCGCTTGAATTCTGCAATCACGCCGGAGGTGTCGCCTTGCAACAACGCCGCACGCAGAGAACGACGTTCGGTGGTGAACAAAGGCCTGGATTCGAGTTCGGAAACCGGGCAAACTGCTTTCCGGGCTGCAACTTCGCGGTGTTTTTCAGCAATAATGGTATCTAATATGTTCATGTCGGTAGTCTTGCAATGAGAAATAATCAGGAAGCTGCAAGGTACAAAGCCTTTGTGAATGTGCAAGGGCAAGTCAACTGGCGGTATATCACAATCATCAGATCACGGCAACTTGGTCGCCTGTTTGTTTTTTTACCTATCTTTGCTCAAAAACCGGAAAGATGTTAAAGAGGCTTTTATTTTTTGTTTTTGGAATGGCCTGTCTGGCCCAGACCGCGTCTGCGCAATTGTCCAAGGCTAACGTCTATGTTTTTGACCTGAAACGGGTAGCTGACACCGCGTGGACGGTTTCAAAACCACGCTACCTGACGTATTTCAACGAATTGGGCTACAACAACCAGCCGGCGTTTTTCAGCAACAACGAGCTGTACATCACCGCTAAGCTGCCGAACAGCAACCAAACCGACATCTATTTGCTCGATTTGGATAAAAAAACAAAGCTGCGTGTGACCGATACGCCCGAAAATGAATTTTCGCCAATGCGCATGCCCGATTACTACAACTTTTCGGTGGTGCGCCAGCAAATGAATGGCCGCGATACCTTCCAATACCTGTGGCAGTATCCGTTGGATCGCTCTCACAGCGGAAAAGCAGTTTTCAAATACTCCGAAAAAATAGGCTACTACACCTGGTTGAATGGCTCCCAGGTTGCCGTGTATGTGCTGGACAGCCCGGATAATTATTTGGGCGTTGCCGATATTCGAACGGATAAGGTAACGCCAATTGCCACCAATATTGGTCGTTGTTTAGTGCAAATGACCAACCGGAACCTGGCGTTTGTCCAAAAAAGCGAGTTTGGCGACTCCTGGGTGCTGATGGAAAAAAATCCATACCAGTTGACCAAACCTGCCGTGCCTGTCGTAAGTATGCTTGCCGGCTGCGAAGATTTTGCCGTCATGCCCGATGGCACCTTCCTCACTGGCCGGGGCAGCAAATTGTACAAATTTGACCGCCGCAAAGACCAGGACTGGATTGAAATTGCTGATTTGTATTTGTACAATATTTTCAGCATCACCCGCATCACGGTGAGCAATGACTATAAAGTAGCCATTGTGACGCAGTGAGTTTTTGCTAAGCAAAAATTTTCAGACTATGAATGACAACCTCATTATCATGGGTATCAATGCACCTCGTCAACATCAGGCGATCATTGCGAAGCTGGTCTATGGTTTAATGGAACTTTACAGGGCTGGCCGTACTACGCTTTTTCCTTATCCTGAGACGATGATTGATGAAAGTCAGACCAGTCCTGTACCAGATGTAATGCTGGTAGATATCGCAAGCGACCTGACAAAGGTTATCATTGAAATCACGCATACACAAGGGTTAAAAAGGGATCTGAAAAAGATGCTGGAACTGATGGAACAATACGAAGTGCAGGAAGGCTTTGTCTATGATTATAAACAGCGTATATGGTACCGTTGTGACCTGACTACAAAAAAACCGGAGGCGCAAAACGCATATTGCAGCGCTATTAACACCAATTTGAACGACTTTTTGAAATAAGATACGATCTACGCATGAACGCCAGCAGAATCTTTAATCCGGCAGAATATAACTTTTTAGAAGGCCCCAAAAGTAGAGGCTACGAGTTGAGCTTCGCGTTTCGCGTCCTTTTTCAGTTCATAAAAGGGATGCGGAACCTGCATTTTGTCGGGCCGTGCATTACCGTTTTTGGATCGGCCCGGTTTAAAGAAGGCTCGCTGTACTACGAAAAAGCGCGCGAAGTTGGGCGGGCCATTGCAGACATGGGTTTTACCACCATGACCGGTGGCGGCCCCGGCATAATGGAAGCGGCCAACCGGGGCGCATTTGAAGCTGGCGGGCGCTCAGTGGGGTGCAATATCGAATTGCCGTTTGAGCAAAGCCCAAATCCCTACATGCAGACCTGCATTACCATCCGCTATTTTTTTGTGCGGAAAGTGCTGCTGCTAAAATATTCGTATGCCTTTGTTGTGCTGCCCGGAGGTTGGGGCACTATGGATGAAATGTTTGAAACCCTGACGCTGGTGCAAACCGGTGTGATTCACAACTTTCCGGTCGTGCTGATGGGCAAGGACTATTACCAGCCGTTGATGGATTACCTGCACTTCATGGCAGCGCAGAAAACCATTTCCGAATCGGATCTGCAATACATTAAGCTTACCGACGATATAACAGAAGCCACCGACCACATCCGGGCGTACATCCTTGGTAATTACAAGGTTAAAAAGCGGAACAGGCCAATTTGGTGGTTGTTTGAAAAGGCTTAGGCTCCGTTTCAGCCAAAAAAAAAGCGCAACCTCGCTCCTTAAAGGAGAAAAGATTGCGCTTCAAAATTCCCTAAAATCACCCGAAAATGAATCTTGAAAAAATCAGGATTTTATTCCTCTGAATAATGCTCCTTAGTTTTTACACTGCAAAGTAGCGCATCTTTCAATTGGCAAACAGTGATCTGTGTCACCAAGCGGATTGACTTTCGACGTTCCTAATGAAAAAATGTTAAAAAAAATAGTTTGAATCCATAAATACCCCCGAAGCACATCTGTTACAGAAACAATAATTTCATGCCGGATCATCTATCCACTATCGGGCTGTTTCGCAGCGACCAACATTTAACAGAAGAGGGCATTGCTGCCTGTGCACAAGCGCTGCTGAGCGAACGCACAGAGGACTCCCTTCAAGCGCTGTATGCACACCTTGAAACATGCGAAGCTTGTCGTCGCGAAGTCGTGGAGTTGTACGGCCTGATTGCTACCATGCCGCCTGAAGACCAGGAAGTGTCGGAACAGGAAAAAAACGATCCATCTTCCTCAGCCACCAAGGCCACTCCGCGTTTGCACCCCGGCTGGCGTTGGTCTTTAGTGGCTTTGACGGCAGTGCTGGCTTTTTGGGTCTACCGCAACACCCGCGATGAGGTAACGTCCTTGCCGCCTGCAAACAATGCGCCAACGCCTGCACTCGAACAATTGCTTAGCCCTGAGCAAAAAGAGGATCGTCCGGTTGCAGAAACAAAAGTACCGGAGCCAAAACAGGGGCAACCTGATTTGTATGCCGCCAATTTTATCCCTTCCGAACAGTTGGAAGGCCTGAGCGGTGAAGTCTTTAGGAGTAGCGGGTTCGAAGTGCTATTTCCTTCAATCAATCAGACATTCAGCCCCGGCGCTGAAATTCTTTTTCAATGGAAACAGGAATCTGGTACGCCGCTCCAACTCATCGTATTAAACAACTCAGGAAAAGAAGTATTCCGGCAGGAGGTCTCCGCTACCACCTGGGCCTGGACTTCCCCGAAGCGCCCCGGCCTGTATTACTGGAAATTGGAAAGCACGGAAGAGTTACTGTACACTGGCAAGTTTTTATTGAAGTGATCCAATGGTTACCTGTTTTTAACCCACTGTTATTCAATTTTTAAGATTAAAAAACAAAGTCATGAAACTGAAATTTGTACTCCTTTTGATGCTGTTGCCGGGAATAATGGTTACAGCTCAAGCCCAGATCGTCCTCACTGCCGCTGATGCTCCGGCTATTGGAGACGCATTTACTTACGCTACCGACACCCTCCCGCAAACTGTAAGCCCCGGAGCGTCGGGTGCTGATCAAACCTGGGATTTTTCGAACCTTCAGGCACACGAACTCAGTATCGTTGAGATGATTCACCCTGCCCAGGCGCCCAACAGCGAAGACTTCCCTACGGCAACTTTAGCGCAGGTAATAGGCGATGGATCCTATGGGTTTGCCTCAATCACTCCAACAGGTGTGATTGCACTTGGCTCGGCCTTAAATTTATTTGACAACGAAGAATTTATTTCTGTTGTATTTGATCCGGCTCAAACGCTTTTTACGTTTCCCACCACCTTTGGAACGACGCTTTCTGAAACCTATGGATTTTCAGTGACGGTAGACGGATCTTTCTTCGATGTAGACTCCATTCGGATCGCGTCGGCAGCGACGCAGTCGGTAGAAACGGATGCTTATGGCACGCTGATTATCCCCACAGGCGCTTACCAGGCTCTGCGACAGCGGGTTGAAACGGTGACCGAAACCTCACTTTTCGCTTTGTTTTTCGGAACCTGGCTTCCTTTAGAAAATACGATAGACACCGTCATTACCTATCAATGGCTCACGGAAGAGGCTAAAGGCCAGGCATTAACGGTAGAATTATCCGGCGATTCCATCATCAGCGCTACCTGGCTTCAATCGCTGGGAACGGTTGTGCAGGCGCCCGTTGTGGATTTTACTTTTGCATTGCAGGGTGGGGGAGAGGTGCAGTTCACAGATCAGTCTGTGAACAACCCAACCGAATGGGACTGGGCTTTTGGCGACTCCAACACCAGCAGTCTGCAAAATCCAACGCATACCTATACCAGTAGCGGAACATACCAAGTTTGCCTTACCGCAACAAATGCCGGCGGCAGCGCTACATCCTGTGAGGATGTAACGGTTACCATCGTTGCCAGCGAAGAAGTAGAAAGTCGGGCCACGATGCAGGTTTTTCCAAATCCGGCGGGCGATTGGATTACTTTTGAAACCAAAGATGTTCCAACTGACGACCTGTACCTGAATATTATGAACTTGTCGGGGCAGCAGGTGTTCAATACTACGCTCACAGGCAGACTTACCCTCGATATCAGCGGATTTGCGGCAGGGCCTTATTTATACCTGCTCCGCAACGGGGAAGGCCGGATTGTTGCAGAAGGGCGATTTGAGAAACAGTAAATTGGTTATCTGTTATTCGTTATTGGTTATTGGTAGTTTTCGGATCAAATAATGATTTCGTTGCCTCTTCCATTGTCCGTACCCACCAATAACCAATAACCAATAACCAATAACAAGTAACCAACCAATAACGACCAGCAAATGATAGAATTTTCCCGATTTGAATTGGCCAACGGCCTCAGAGTTTTGGTACATGAAGACGACACGACGCCGATGGCGGCGGTGAATGTATTGTATGATGTCGGCGCACGCGATGAATCGCCGGATAAAACGGGTTTTGCCCATTTATTTGAGCACCTGATGTTCGGGGGGTCGCTGAATGTCCCGGATTTTGACGACCCCATTCAGTTGGCAGGTGGAGAAAACAATGCTTTTACCAACAACGACATGACGAATTTTTACGACACCCTGCCGGCGCAGAACATCGAAACGGCCTTCTGGCTGGAATCGGATCGCATGTTGAGCTTGAATTTCAGCGAACAGGTGCTGGACGTACAGCGCAAGGTGGTTGTGGAGGAATTTAAGGAGACCTGTCTGAATGAGCCTTATGGCGATATGATGCATTTGTTGTCGGATATGGTTTACAAGCAACATCCCTATCGCTGGCCGACCATCGGGTTGGCGCCTGCGCATATAGAAGGCGCAAGGATGCCCGATGTCAAGCAGTTCTTTTTTCATTATTACCGCCCGAATAATGCCATTCTCGTGGTTTCGGGTAACGTGAAAACGGAGCAAATTCGAGCCCTTGCAGAAAAATGGTTTGGCGATATTCCACGTGGGGAAGTACCTGCGAGAAATCTGCCTTCAGAACCTGAGCAAACAGAATTCAGGCAGCTTACGAAAGAAGCGAATGTTCCTGTGGATGCCATTTATCTGGCATTTCGCATGGCTGCCCGTTCGGATCCGGATTTTTATGTTGCCGATTTGCTGTCGGATATTTTATGCACCGGCCCCTCTTCGCGGCTCTACCGGCATTTGCTCAAAGAGCGCCAGTTGTTTTCCGGTATTGATTGTTTCGTTTCTGCTTTTATCGATCCCGGGTTGTTCATTATTGAAGGCAAACCTGCCGAAGGCGTTACATTGGAAGCTGCCGCAGCCGCCATCTGGGAAGAATTGGAGGAACTGAAAAACGAGCTGATTCCCAGCCACGAATTGCAAAAAATCAAAAACAAGGCAGAAAGCAACCTCATTTTTTCCGAAATGAGCGCGCTGAACAAAGCCATTAACTTAGCCTTTTTTGAACTGATGGGCGACCCCGATCTGATCAATAAGGAGGCCGGAATTTACCAGGAAATCAGTGCAGCAGATATCCAGCGCGTCGCACAGCAAATGTTGCGTCGGGAAAACTGTTCTCAACTGTGTTACATCGCCAAACCGGGTTCTGGGGAATAAGGGGCAAAAAGGCAAATTGCCTTTTGTTTGCCAACTTGCCCCTTGCCAACTTGCTTACTCCTTCATCTCCTCGCTTTTCATTTTAAATCCAAAAGTTCTGGACAAGCTGAATCCCAGACGAAAATCGCCGTTGCTCCACTGGCCGGTATTGTAAGGAATATAATCCGTTTCTGTGATGCCCGTGGCATTGGTCAGGTTAATTTGGAACGTATTACAGCCAGTTTTAAATTCCAATCCCAATCCATAAATCGGGTAATATCCGTTATCGGTCGTGCGGGTGTCCGCAATTGGGAAGGTCGCGTCGGCAATAACGCCCAACCATTTGGTGGCCTGCACCCGCGCGCCTGCACCTGCGCTGAAAATGCCCTGGTTGTCGTTTTTGGGTACAAGATTGCGGTGGGTATACCCGCCGGAAGCCTGAACAGAAAGGCGGTCAGAGAACTTTCTGGCAACCAGCACCTGGCCGTGATACGCTAAACGGTGGTTAAATTTCGGATAGCTGTTGATCACATCCGTTTCGCCTTCTGCTTTCTTTTCCGTAGAAAGGGAAGCCAAACCGGAAAGCGTTACGCTCACTGGTACACTGCCGCCTTCAGCCTGACGAACAAGCCGGTACTTCAGCGAGCCGTTCAATAATTGTCGCATTCCGGCTGTGCCGTCGGCCATAACCCCGCCGCCTTTTGCCCGGGACAAACCAACGCTCAGGTTATCCATAGCGCCGTATTCAACGCCCAGCATCAGGTCGCTCAGCGTTTCCAAACCAAAAAATGTTTCGCCAATATTTTTGAAGTCGAGCATTTCGCCGAACCGCTGGCTCAGCCGAATTTCTAACTTCCCTTTTTCTGTCACTTCAACAGAAGGCATATTCACCAATCGGGTATCGGTGAAGGTGTGGTTTACCGGTGTAGCCGGCATTGGCGCAGTTTCTTCTTGTGCATAGCCGCTGCATAGGGCGGCAACAGCAAAAGCAGCAGTACAGGTTAATTTTCGGATCATGTCGAAATAATTTTAAAGTGTAGTTTGAAAGATATTGTTTCAATGATCTTCCCGTATACTGGAAATTAGATTCAGTGTTTCAAATTTGCACCTTTTTTTAAGCGTTTGCGACATAAAAGTGTGAACAATATCCTGTCTGATGTTGTATATTACGGTGAACTGGCACTATTTTTGCCTTCAAAATATTGCTTAATACATAAAACGAAAATACATGTATCCGATAGAACTTACCAAACCGATGGCGCAAGACCTGAATGATTTTGGGTTTAAAAGTCTGAAAACTTCTGAGGAGGTTGTACAGGAGCTTGATCATCAGGAAGGTACAACGTTGGTTGTCGTTAACTCAGTTTGTGGTTGTGCAGCAGCCAATGCGCGCCCCGGTGTCAAAATGGCTGTTCGCCACGAAAAGCGCCCGGAAAACTTAGTCACGGTTTTTGCAGGCGTAGATCAGGAAGCCACCAGCAAAGCGCGCGAGTTTATGTTGCCTTATCCGCCGTCTTCTCCCGCCATTGCTTTGTTTAAAGACGGCAAACTGGTGCATTTCCTCGAACGCCACCACATTGAAGGTCGCTCGGCAGAGATCATCTCTGAAAACCTGAAAATGGCTTTTGACCGGTATTGTTAGCCGTCCGTTGTTTTTTAAATGAAACAGGCCATTCCGATTCCCGGGATGGCCTGTTTCGTTTTGTCGTTATTTTTTCAGACAAGTGGCAAAATTAAATTATTTATACGCTGAAAATCAATTAGTTGTACGTGTTTTTAAAAAAACCTTGAAAAGTCAACATTTTTTTTGCGTATAAACACTTTTTGTTTTAAATTCGCAATGTGTTTTTGTTTTTATAAAAAAATGTTTTAAATCAATGGAACCTATAGAAAAATTTAAACTGATACTTGTAGAAGCTACAAGGTTACAGATTGAATCTGTGGAAGATGTATTAAAGGAAGTTTTTGGTGAAAGACACAGGACTTTAATTAATACTAAGTATCTCCGTGGTAGGCTACAGATGCCATTACACAAGTTTGAAAAGTTCTGCACGCTACTTGGCGTTCGTAACGAGTTTTCTAAAAAAGGAATTGGTCATCCTTTTATTAAAATTGAATCAAATGTATATCTAACTCAAAAATCTTCCCTCGTTTCTCTAAAAAATACATCAAGGACACAGAATGTTGCAGCAAGCCAAAGTGTTGGAGGATTAAAAAACTCTCGAATCGATCCGATAGGTAAAAAAGAAATCCAGTTTGTAGTTACTGGGGGATCAATGGAAAATTATTTTTTTGATGGAGATACTTTAAAATGCAGGCTGATTGAAAACATAGAAGAAGTCAAAAATGGCGAAGTATATGTCTTTAGCATAAGGGGTTATGACGCTTTGATGTTGAAACAAGCCCAAGTAATCAAAAGAAAGCATGGAGTGAAAAATGTTGCTCATCAAATTAAGCTGATATCATTCAATGATGAGTACAATAAGCCATTTTTTGTAGATGTGGAAAACATTGATCAAATTTTTAAGGTGGTGTTAATGCAAAGGAAATACTAACATAACGTGAATTCAGGCATACTTTAAGGCGTGTTAAAGCTCTACGATTAGGGTACATCTTGTCAACTTATTGGCTTTCGATTGTTTTTAAATTGCAATAAAAAACAATAATTAATTGAAAATCAAAATTTTACAAAAAAAAACACTGACATGTATCCCAACCGTAGTGCCTTAGTTCGGAAGAAAATATGGCTTTTGGATGATGTAAAGACTTCCTTAGCGGACTTAGCGAAACCTTTGCGCCCTTAGCGGGAAATAGTCTCCCGTCAAGGGCGCAAAAAGGTTGTTCTGGTATTCAAAAAGATTCGTTTTCAGGCACCTAATACCCGAGTTTACATCATCTAACTAATTCGTCACTGCGGTCGCTGCATTAACAATCCCCCACCCAAACTCACTATGCCGTCCCGGATAAAACTGCGAAGCATTTTTCATCCGATTCATCACCTGCGTGCGCGTTTGCGAAGGATTGGTGGCCCAAACCAACGCCGCAATACCGGCAGTCGTGGCCGTAGCCGCCGAAGATCCACCCACATAGGCAGGCGAATTACCACTCATGGCCAGCGTCAGCGAGGTGCGCGAATCGCTCACACTGCGCTGCATAACAACCACAAAATCCACCTTGCTGCCGGAATGACAACTGCTGCATTTGACCAAAGAGGCGCCATCTTTGACACCGGTAACGGCCACCACTTCATTCATCGTAGCCGGGAAAATCACGCCTACCCAACTGGTGAACCAGGTTGAAGTGCCCGCTGCAGAAAAAATCAGCTTGCCCTGGCCATAAGCGTAATAAACGCCGTCGGCGACCTGACTGCTCCAAAAAACATCACCAATGGACATGCTGATGATCTTCACGCCGCTGTTGTTGCCTGCAATCACCAACGCATTGGCCACACCGGTTTTTTCGCTGCTGCCGTTTATAATGACATCCCCTGTCGCGCGGATGGCCAACAAGTTTGCTTTATAGGCAACGCCTACCGACGCACCGCCGCTACCTCTCGGCGCCGTAGCTAATCCGGCCATTTGTGTGCCGTGTCCACACTGGTCGTTCGGGCCGTCCGGAGCAGCCCAGGGCCACCAGGAACTCACATAAGTGCCCAACCGGGTGATGCTGCGCCCGGTGGATTGACCGGATGCAAATTCGCTGCCGAGTTTGGTTTGGTTGGGAGAAGTACCGGTATCAATGATTGCAATCGTAATCCCTGCTCCGGTGCTCGTATTCCAGGCAGTCGGGATGCTTGAATTGTAAAAATTCCAGGGTACTTTTACGCTTGGGCTGACCGTGACATAATCGGCTGCTGGAATACTGCTGGCTGCTGAATTGCTGCATCCGGCATCGCTTCGGTAAGTGATCTGTTCTTCGTCTTCGCTGGCAAAGCTGTACCCCGAAGGCTCTACATAGCGTACTTCAGGCATTTGGCGCAGTGCGGTAAGCACCCGTTCACTGGTGATGCGCATGTTGATGAAGGGCAAAGTGCCGTTTTCTGTCAGTGGCATCAGGCTTTCCGCTGTAAATTTTTCATTCGGGAAGTCCTGGTTCATTGCTTCAACAACGAAGTTGATGATTTTTTGCCGGGCGGCCTGCCAGGCTTCTTCGCTGATGTCAATGAGGTGCATCCGCTCTTTGATGTCTCCTTCATCAGCAGGTTTGTAACCAATGGCAACCAATCCATCACCGCGCATCACGGCGCTCCAGAGTAAGTGGTCGTCCGCCATTTCCCATTTGAAAACGTCGTGCGTACGTAGTTGGCTCAGTACGAATTCGTTGATTGTTTCACGTGTAGCAGGTTGGTTGGTTGACTCGGGCTGAGGCAGGGCTTCATCGGTTATTTTATCCTCGGAACAGGAGAAAACCAGCAAAGACATTGCCAGCAGAATAAGTAGACGTTTGTTGCTCATGTTAACAGGCAATTTTAGATTTTAGAATAGTGCTATTGAAATGCGTGAAAATAAAATTATATTTTAAGTATATCACATAGTATATAGTTTTAACTGGCATTATTTTTCTATTGGTAGATTATAGTTTTGAAATACTGTTAAATACCCGTTTATTCTGGCGGTTCCTGATTTGGACAACTGTTACGAATTTTTTCAAAAACGTCAGGATACATGAAAAATCGGATTGCTTGGTTCTAAACAACTTTACCGTTATCTTGCCGTAGCAATTGTTAATCACTTAAAAAACACCACCATGGAAGAGGAAAAAAGTTTTTTTGACAAAATGAAGGACAAAGCTGAAGAATTGGCCGAAGGCTTTGAGCGCACGATGGACAAATTAGAAGACGCTGCCGAGCGCAAATTAGACGAACTCAAGGCGAATGAAAAAGTGGCGCCCTATATCCAAAAAGGGGAAGCACTTTGGGAAAAATTGGAAGACAAAGCAGAAGAACTGAAAGACAAGCTCCTTGGGGACGACGATAAGAAAGAAGAAGAGGTGAAAAAAGATACGCCACCGGCTTAGTCTAATGAGTTGGCGGTTTTTCAGTTGGCAGTTGGCAGCCTGCCAACTGAAAAACTACCAATTCCACAACCTCCCAATTAACAGTACAAAAATCATACCTATGAAAAAATTACTCCTTTCCCTATTTGTGTTGCTTTTATTGGGCAGCGTAACACTCGAAGCGCAAAAGCAAAGTTTTCACGCCCTCAGCGCTAAATTCCTCTTCATTGATTATGGAACAGCCAACTCAATAGACGATCTTGACATTACCAACGGGATCGAATTGGGATATACGGCCGGGCTGAACAAATACCTCGGGTTGGCCGTGCCGATCAAAATCGGTTCCGCTAATGTTCTCGGCGACATCAACAACCGCAGAATTTTTAGTATTGACGGGCTTTTGCGCCTCCACTACGCGCCTGCTGAAAGTAAAATTATTCCCTACCTGATCGGGGGCGCAGGGTATGTGGTGGAAAAAGACGGGCCGGATAACGTTCAATTCCCCCTGGGGGTCGGGTTCGACATCAAACTCGGGCGAAATAGCTACCTCAACCTGCAGGGCGAATACCGCATTTCGCAGGAAAATAACCGCGATAACCTCCAACTGGGAGTAGGGTTAGTGTACCGGTTCGGGAAATTAGATCGCGATGGCGACGACGTGGCGGATGCGATTGACAAATGCCCGGATATCGCCGGCTTGAAAGCGCTGGCTGGTTGCCCCGACCGCGATGGTGACGGCATTGCCGATGCCGATGACGACTGCCCGGATGCACCCGGCAAAAAAGCCAACGGCGGCTGTCCGGATACGGATGGCGACGGCGTCATGGACAAAAACGACGATTGCCCGGATATTGCCGGCGACCTGCGTGGCTGCCCGGATTCAGACAAAGACGGCATTGCCGATAAAGACGACAACTGCCCGAACGAAAAAGGACTGGCAGCGCTTAAGGGTTGTCCCGACCGCGACGGCGACGGCATTGCTGACGGCGACGACGAGTGCCCGGATGAAAAAGGCAGCATTGAAAACAAAGGTTGTCCGGTCAGGGACCGCGATGGCGACGGCATTGCCGATGCAAGCGATCAATGCCCCGACGAAAAAGGCGTTGCTTCCGCAATGGGCTGCCCGGATCGCGATGGCGACGGGTTCGCCGATGCGAATGATCAATGTCCGGATATTGCCGGCAAGATGGAAGGCTGCCCGGATACAGACGGCGACGGCGTACACGATGGCGACGACCGCTGCCCGAAAGAACCAGGGCTGGCGATTAACAAAGGTTGTCCTGAAATCAAAAAAGAAATCAGAGAAGTGTTGAATTTTGCCATGCGCGCCGTGCAGTTTGAAACCGGCAAGGCGACGCTGAAGAAACAATCTTTCGCCGTGCTGGATCAGATCGCGGGCATCATGGCTCAATACCCGGCCTACCGCTTAGTCATTGCCGGCCATACCGACAATGTGGGTAGTGACAATGCCAATCTCACGCTGTCAGAAAACCGGGCGAAGGCTTGTCAGCAATACCTCATCAGCAAAGGTGTTTCCATAAAACGCCTCAGCTACGCAGGCTACGGCGAAACGCAACCAATCGCCGACAACAAAACGGCGAAAGGCCGGGAACTGAACCGGCGGGTGGAGTTTGATTTGATTATTCAGTAAAAAGGATTCTTTCAGGTCACAGGGTCTCGCGGAGTAAACATGAGTCATCCCGAATTTTGAATCTTGCGGTTCCATCGGAACCTAATGTCGGTAGATACGGAGCATTTCGAATGGGTTTACGTGCCGTAGGTACGCAATGTTGACGCTATATTGCGTACCTACGGCACGAAACGGGAACATTCGATGCTTTTTCTACCGACATTTCGCCCCGATGGGGCGTGAGCTTGTCGAAGGATGGGGCGTTGAAAAATTCGGGATGACTCATGTTTACTTCGTGGAACTCCGGGTCACTCCACCCGGTTATAGGGATAAAATCCAATACCCATGGTTACTGCTACCAGCGTTCCCATTCCAACCCTCCACCTTTTTCCTGTGCTCGATCGGGAATTGATTGCTTTGTTGAAATCCCTCACGCCAGAAGAATGGGAAGCGCCTACGCTGGCCCGGCTCTGGACAGTAAAAGACATTGCAGCCCACTTATTGGACGGCAACATGCGTACCCTTTCCATGTTGCGGGATGGTTATGCCGGTGATCCGCCCGGAGAAATGCATACGTATCAGGATTTACTTGCCTACCTCAACGGGTTGAACGCTGCCTGGGTGGCAGCAACCAAACGCCTCAGCCCGCAAGTGCTGATCGAATTATTAGAATTGACCGGAAAGCAATACACAGAATATTTATACACCCTGGATCCTTTTGCAAAAGCGGCCTTTTCAGTAGCCTGGGCGGGTGAATCTGAGTCGCTGAACTGGTTCCACATCGCTCGGGAATACACCGAAAAATGGCACCACCAGCAACAGATACGCGCTGCAACAGGTCGTCCCGGTTTGCTCTCGCGGGAGTTGTTCCATCCTTTTATCGCTACGTTCATGCGCGGGTTGCCGCATGTTTATCGCAATACCGTGGCGAAAAACGGCGCTTGCGTAAAACTGACCATCACCACAGATGCCGGCGGCGACTGGTATTTGATGCGACGAGATGAAGGCTGGCAATTAGAGGAATTTTTTGACGCTGCGCCAACCGCGCACCTTACGCTGTACCCTGACACAGCCTGGAAAGTATTTACAAAAGGCATAACTCCGGAAATGGCCCGCGAAAAAGCAACCATCAGCGGCGATGCAAAGCTGGCAGCCGTGGCGCTGGGGATGATTGCGGTGATGGCATGAAATGGATTTGAAAATTAGTTGATTTGAAAATTTGAAGATTAAAACGGTCGCCTCATGTGCCAGTTCCATGGAAACATTCCAAAGCCCCAATTTTCAAATCCTCAAATTTTCAAATCTTCAAATCCTCCACCCCCGCTGGCGCGACGGCTCTGCCTCGTGCCTTTTATTAATCAGGCTCCAGCCTGACTACTGCCCGCTGGCGCGACGGCTCTGCCTCGTGCCTTTTATTAATCAGGCTCCAGCCTGACTACCGCCCATCCTCAAATCCTTCTTCCCAACGGACCACTTTCTCCATCACTTTATCAGAAAGGCTTTTTTTAAAACCAATTATTTTTTGCTGCAAAACCGGATCGTGGATGGAAAGAATTTGCGCCGCGAGAATCCCGGCATTTTGCGCCGCATTCAACGCCACGGTAGCCACGGGAATGCCATTGGGCATTTGCAAAATGGAAAGAATAGAATCCCAGCCGTCTATGGAGTTGGACGATTTCACGGGCACGCCAATGACCGGCAGTGGCGACAAAGACGCCGCCATGCCTGGCAAATGAGCCGCCCCGCCTGCTCCGGCGATGATGACTTTGATCCCGCGTTCGTGCGCCGTTTTGGCATATTCAAACAAACGCTCCGGCGTGCGGTGCGCAGACACGATCGTCATTTCGAAATCAACGCCCATCTCTTTTAAAAATTCCGCTGCGGGCCGCATAACCGGCAAATCGGAATCAGACCCCATGATGATGCTGACCATTGTTTGTTTTTATTGGTTGAGAAGCTAAAGGAGGGTGTAAAAAGTAGAAAGGTTAAAGTAGAAAGGTTAAAGGAGGGCCCGTTGTTTCACTATGCTATGTAATCCCGTCCATCCCTCACCGTTTTACCAAACATTCTCAACCCAATCTTCAAATCTTCAAATTTTCAAATCAATTCCCGCTGGCGTGATGGCCCGGTAGCTGAGCGAAGTCGAAGCTCCGCCTCCCGCTGGCGCGATGGCTCCGCCTCGCGTCTCCTATTTAGCGGGCTCCTGCCCGCCCCCGCCCCTCAACTCACTCATACACTTGCACCGGCGCCAGCCCCTCATCAAAATCGCGTACATCCATATATTTAGGCGGAATAACGATCTCGCCCCGCG
>Ga0209573_1000966_pt1 | contig 50344 bp, 42 predicted proteins | sample TNRBio252014_DNA_FD_185870 | JGI IMG/M metagenome (GOLD analysis project Ga0209573, IMG submission 185870) | Wastewater treatment Type I Accumulibacter community from EBPR Bioreactor in Madison, WI, USA - TNR Reactor_6/25/2014_ DNA (SPAdes)... | ecosystem: Engineered > Bioreactor > EBPR >... | reverse complement strand
CTCGTCGGCCGGCATCGGCCCGGTGATCCTCTCCTTCAGGCTTCCGCCCGGCAGGAGCGGCATGACGAGGTAGGTGACGCCCCCCTCCGTCCCGAAGTCGTAGATCGGGAGGATGCGGGGGTGCTCGAGCTGCGCCGCGAGGCGTGCCTCGCGGATGAAGCGCTCGCGGAACTCGGCCTCCCCAGCGATCTCGTCGCGGACGACCTTCACGGCGACGCTTCGGTGGAGACCCTCGTCGAAAGCCTCCCAGACCTCCGCCATCCCCCCCGCGCCGAGCTTGCGCGAGAGAACGTAGCGCCCCAGCTTCCGCCCCGCCTCGACCGTCATCCCCGTTTACCTTCCCTCGTCCGGTCGCGCGAGAAGCGCGCGTAGACGCTGCGGAGGAGCTCGGGTCCCGGTTTCGGAGCCTGGCCGTGGGGGGTTCTCGCCGCCCAGACGAGGGAGAGAACGAGCGGCAGCCAGATCGCCTTCGCGAAGTCCTCGCCCCCCTCCTCCTCCCAGGCGACGGCCGCCCAGACGCGCGTCGGGAGGTGGACTGTGTCGATGGACTCGCGCGTCGGCGCCGCGCAGTTGGCGGGCGGAGAAGTCACGAGGTACTCGCGGCAGGCGATGGGCCTGTCCTCGTAGATCGAGCAGCTCTCGGACTCGAGGAACGGGCAGGCGATTCCGAGCCGGAAGTACGCGAGGGCCGTCTCTCTCGCGGTGCCGGCTCCGGACGCCCCCCTCGCCTCGAGCCCGGGAAGGAGCCCCGCCTCTTCGGCCCGCCGCAGCGCCTCCGCGAATCGCTCCTTCACGACCGTGCGGCGCGGCTCGGGAAGCCCTTCGACGAGGACCGCCAGCTGCCGTGCCTCGGCCGGCGCGATCGGGACGAGCTGCCGGCAGCAGGCGCCGCACCCGGCCGCACAGGAGATCGGCTTTCCTTCGGCGACCGACTGCGCGGCCGCGTGCGAGACGAGGGCGTCCGCCGTCGCCTGCAGGGCCGGGAGGAGCCGCTCCATCGGGACCTTGCCCATCGGGACGTCCATCTCGATGCGGACGACCCCGCCCGGGAGACCCAGTTCCGACGTCAGCCGGCGAGTTTCCACGACCGCTCTCTCATCGAGCGGAATTAGACCAGACCCGGCCTCAACTCGCGCGCCCGGCGTAGAGGAAGCGCTTGATCTTCCGGGTCGGGGTCTTCTGGAACTCCTCCGGGACGATCTCGATCGCCCCGACCTGGCAGAAAGGGGGCAGCCTGGCGTTGAGCTTCTGCCGGTTCCGCTCCATCTCCCTGAGGATCCCCTCGTGCCCCACGTGCGCGGCGTCCGCGGCCTCGAGGTCGGGATAGACCAGGGCGTGGAGGCGGCTCTCCCGCTCGACGACGAGCGACTCGGCCACGAACGGCAGCGCGTTCAACCGGGCCTCGATCTCCTCGGGGTAGACGTTCTGGCCCGTCGCTCCCAGGAACATCGTCTTCGACCGGCCGCGAAGCGTGAGGAAGCCGGCGGCGTCGAGGAGGCCGAGGTCTCCGGTCTTCAGCCAGCCGTCCTCGTCGAGGACCTCCCGCGTCGCATCCGGGCTCTTGTAGTAGCCCGCCATGACGTGCGGCCCGCGGACCTTCACCTCCCCCGCCACTCGGGACGGGTCGGGAGAATCGACGACGAGCTCCATCCCGTCGACGACGCGACCCACTCCCTGCGGCTTGTGCTCGCGCCATCCGGCGTAGGTCAGGAGAGGCCCGCACTCGGTCATGCCGTAGCCGACGGTGACCGGGAAGCCGATCCGCAGGAGGAACTCCTCTACGGTCGGGTTCAGCGCCGCCCCGCCGACGACGACCTCGAGGACCCGCCCGCCGAACGCGTCGACGAGCTTCTTCCTCAGGAGCGCGTCGATCCTCCGCCGGAGCGCCGGGACCTTCGTCAGGAGCTTCACGGCGGGCTTCTCGAGGAAGGGGCGGACCCTCTTCGCGTAGATCTTCTCCAGGACGAGCGGGACCGTCAGGACGAGGCGCGGCTTCTCGGCGCCGAATGCCTTGAGGATGACCTGGGGCGAGGGGGTCTTGTCGAGAAAGGCGATCCGGCAGCCGACGGAGACCGGGAAGAGGAACTCGAACGCGCAGCCGAAGGCGTGGGCGAGCGGGAGGAACGAGACCAGGGCGTCTCCCGCCTCGAGCGGCATGTGCTTCTGCGCGAAGAGGATGTTCCGGTAGAGGCTCCGGTGCGGGAGCATGACCCCCTTCGAGAAGCCGGTCGTCCCGGACGTGTAGACGATGGAGGCGAGGTCTTCGGGGTCCGGGCGAGCCCAGGAGATCGTCTCGGGACGGAGGGCCGGAGCGGAGCGCGCGGCCTCGTCGGCCTTCCGGAGGCACGCCGCCAGCCCCTCGCGCCTCACGAAGAGGGGCGAGAAGTCCTTCGTCGAGAGGACCGCCCTCACTCCCGGCATCTTCCCGGGATCGAGGTGCTCCAGGAACGCCTCGGTGGTCAGGAGGAGGGCCGCCTCGGAGTGGATCAGGATGTGGTGAATGTCCTCCTCCCGGAAGTCGGGGAGGATCGGCACCGCGACGGCCCCGTGCGAGAGGATCGCGAGGTAGGCCGTCGCCCAGCCCGAGGAGTTCCGGCCGAGGAGCGCCACTTTCGTCCCGGCCTTCACGTGCAGCTCGCGAAACGCCGCGTGGAGCCGGGCGACCCGCCCCGCGACCTCGCCGTAGGCCAGGGTGGGGCCCGGGAAGTCGGAAAAGGCGGGAAGATCGAAGTTCCGGCGGACGGCCCGCTCGAGGAGCGCTACGAGCGTTTCTTCTTCCATCGCGGTCGCCGATCTTACGCTGCGCCCGGCACCCGCTCACGGGCTAAGATCCGGCGGTGCGGGGCCATCGGAAAGGCCCTGGGAGTGCAGCGATGAGCCAGACAGTCGACCTCACCCGCCTCGACCTGAAAGACGCCCTCGACCTCGCCATCCTCATCGAGGACGAGGCCCGCGAACGCTACGAGGAGTTCGCGGAACAGATGGAAGTCCACCACACCACCGATGCGGCCGGGTTCTACCGCTTCATGGCCCAGAACGAGGCCAAGCACGGGGAGGAGATCGCCGTCCGGCGCAAGGAGCTCTTCGGCGACGCCCCGAGCCGGATGAGCCGCTCGATGCTCTGGGGCGTCGAGGCCCCCGACTACGACCAGGCCCGGGCGTTCATGTCGCCCCGCCGGGCCCTCGAGGTCGCCCTCGAGTCCGAGATCAAGGCCCACGCCTACTTCACCGCGGCGATCCCGTCGATCCTCGACCCGGACGTGAAGGCCCTCTTCATCGAGCTGCAGGGAGACGAGGTCCACCACAAGGAGCTCGTGCAGGCCGAGCTCGACAAGCTCCCCCCCGACCCCGAGGTCGACGTCGAAGACCTCGTCGACGAGCCCGTCGGGCAGTAACGCCCCCTTCACCCCGCGGTCCGCCCCTCGCGCGGCGCCCCGGCGCCGCGCGAGGCGTTTCCGTGCCGCTCGAGACGGTTCGGCGGGGACTTCGGATCGCTCTGACGCTACGATTCCCGGCATGGGCGACAACGTGGCGGACGGCACCCCCCTGACTCCCGTCGATACCGCGTGGCTTCACATGGAAGACCCCACGAACCTGATGATGGTGACGGGGATCTACGTCTTCGACGAACCGCTCGACTTCGCCCGGCTGAAGGACACCGTGAGGGTGAGGATGGTCGAACGCTTCCCGCGGCTTCGCCACCGGGTGAAGCAGTCGGGGGCTTCGGCGCGCTGGGTGAAGGACCCGACCTTCGACCTCGACGCCCACGTCCACCGGATCGCGCTTCCCGGACCGTGCGACGACCGGGCGCTCCGCGACACGGTCAGCGACCTGATGTCGACACCGCTCGACTTCAGCAAGCCCCTCTGGCAGATCCACCTCCTCGAGAACTACTGCAGCGGCGCCGTCGTCCTCCTGCGGTTCCACCACTGCATCGGCGACGGCATCGCCCTCGTCCACGTCCTCCTTTCCTCCACCGACACGACCGCCGACGCCCCATGGCCGAAGTCGGCGCCGAAGGCCCCGCACGAAAAGCACGTCGGGAGCCGCATCACCTCGCTCTTCGAGGGGGTCCAGCGGCTGGTCGTCAGCACGCGGAAGGCGGCCGACACGATTGCGACGCAGACGGTCGAGTCGCTCCTCCACCCCTCGCACGTCCTGGAGGTGGCCCAGTCGGCGATGGAAGCAGCCGGCATCCTCGCGAAGATGCTCGTCCGCCCCGCCGACCCGGCCACGGTCCTCAAGGGCTCCCTCGGCGTCGCCAAGCGGGCCGCCTGGTCACGCAGGGTCGCCGTGGACGACGTCAAGGCGATCTCGCGGCGCATCGGCGGCACCGTCAACGACGTTCTTCTCACGGCCGTCACCGGAGCCCTCCGCCGCTATCTCCTCTTCCGCGGCGACAAACCCGACGGCAAGGACGTCAACGCCATGGTGCCGGTCAACCTCAGGCCGCCGTCGGAAGCCGACGAGCTCGGGAACCGCTTCGGCCTCATCTACCTCGCCCTCCCCATCGGCGAGCGCGACCCGGCCGAACGGCTCCAGCTCGTGAAGCGGAGGATGGACGCCATCAAGAAGACGCCGGAGCCGTTCGTGGCGTTCCAGATCCTCAACGCCCTCGGCCTGGCGCCCGCCGAGGTGGCCGCCTTCGTCGTCGACATGTTCGGCAGCAAGTCGACGGCCGTCATGACGAACGTCGTGGGCCCGAAGCAGCCGGTCTACTTCGCCGGCCACCGCATGTCCGACATGATGTTCTGGGTTCCGCAGTCGGGCCGGATGGGCCTCGGCGTCTCCATCTTCAGCTACGACGGGCACGTCGTCGTCGGCGTCGCCACCGACGCAGGCCTCGTCCCCGACCCCGAGCGGATCGCCGCCTTCTTCGAGGACGAGCTGGACTCCCTGCGCTCCGGCCCGTTCTCGATCCTAGAAGAGGTCCGGGCTGCCGCGCCCGGGAGAAGGAAGAAGCCATGGGAAAAGACCCCGCCCGCGACCTCCTCCGCCCCACCGTCGCCACGCTCGCGTACCGCGGCGGCAAAGCGGCCCGCGGCGCGCCGGAAGACAAAACCCGGGGTCAGGTCTTGATTTTACATTATACGCGTTCCACTCGCCGGTTTCGCCGAACCGCTCCTCCTGCCTCCCGCTCCGCTCCTGCGCGTCGTTCTCATAACCCGCTCTCCGCCCTTCCGTAGGACGCAGGAGGAGGGTCGGATGACCGACCGTGACTCCCGTCCCGCGGCGCTGTTCGCTCTCTGTCTGTTCGTCGCGATTCCGCGACTGGCACTCGCCGCCCCCGACGACGTCGCCTTCGCGACGTCCGTCGAGAGCCTCTACCAGGCGCGCAGGGCGATTCTCCTCGTCGACTCTTTGCGGCGCTTCGGAGGGCCGCTCGCCGACGCTCCCGTCCACGTCGTCGTCGACTCCGCCCTCGAGCAGACGGCGTCCCTCTGGAACCGGCCCGGCGTCACGGCGCACCCGCTCGAGGGCGACCCGGCGCTCCGGCGCTTCCCGTACGCGCGGAGGGTCCTCGCCGCCGCGCAGGTGGAGCGCCTCGTCGAGGAGTCGGTGCGGACGCTCGTCTGGCTCGACGCCGAGACGCTCGTCCTCTCGATTCCGTCCTCGCTCGTTCTCGGCGGCGACGCCGCGCTCGCCGTCCGCCCCGTCTTCCTACGCAACGCCGTCGCCCTTCCGGAGGGAGCGCCGCTCGACGCCTGGTGGACGAGGATCGCGCGCGAGGCCGGCCTCGACCCCTCGTTCCCCGACACCGTCGTGCCCCTCATCGACGCGGGGCGCGTCCGCTGGTACGTCAACTGCGGCGTCTATGCCGTACAGCCTTCGAAGGGATTCCTCCGCGAGTGGGCGCGGGCCTTCACCGCACTCGCCTCAGATCCCGCAATTCGGAACGAGGCGGGGCCGGGAGGACTTCGCCACGTCTTCCTCCACCAGGCCGCCTTCAGCGCCGTCGTCCTCGCCCGCACGAAGCCGGCCGAGCGGTCGTGGCTCCCGAACGAGACCGGATACCCGCTGCACCTCCACGAACGCATCCCGGCACCGTCCCGCCTCGCCCGGCTCGACGGCGCCCAGGTGGTCATCTACGAGGACCTCTTCGAGCGTCGCCCCGACTGGGGGGAGCTCCTTCCGGCGTCGGAGGGCCTCGCCGAGTTCCTCCGCGGGGCGGACGCGGCGACGGACTGGAGCAGGGCTCTTTCCTTCGCCGAGGAAGCGAACGACGTCGCAGAAGAGGCGCACGTCGAGGCGCTCTATCGCCTCTCGCGCACCCGCGCGTTCCTCGGACAGCGGAAGGAAGCCCTGGACGCCCTCGAGCGCGCCTATCAAGCGGGCATCGTCGACGTCTTCGCCCTCCGCAAGGACGAGGCGTTCGCAGCCTTCAAGGACGACGAGCGCTTCAAGGCCCTCTCGAAGGCGATCGGGGTCAAGCGGTACATCGCCATGCTCGAGAGAAAGGAGCGCGACTCCTTCCAGAAGCCCGACGAGGTGATGCGGGCCCTCGCGCTCCGGCCCGGTGAACGAGTGGCCGACATCGGGGCCGGATCGGGCTACTTCACCCTCCGTGTCGCGCGGGCGGTCGGGCCCTCGGGAGAGGTCCTCGCGATCGACATCAACCCCGACATCCTCGAGTACCTCGACCGGCGCGTGAAGGAAGCGGGCCTCGCGAACGTGAGAACCGTCCGCGTCGGGAAGGACGACCCGAAGCTCCCTGCCGGCGGAGTCGACACGATCCTGATGGTCGACACGCTTCACTACGTCGCCGGGCGCGACGCGTACGCGAAGAAGCTCCGCGCGGGACTCGCCCCCGGGGGACGTGTCGTCGTGATCGACTACACGCCGAAGCCGTGGGAAGAGCGGCCCTGGGGACCGCCCCCCTCGCAGAAGATGGCGCGCGAGGAGGTGGACGAGGCGATGGCCGCCGCCGGCCTCGTCCCCTCGAAGGTCCACGACTTCCTCCCGGAGCAGTTCTTCGTCGAGTACGTGGCTCGGGTGCCCTGAGCGCCTTGGCGCTAACATCAGGCCATGGAGTTCAAGGGGCTTCCCGGCGCGGATCTGGTCGAGCAGGGGCTCGCCGACCTGGCGCGAAACGAGGAGACTCTTCCGTCTCTTCTTGTCTCCATCGGGTCCCCGCGACTGCGCCTCCTCGGTATCGACGTTCCCACGCCCATTTCCGGCGCGGAGGAGCGGCTCTACCGGCTTCTCGCGCGCGACGGGACGGACTCCGCCCACGGCCGCTACAACACGCTCGTCCGGACCCTCGTGAGCTTCGAGCGGAGCGCGGCCCTGAGGTCCCGTGCGGCGTGACGTCGACGCGGGGCGCCTGGCCACGTTCCTGAAGGAGCTCGGCGAGACGGCGAAGGGCGAGACGACGGTTTACCTGACCGGCGGCGCCACCGCGGTCCTCTACGGGTGGAGGCGGAGCACCGTCGACGTCGACCTGAAGATGGAGCCCGAGCGGGACGAGGTCCTCCGAGCGTTGCCGGCACTCAAGGAGAAGCTCGAGATGAACGTCGAGCTTGCCGCGCCGGACGGCTTCATTCCCGAGTTGCCGGGATGGAGAGAGCGGAGCCCGTTCGTCACGAGGGAGGGGCTCGTGACCTTCAGGCACTACGACTTCTACGCCCAGGTATTGGCGAAGGTTGAACGCGGACACGTACGGGATCTCGCAGACGTGAAAGCGATTCTGGATCGCGGGCTCGTGCAACCGACACGCCTCAGGGAACTCTTCGCGGCCATCGAACCGATGCTCTACCGCTTCCCGGCCGTCGACCCACCGACGCTTCGTGCCGCTCTCGACACGGCGCTCGCCGGAACCAGCGGGGTCAGGTCTTGATTTTCCACTATGGCGCTATCGGCGCTGTCCATTGGAACCCTTCGCCAGTTCAGTCTTGACCACGCTCCCACGCCGGTCCGGGATGCCGGACTCCGATGGCTCCGTGAAATACTGAAGTCACGACAAAGAGGAGAGGGCGCGATGACTCGACCAGCCGGTGCCGGTGATTCAGGACTGCGTCGCCCGTTCGACCGGGCGCAGATGCCTCTCGCCACGCTGACCGCGCTCCTGCTGATCGTCGCCAGCCCCGCCCGTGCGGCCGAGCCACCCGGGCTCGCCGGCCTCGACGCGCTCTACCCGTCGCTGGACGCGCTCTACCTCGACCTCCACCGGAACCCGGAGCTCTCCCTGCACGAGAAACGGACCGCGGCCGAGATGGCGGCGCGTCTGCGCGCGGCCGGTCTTGAAGTCACGGAGCACGTCGGCGGGACCGGCGTCGTCGGCGTCCTGAGGAACGGCCCCGGTCCGACGGTCCTCGTGAGGACCGACATGGATGCCCTGCCGATGCCGGAGAAGACGGGGCTCCCCTACGCGAGCACCGTCTCGGCGAAGAGCGACGCCGGCGAGACCGTCCCCGTGATGCACGCCTGCGGTCACGACGTCCACATGACGTCCTGGGTCGGCGCGGCCACGCTCCTGGCGCGCGCGAAGGGGCGGTGGAGCGGAACTCTCGTCTTCGTCGGGCAGCCCGCGGAAGAGGTGCTCCAGGGCGCCGAGCGGATGATCCGGGACGGCCTCTTCACGCGCTTCCCGAAGCCGGACTTCGTCGTGGGCCTCCACGTCAGCAACCTCATCGCTTCGGGCCGCGTCGGTGTTCCTCCGGGGCCGGCGTCCGCCGCCTCGAACGCCGTCGACATCACTTTCTACGGGCGCGGCGGCCACGGCGCCTCCCCGCAGAGGACGATCGATCCCGTCCTGATCGCCGCCCGCGCCGTCGTGGCCTTCCAGAGCATCGTGTCGCGCGAGGTCAACCCGTTCGACGCCGCCGTCGTCACGGTGGGCACGCTCCACGCGGGGACCAAGCGGAACATCATCCCCGACGAGGCGAAGCTCGAGCTCACCGTCCGCTCCTACAAGCCCGAGGTGCAGAAGCAGCTCCTCGCTGCGATCGAACGGATCGCGAAGGCCGAGGCGGCGGCGGCCGGCGCGCCGCGACCGCCGGAGATCGTCGTCGATCCCCGGGAGGCGTCCGAGGTCGTCGTCAACGACCCGGCCCTCGCGGCTCGCCTCTCGTCGGCGCTCCGGCGCGGGCTCGGCGACGCGAACGTCGTCCCGCACGAGCCCACGAGCTCTTCCGAGGACTTCGGCGTCTACGGCCGGGTCGCCGGCGTCCCCTCGGTCCAACTGCGAGTGGGAGCCGTCGGACCCGGCGAGCTCGCCCGGGCGGAGAAGGAGGGCCGGTTCGTTCCCGGGCCCCACAACTCCCACTTCGCGCCTGACCGCGAGCCGACGATCCGCACCGGCGTCTCGGCCCTCACGCTCTCCGTTCTCGAGCTCCTCGGCACCGGGGTCAGGTCTTGATTTTCTACTATAGCCCGGGCGGCGCGACGTAGCCCCCGGAGACCTCCGCGACGAGCTTCGCGACGTGGATCGCCGTTCGGTCCTCGAGGTACGGGCCGATGACCTGGATTCCCGCCGGCAAACCGTCGCGCGTGAAGCCGACCGGCGCCGCGGTTCCTGGCAGCGAGGAGAGCCCGGCGAGCGCAGGCCAGCCCAGGAGCGTGCCGAGGTAGGGCTCCGGCACGCCGTTGACGGCGAGCGTCCGCTTCGCGAAGTTGGGGCTCTGGTCGTGCGGAAACGCGGGCGTCGGGAACACGGGACAGAGGAGCGCGTCGTAGCGGCGAAAGAACTCGGTCCAGAGAGAGCGCATCCGTTCGCGCGCCTCGCGGGCGAGCTCGAAGTCGCGGTGGGTCTGGACCGAGTCGCGCGTCAGCCGGGCGCGGAAGGAGTCGTCGTCGGGGGCGAGGCCCGCCGCGCGGGTCCTCAGCTTCTCGAACTGGCCGTCCGGCAGACCGGGCGACATGCTGCCGTACATCACGCGCATGAAGAGGCGCGCGTTGTCGACGAGGGCGAAGCCGGGGCGGGCTTCGGTGTCGACCTCGGCGCCGGCGGCACGCAGCTCGTCCACGACGGCCTCGAGCCGCTCGCGCAGGGCGGCGTCGACGGGCGCAGCGGAGTCGTCGAGCCACGCGGCGAGCCGATAGTCGGCCAGGCCGCGGCGGCGCGGCGGCGGGAGCTTGAGGTGCCAGGCGACGGCATCCTTCTCGTCGGCCCGCGCGACGACGCGGAGGGCGAGGTCGAGGTCCTCGGCGGAGCGGGCGATCGGCCCGGCCGTCTCGAGGTCGGGCGCGGCGAGCGTGCCGGGAGGACCCGGTATGTGCCCGCGCGTGGGGACGATTCCGAAGCTCGGCCGGTGGCCGAAGACGCCGCAGAACGCCGCGGGGATGCGGATGGAGCCACCGAGGTCGCTCCCCAGCTCGAGCGATGAGAGGCCCGCGCTCATCGCGACGGCCGAGCCGCCCGAGGAGCCGCCTGCGGTGCGCGCCGGGTCCCACGGGTTGTTCGTCGTGCCGAAGGCCGTGTTGTACGTCTGGATGTCCATCGCGAGGGTCGAGAGGTTCGTCTTGCCGAAGACGATCGCCCCCGCGGCCTTGAGCCGCGCGACGGCCTTCGCGTCCCGCTCGGGGACATAGCCCTCCAGGCCCGGCGCGCCGCCCGACGTCGTCAGGAGACCCTCGGTCTCGAAGGAGTCCTTGACGGTGACCGGAAGGCCGTGGAGCGGCCCGCGCAGGTCGCCTCGCGAGCGCTCCTCGTCGCATCGCCGCGCCTCGGCGAGGGCTCGGTCGCCGTCGAGGGTCACGACGGCGTTGACCGTCCCGGAGAGCCGTTCGATGCGCGAGAGGAAGAGCTTCAGGAGCTCCTCGCTGCTCGTCTCCCTCAGGTCGAGGGCGGTCAGGAGCGCGGTGGCGGAGCTGAAGGCGAGGTCGGTCATGGAGTGACGATGCCGCGTGGATGCACGAAGAGCCGTTCCTGGCTCGGCCTCAGCGCTTCTTCCGCGCCTCTTCGTGGAGCCAGGCGTTCGGCGCACCCGAAACGTCGTTCCACTTCGTCATCACGGCCTTCGACTTCTTCTCCATGAGCGCCGCGTGCCGGTCGTCGTCTACGAACGCCACGATGCGGCAGATGCACGACTCGCCGTCGACGAGCCGCCACGGGAAGGCGCCGATGACCGCGCGCTGGTTGAGGAGGAGGTCGATGTCTCCCCCGAGGCACTCGGCGTGGATGATCCCGTGGTTGAAGAGCTCGAGGTGCATGAGCTGGTACTTGCCGTCGTCGTAGAACTCGTCGAGCGGCATCCCGTACTTCGCACGGAAGTGGGCGTCGGCTTCCTTCGCCTGCCGCGGCATCCAGGTCCGGATGATCGTGTTCATCGGGTGGTCCGCGCTGCCGCAGTCGACGCCGAGCCAGCGCAGTTTCCTCTTCTTGCACCACTCGGCAAATTCCCGGTCCGGCCCGGGGTGCTTGACCATGTAGCGGATCTCGTCGGCCTCCGGCTGGTCCCAGCCGTAGTGGTGGTAGCCGGTGTGGATGATGAGGATGTCGCCGTCCTTCACCTCGACGCGGTCCTCGACCATCTTCGAGGTGTAGACGTCGTAGTCGCCGACGGCGTCGGAGAGGTCGACGATCGCTCCCTCGTGCATCAGGAAGTCGAGCTGGAGGGCCGCCATGTCCTTGCCGGGCGAGTAGAAGTGGATCTCGCCGTCCATGTGCGTGCCGAGGTGGTTGCTGTGCGTCAGGATCTGCCCGTTCGCCCCGTTCGGCGCGAGCCGCTTGAAGTACTTCATCTGGAGCGGCTCGTAGGTGGGCCAGGCCGGGGTGCCGATGCCGAGGGGAATAGAGAGCTCGATCGGACGCATGTGCGACTCCTTCGTCTTCAGGCGCGCGGCGGCGGAGCCGCCGCGCGTACGTGTTCTGCGAGCGCCTCGAGGGCGGCGTGGAACGCCTCCCAGGGCGGGTTGACGAGGCCGGCTCCCACCTGACCGACGCCGGGGTCCTTGTGGGCGATGCCGGTGTTGATCTGGGGGAGGAGGTTCTTCTCCTCCACGAGGCGCAGGTCGATGCCGGTCGGGGTTCCGGCGAAGCCGAGGGCGGGGATCGCGAACCCGGAGTTCGCGCCGAGAGTGATGCGGCGCATGGCGCGGGTGGCCGCGAGGGCGTCCTCGGCACTCCCGCCGACGAACTGGACGATGGCCGGAGCGGCCCCCATCGCGAAGCCGCCGAACCCGGCGGTTTCCGTGATGGCGCTGTCGCCGATGTCGGGGTTCGCGTCGGCCTGGCTGAAGCCGGGGAAGTAGAGGCCGCGCACCTGCAGCGCCGGCCCGGTGAACCAGCGCCCCGGCATGGACGCGAGCTGGATGCCGAAGTCGGTCCCGTTGCGGGCCATCACGGTGACGAGCGAGGAGAGCGGCTCGCCCTCCGCAGCCTTCAGCATGCACTTGCCCATCGGCATCGAGAGGTTGAGGAAGAAGTGGTCGTTGCCGTTGACGAAGTCGAGGACGCGTGCGGCCCGCTCCCGGTCTTCCGTGGCGCGGACGACCGCCGGAGCCAGCTCGCGGAAGAGGAGCGACGTGCCGGCGCGATTGCGGTTGTGCCCCTCGTCGCCCATCTGGAGCGCCTGGGCCATCAGGTGCTTGAGGTCGATCGGTCCGCGGAGCGCGAGGGCCGCGGCCAGGACGGGCGCCAGCTCGTCGCGCATGAACTCGAGGCGCGCGAGCACCTCCGCCGAGAACGCCCCGTAGCGAAGGACCTTCCCGAGTCCCTCGTTCAGCGTGCAGAACGTCCGCGCCCCGGCTCTCTCGCCGCCGCGGTCCTCCACGATGAAGACCGGCATCGACGGCGTGACGAGGCCCGCCATCGGGCCGACGGTGTCGTGGTGGTGGCACGGGTCGAAGCGGACCGCGCCGGAGGCGGCGAGACTCGCCGCCTCCTCCGTGCTCTTCGCGCGCCCCTCGTGCAGGAGGCCGCCGATCACGGCCCCGCGCATCGGGCCGCACATCCGCTCCCAGGTGACGGGCGGGCCGGCGTGGAGAAAGAGGTCTTCGGCCATTCCGGGGATGACGTCGCGCGCGATGCCGATGCCGACGAGATGCGGACGGCTCGCGAGGAGGTGCGCGAGGGTGCACGCGTTCGCCGCGTCGATCTCCGGGGCCTTCGGGCCCGAGAGGACCTCGGAGAGAAGAGTCATCCGCCGCGGGTCACCGCCCGAAGGAGGCTCGAAGTCGACGACCGTCACCGTCGCTCCGGTGGACCGCGGGGCTTCCGCGACGGCGTCGATTCCGGCGTGGACGACGTCGAGCCGTCCTTCGAGTAGGACGGATGCGCTCGCGTTCAGGGTGCTCGCGCTCACTGTGCTCGCACTCATCGCGCCACCTCCTCGCGAACGCGAGGGAGGAGCGCTGCGGCCTCCCCGGCCGCGAGCGCCGCCGACGACGCGATGTGAATCCCGGCGTGGCGGAGAGCGTCCTCCTGCCGGGCGGTCCCCTGTGGGTCGCGCCGCGATCCGCAGACGGACACGACGACGGCGAGGGGTCGGCCCCCGCGCGCCGCGCGGGCCGCGACGACGCACTCGACGAGCTCTGGCGCCGGGTCCGGATGCGCTCCGTCGCCCAGGACGAGGTCGAGGAGGAGGACGCGGACCGAGAGGTCGGCGCCGGCGGCGCGGATCAGCTCACAGCGGACGGTCTGGTCGACCATCGGGTGCGGCCGGCCGACGGTATAGGCGTCATCGCCCGTATCGACGACGAGGTTACCTGGAGGGAGCGGCGCCCGGACCGACAGCTTCCCGGCGGGAACGACCGTCTCGACGCCGTGCGCCGCGAGCACGCAGCGCGCCTCCGCTGCGAGCGAGCCGCCTCCGAAGAGCCCGACGAGCCGGGACTCGCCCTGTGCCGTGGCCGCTCCGCCACGCTCCCCGGGCTCGATCGTTTCGATCACGGCGGGCGCGGCTCGGGCACCCGCCCACTTCGCTGCCGCCTCCGCCGCCTCGTCGAGGGAGCCTGCGTAGAGGACCCCGTCCACGGCGCCCCGTGCCGGCTCGCCGAGGTATCGGACCGCGACCGGCTTGCCGAGCTTCGCGAGGATGCCGTGAAGGCGCCTCGCCACGCTCTCGGCCGGGTGCTTGGCGACGAGGAGAACGCACTTCGTCCCGGGGTCGCGCGCGAGGAGAGCCAGGCCCGCCTCCGTCATCACTCCGTCCACCGCTTCCGAGAGGTCACGGCTGCCGGTGCCGATGGCGTGCGAGATGCCGACGCCCTTCCGGTCCAGGAGGCACGAGAGCTCCTGGATGCCGGTGCCGGAGGCCCCGACGATTCCGACCGGACCGCGCTCGACGCGGTTCGCAAAGCCGAGGCCGATCCCGGAGAGGATCGCCGTTCCACAGTCGGGGCCCATGACGAGGAGGCCGAGCCCCGCGGCTCGGCGCTTGAGGGCGACCTCGTCGGCGAGCGAGACGTTGTCGGAGAAGAGGAAGACGCTCCGCCCCGCGTCGAGCGCCCGGTGCGCGACGAAGGCGGCATACGGCCCTGGAACCGCGATCGACACGAGGTTCGCTTCCGGGTGGGCCTCGAGTGCCTCTGCCACGGAGCCGGGCCGCCGCGCCGCCGCGGACCCGCCGCCCGCGGCTACGCTCGCGCCCCGGCCCTCGAGCAGGCGGCCGAGCGCGGCCTTCACGGCGTCGAGCGCCTCGGGCGAATCCGTCCGGAGCGCGACGATCATGTCGAGCGGTGACGCATGCGCCAGCTCGGACTCCGGAAAGCCCGCATCCGCGAGGAGCCGGCGGTTCGTCTGGGTCCCCATCATCGCGACGGACTCGGAGACGCCGGGGAGGGCGGCGAGCTCACGGCTCACCTGCATGAGCCGCGCGGAGTCCTGGTAGCAGCCCGGGTGGACGAAGACGCGCGTGCTCATGGCTTCTCCTCGCCATCGATGACGCCGTGGACGAGCGCGAGCGCCCCCGCGAGAAGGTCCGCGCCCGAATGAGCCCCGGTGGCGGCGAGCCGGACCGTCAGCGTCCGGAGCGACTCCGGGTCGGCGTGAGGGTTGCCGAGCATCTCGACGGCCGAGGCGAGGACGGACGGGAACTGTCCCTTGGAGGCGTTCTGGAGGAGACGGTTCGCCGCCGGGGTCGTCTCCTCCGAAGGGAGGCCCGCGAGCGAGGTGGAGAACGCGACCGCCGCGCGCGCCTCGACGAGCCCTCCCCCGACGAGCCTCTGCGACATGGCCGCGAGACCGACGAGGAGGTCGTCCCCTGTCGGGGTGAGCCCCGGCCCGAGGCCGGTGAGCGCCGCGGCGTCGGGGCGGTAGGCGACCACGCGCACGTCCCCCGAAAGGAGGGTCCCCACGAGCGAGCGGACGCGGGCGTGCGCCCACTTCACGACCGTCTCCTCGATGGAGCCCGGCTCTCCGCCCTGCCCCGAGAGGAGGGCGCGGGTGCGTCCGGGAACGAAGATGCAGGCGAGGTCGAGGACGAGCGACGCCCGGGAGACCGGTCCCGGAAGCGGATCCAGCTCGCGGCATGGGAGCGGTTTCAGAACGCGCACCGGGTTCATCGCGTCGTCCAGGAAAGTTTCGATCGCGGTACTCCTCACGCGGTCACGCTCGACGGGACGGCCGCCTCGGCGTCCGCCCCCTTCGCCGCGTTCTCCTTCGCCCTCAGCGCCCGCCAGACCTTCTCGGCCGTGATCGGCATCTCGGAGATCCGGATGCCGCACGCGTCGCATAGGGCGTTGGCGATGGCGGCCGGCGTCGGGATCATCGTGTGCTCGCCGATGCCGCGCGCCCCCATCGGGCCGTCCTTCTGCGGCGTCTCGACGAAGTCGACCGACATCACCGCCGGCACGTCCTCGGTGGACGGGATCTTGTAGTCCATGAGGGAGGCGTTCAGCGCGCGTCCCGTCCTCGTGTCGAGGACGAGCTCCTCCATCGTCCCGGTGCCAATCCCCTGGACGATGCCACCGTACGTCTGACCCTTGATGAGGCCGGGGTTCACGACGCGGCCGACGTCGTAGCAGGCCGCGACCTTCTCCACCGTCACCTGCCCCGTCTCCGGGTCGACCGAGATCTCCACCGCCTGCGCCCCGAACGTCCACTTCGCCACCGGCTTGGCGCTCTGGCTCGTCGCCGGGTCGAGGAAGAGGAGCCCCTCGGGGAGGTACGACGTGGCCGCGGCGACCGGGCCTCCGATGGCGTGGCCGTCGGGGAACTGGTAGCCCATGACGAGGCGCGCGAGCGGAAGCGACCGTCCCGACGCCTCGTGGACGACGGCGCCGCCGCGGAGAATCAGCTCCGAGGCCGGCACACCGAGCGCCTCCCCCGCCGTGTCGCAGAGCTTCCGGCGGATCTCCTCGGCCCCGCGCAGGACGGCATTCCCCGTCGCCCAGGTCTGTCGCGAGGCGACCGTCTGCCAGTCGTACGGCGAGAGGTCCGTGTCGGGGCAGCCTCGCACGCGGACCGTCTCGACCGGGATGTCGAGCGCCTCCGCCGCGAACTGCGCGACGACCGTCATCAGCCCCTGCCCGTAGTCGATCCCCGCGATGAGGATCTCGAGCGTCGCGTCCTCGGCGAACTTCATCACGACCGACGACGCGGCGTCGTTCGGCATGGCGGGCGCCTTCACCGCGCAGGCGATGCCTTTCCCGCGGTACGGCGTCTTCGCGCGGCCGGGGTCCATCCCGATCTCGTCCGCGACCCTGCGGATACAGAGGTCGACGCGTCCCGCGTGCTCGTCGAGGACCTGCCCCGTCACCGTCGACTTCCCGGCGCCGAGCGCGTTGAGGAGCCGGAACGCGACCGGGTCCATCCCGATCTCCAGGGCGACCTTGTCCATCTGCTGCTCGAGCGCCCAGTGGATCTCCTGCATCCCGAAGCCCCGGTAGGCGCTGCCGACCGGGCGGTTCGTGTAGACGCCGATGCTGTCGCCCTCGACGTTGGGAAACTCGTATGCCCCGCCACAGGTGTAGCCCGCCGCGCGGACGATGTTCACGCCGTAGCCGCCGTAGCCGCCGCAGTTCCAGAGGTAGTGCATCTTCTGGGCCTGCACCTTGCCGCTCCGGTCGACGCCGGTGACGAGGGTCGCCGTCAGCCCCTGCCGCACGACCGTCGCGAAGAACTCCTCGTGCCGGTCGACCATGAACCGCATCCAGCGGCCGCGGCAGCGCATGGCGAGCGCGACGGCGATCGGCTCGAGGTTGATCCCCGCCTTCCCGCCGAAGCCGCCCCCGACGTACGGCACGTGGACTCTCACGTCGCCGTGGGAAAGGCCGAAGCAGGCCGAGAGGAGATGGCGCACCGTGAACGGGCTCTGCGCCGAGGTGTGGACCTCCACCTTCCCCGCGAGGTCGACGCGCGCGACGGAAACGTGCGGCTCCATGGGGACGTGCTGGACCTGCGGGACGCGGAAGACGTTCTCGAAAACGCGCCACGCACCGCCGAGCGCCTTCGCGTAGTCGCCCTTCCGGATCTTCAGGTGGTTGCAGACGTTCGTCCCCGCCTTCGGCTGGATCCACGGGACGACCTCGTAGCTGCCGAGGTCGGGGTGGACGAGGGGCGCTCCCGGTGCGAATCCCTCCTCCACGTCGAAGATCGGCGGGAGCGGGTCGTAGTCGACCGTGACGAGGGCGGCCGCCTCTGCGGCCACTTCGGGCGTCTCGGCGGCGACGGCGGCCACGGGGTCGCCGACGAAGCGGACGCGGTCAGTCGCGAAGACCGTCTGGTCCTTGAGGTAGATGCCGGTGTGGAGCGGGAAGTCGCGGCCGGAGACGACGGCGCGGACGCCCGGCATCCGCGCCGCCCTCTCGGTTTTCACGTCGAGGACCCGCGCGTGCGGATGCGGCGAGCGGACGACGGCGACGTGGAGGAGCCGCGGGAACTTCAGGTCGGCGGTGTACTGCGCCGCGCCCGTCACCTTCTCGAGGCCCTCGACGCGGGGGACGTCCAGGCCAACGGAGCGGGCGGCCGTCACGCCGTCACCTCCTCGGGCGCGACGGGCTTCCCCGCGCCACCTTCATCGTCGACGCTGGCCACGGCCCTCATCTCGGCCGCCGCGGCATGCACGGCGTCGACGATCTGGCGGTAGCCGGTGCAGCGGCAGAGGTTCCCGGCCAGCGCCTTGCGCACGTCGTCCTCCGACGGGTCGGGCTTCTCGCGCAGGAGGGCCGCTGCGCTCACGATCATCCCGGGCGTGCAGAAGCCGCACTGGATGGCCGCATGGGAGAGGAACGCCTTCTGGAGCGGGTGGAGAACGTCGTCCTTCCCGAGGCCTTCGATCGTCGTCACGGACCGGCCGTCGGCCTCCACGGCGAGGACGAGGCAGCTGTTCACGGGGCGCCCGTCGAGGAGGACCATGCACGATCCGCACTCCCCCTCGTTGCACCCCTCCTTGGCCCCGGTCAGGTCGAGCCCGTCTCGCAGGAAACGCAGGAGCGTCGTCCCGACCTCCACCTCCGCCGTTTCGAGAGCGCCGTTCACCTCGAGCGTGATCGTCTTCTTCATCGGCGCCCCCTTCAGCCCAGGTTCAGGACGGCGCGGCGGACGAGGACGCCCACCATCTCGCGCCGGTACTCAGCGCTCCCGCGCAGGTCTGTGATCGGGCGGCAGGCGGCCCTCGCCGCCTTCGCCGCATCGTCCGCGGCAGCCGCCCCCTTCGTCTCGAGCAGCTCCTCCACGGCGCGGAGCCGCAGCGGCGTCGGCGCGACGGCCGCGAGCGCCACCCGCCAGCGCGCCGGGAGCGTGCCGTTCGACTTGCCGACCAGGACGCCGACGGTCGCAAGGTCCATTCCCTTCCGCCGCGAAAGCCGAAGGTACGAGCCCTGGAAGCCGGCCGAGGCGCCGGGCAGGACGATCTCCGTCACCAGCTCACCCGGGTTGATCGCCGCCTGGCCCGGTCCAAGGAAGAACTCGCGAACCGGAATCGAGCGGCGACCTGCGGTCGACGCGACCTTCACCTCCGCGTCGAGGGCCAGGAGCGCCACCGCCGTGTCCGCTGCGGGAGAGGCGTTGCAGAGGTTTCCGGCCAGCGTTGCCCGCTGGCGCAGCGGCCACGCGCCCACCGTCTTCGCGCACTCGGCCAGGAGCGGAAAGCGTTCGAGGACGCCCGGGTGGGTCTCCACGTCGGCCAGCGGCACCGCGGCGCCGATGGAAAGGCCTCCGTCCGGGCTCTCGCGGATCTCGTGAAGGACAGGGATCCGCTTCAGATCGACGAGGCGTTCCGGAGCCTTCCGGCCCGCCCTCATCTGGGGGAGGAGGTCGGTCCCGCCCAGAAGCCATGCGCTCCCCGGCGTCGCTTTCAGCGAAATTGCCTCGTCGACGGTCGTGGGGGCGAGGTAGTCGAGGTCGGTTGGCATCAGGCGATCCCTCCCGCGGACGCGAAACCCGGTCGGGTCCCGGCTGCCGCTGCGCGATCGACGGCGTTCGAAGAAGAAACGAGTCTCATAGCGCCCCATCCGGAGCGCCGCCCAGCGGGCATGACCTTGGCATCCTAAGTCTTCCGCGCACCGCGAGGGAAACGCCGAGTCGAGCCGAGAAAGCAGCGCGCATTCGCGCAGACGGAACTACAATGGTCGGTTGCAATCGGTGCCCGATGGGGTCAGGTCTTGATTTTCTAATATAGCTGGCCGGCGGGCCGGCTCCGAGGAGGACGCCCCATGGAGCGACGCGTCATCGACGTCGACGAACGGCTCCCGCTCCTTCAGACCCTCCCGCTCTCCCTCCAGCATCTCTTCGCGATGTTCGGGGCGACGGTCCTCGTCCCGTTCCTCTTCAAGGTGAGCCCCGCGACGTCGCTCCTGATGAACGGCATCGGGACGCTCGTCTACCTCGCGGTCTGCCGCGGGAAGGTCCCGGCCTACCTCGGGTCGAGCTTCGCCTTCCTCTCTCCAGTCTTCGCGGTCCTCGCGCACCCGGAGCTGGGGGGCTATGCCGCGGCCCAGGGGGGCTTCATCGCGTTCGGCGTCTTCTTCATCCTCGTTTCGCAGGTCATCCGCGTGGCGGGCACGCGGTGGCTCGACGTCGTCTTCCCGCCCGCCGCCATGGGGGCGATCGTCGCGGTCATCGGCCTCGAGCTCGCCCCGGTAGCCACGAGCATGGCGGGGCTTACCGGCGACGGAGCGACCCAGCCGGGCCGCGGAACGGCCGTCGCCGTGGCGATGGTGACGCTCGGCGTCACGATCCTCGGGTCCGTCCTCTTCCGGGGCTTTCTAGGGGTCATCCCCGTTCTCGTCGGCGTCGTGGCGGGCTATGGAGCCGCGTTCGCCGCAGGCATCGTCGATCTGGCGGCCGTCGCGAACGCCCCCTGGCTCGAGGCGCCCCAGCTCTACGCGCCGACGTTCTCGCCGCAGGCGATCCTGATGATCCTCCCTGCCGGTCTCGTCGTTCTCGCCGAGCACGTCGGCCACCTCGTCGTCACGGGAAACGTCGTCGGGCGCGACTTCGTGAAGGACCCCGGCCTCCACCGCTCCCTCCTCGGCGACGGCCTCTCGAACGTCCTCTCCGGCTTCGCCGGCGCCACGCCCAACACGACCTACGGCGAGAACATCGGCGTCATGGCCATCACGCGCGTCTTCAGCGTCTGGGTCATCGGCGGCGCCGCCGTGCTGGCGATCGTCATCTCCTTCGTCGGCAAGCTCGCGGCCGCCATCCGGAGCATCCCGACGCCCGTCATGGGCGGCGTCTGCATCCTCCTCTTCGGCGTCATCGCCGCCGCCGGGATCCGGATGCTCGTCGAGAAGAAGGTCGACTACACGAAGCCCCGCAACCTCGTGCTCACCTCGGTCGTCCTCGTCAGCGGCGCGAGCGGGGCCGCGGTGAAGCTCGGCGCCGTCGAGCTGAAGGGAATGGCCCTCGGCACCTTCGTCGCCGTCGGCCTATCCCTCCTCTTCGCCGCCTTCGACCGCCTGGGCTGGACGGAAGGCGAGGCAGCCTCGACCGGGGTCAGGTCTTGATTTCCCATTCTACAAGCTACAGCGCCCCGGCGAGCCGGCCTACGAGCAGCCCCACCCAGTTGCCGATCGCGTAGCCCCAGACGCCCACGAGGATTCCGGGGAGGACGAGCCCGTCCCAACCCTTGGCCACGGCCATTCCCGCCGCCGTCGTCGGGCCGCCCAGCGTTGCGTTCGCGGCGAGGACCGCCTCCTCTATCGAAAACCGGAAGAGTCTCGCCGCGCCGATCGTCACGGCGACGTTGACGATGGCGATGATGCTCGTGAAGACGAAGAGCACCGGCCCGCGCTGAACGAGCGCGGCCGCGCTCGCCGGCACGCCGACGACGACGAAGAAGAGGTACATCACGAGCGTCCCGAGCTCGTGCGCACCGCGGATCGCCGCGAGTCGCACCGGGAACGCCGTCGCGAGACCCGCCATGACGAGCGGCAGGACGAGGTACTTCTGGCCGAGTGTCTGCCTGACGAGGTCGGGGGCGCCGGGAATCGCCCGCACCGCGTCGGCGATCGCCACCGAGACCGCCACGGCCCCGAGCGCGACGGCGAGGGCCGTCGCGAGGTCGGCGAGGGAGATCTCCTTCGGCTTCCAGAAGGTGGCCGCGCGCGTCTTCCCCTCCGCGGACGCGGACGCCCCGGACGCGGCCGCTTCGACCGAGTCCTCGAACGGATGGGCGAACCGCTTCCTCACGAAGGCGAGCCAGGGCAGGGTAACGAGGAGACCGAAGGCGAGCGCCATCGTCACGTTGTCGGCGACGAGGAGGCCGCCGACGAGCTCCTTCGAGGGCGACAGCGCGGCCGAAAGGGCGACGAGGTTGACCGTGCCGCCGATGTACGTCCCCGTCATGAGCGCCGCAGCGGCGGCGGTTTCCGGGATGCCTTTGCCGACGACGAGGACCGCGAGCACCGTGCCGAGGCACGTCCCGAGGGCGCTGAGGTTGAAGATCCAGAACATGCGGCCCGACTCGCGCCAGATGCGGCGCAGGTCGGCGTCGAAGAGGAGAAGGGCGATCGCGAGCGGGACGAGGTGGCTCCAGACCGCATCCCAGACAGGGGAATCGGCGGGGACGATCCTCAGGTTCACCCCGAGCATTCCCCAGAAGAGCGCGAGGAGGACCCCGGTGACCGCCGCCGCCCAGCGGTAGCGTTGCTCGAGGCCGATCGCCACCGCCGCGCCGACGGCGAGGAAAGCCCAGAGGGCAAACGTGTCGGTCGGCGCGAGGAGCGTCGTCATGGCGGCGGACTCTGCCACGCCGGGGCGTCAGCCGCCCGCGCGCCGCGCCAGGAGGACGAGCGTGAAGTCGTCCTCGAACCCCGTCGAGCCGGTGAATCCGCGCGCCAGGCTCACGATCTCCCCGGCGACCGCGGCCGCGCCGCGCGAGGAGCCTTCGCGAACGGCGGCGCGGAGCCTCGAGGCCCCGAGCTCCTCGCCGTCGGGCCGGCGGGCCTCGCTGACGCCGTCCGTGAGGAGGACGAGGGACTGCCCCGGCTCCAGCGTCGCCTCCCGCGCTACGTATGCGGCCTTCTCGAAAACGCCCAGGACCGGGCCACCTTCGCTCAGCTCCTCCTCGCCGAGGTCCGTTCCGACGAGGAGCGGCGGCACGTGGCCGCAGTTGACGTACGTCAGCCGACCGGTCGACGGCTCGAGCTCGGCGAGGAAGCAGGTCACGAAGCCGTGCGGCCGGCAGTCGTCGCGCAGGAGCCGGTTCAGGCGGGCGGCGATCTCCGCAAGCGCGGCCCCCGACGCGACCTGGGCCCTCAGGAGCGCCCGGAACGTCGCCATGATGAGAGCCGCCGGTACGCCCTTGCCCGCGACGTCGGCGATCACCATCCCGAGCCGGCCTTCGGCAAGACGGAAGAAATCGTAGTAGTCGCCGGCCAGCTCCCAGCTCGGAATGTAGACGGCAGCGACGTCGTAGCCGTCGACGGTCGGTGGCCCCTGGGGCAGGAGCCGCGACTGGACCTGGTGGGCGACGCGGAGCTGCGCCTCGAGCTGCTGCTTCTCGAGGAGGCTCCTGTGGAGCATCGCCTTGTCGATGGCGACCGCCGCGGCCTCCGCGAAGAACCGAAGAACTTCGAGGTGGTCGTCGTCGAACGCCCCGCAGCGGTCGCTCTCGAGATTCAGGGCGCCGATCGTCAGCTCACCGACCGTGATCGGGACCGCGATCTCGGAGAGCGTGGACGCGCGGCCGACGACGTAGCGGGAATCGAGCCGCACGTCCCGGGCGACGACGCTCTCGCCGGTCCGGATCACGTGCCCGGTTATGCCCATCCCGTGCGAGAGCATCGGGTCGGTCTCGGCCGGCCTCTCCTCGAAGCCGCGCCTGGCGACGCCCGCGATCAGCTCTTTGCGGCGATGGCCGGCGAAGACGTCATCGTTCAGGACGAAGATTCCCGCCGCGTCGTACTCGACGATGGCCCGGACCGAGTCGAGAAGGCGGTCGAGCGTCTCCCCCAGGTCGAGCGTTCCGCGGACCTTTCGCGAGAGGTCGAGCAGCAGCCGGTACTTCGCTTCGGCCGACAGGCCTTCCGCGTGCGCGGGACGATCAGGCTGCAGGTCTTCTCCGCTCATCGACATCTCTGAAGGAGGCGGATCGATCGTACCAGCGCGCCGCCGCGCCCTGCCCCGTAGACTCCCGCGGTGCTCCGCCGACGCCATGCAGCTGCTACATTGGCCTGCGGAGCAACCGCTCTCGCCTCGGTCGCGCTCGCCTACGTCATGCTGACTGCACTCGTCCGCTCGATGATCTTCCCCGCCTCGCAGGCATCCTTCCCGGGGCCGCACGAGGGCGAAAGATGGAGCGTCGCGCGCTACGACACGGCCGACGGCCTCCAGCTCGCCGGCGCGTACTTCCCGCCGCCGTCGCCCGATCGCCCCGTCGTCCTCTACTTCCACGGCAATGCCGAGGCGGCCGTGCAGAACCTGCCGCTCGCCGAGTCGCTCCAAGCCCGCGGACTCGGCGCCTTCCTCGCCGAGTACCGCGGCTACGGCGGCCTCGCCGGCTCGCCCTCCGAGGAGGGGCTCTACGCCGACGGCGAGGCGGCGCTCGCGGAGCTGGGCCGGCTCGGCGTGCCGGCGGAGCGCGTCGTCCTCGTGGGACGTTCGCTCGGGTCGGGTGTCGCCGTCGAGCTGGCGACGCGGCACCGGGTCGCGGCGGTCGTCCTCGTATCGGCGTACACGTCGATCGTCGACATGGGACGCACCGTAGCCGGCCCTCTCGCCACGCTCGTCATCCGCGATCGCTTCGACTCCCTCTCGAAGGTCGCCCGGGTCGCCTCGCCCCTCGTCCTCCTTCACGGGACCCGCGACGACGTCGTCCCGGTGACGATGGGGCGGCGCCTCGCTGCGGCGCGGCCCGGCGCCCGCTGGGTCGAGGTACCCGAGGCGACGCACAACGACTTCTCGGGGCTCGCCGAGCTCCTCGCCCGCGAGATCGAAGCCTTCCTCTCGACGGCTCCGGCTGCGGCGCAGCCGTAGCGCCAGCGCCCCGCGCTAGGATTCGCCTTCATGGGCTCGATCTCGCCGCCTCCCGGACAGCGTCCGTCCGCCGTTAACACGGTCTCGACTTCTGCCTCCTCTGCTCCCTCCGCCACCGGGTGGTCTCCGTGGCGGCTCGCCCTCTTCGCGCTGGCGGGGCTCGCGGCCGTCCTCTACTTCCGCCGGCCCAGCTACCTTCCCGACCTCGCCCTCGCCTCGGCCACCGCAGGCGGGACCGCCTCCGGTTCCTCCGAAACTCCCATCCTCTGCACCGGTGCGAACGGCTGCCTCGTCGTCTACGTCGCCCCTTGGTGCGGGCCGTGCCGCTCTTCCCTCCCGGGGGATGTCGCGCTCGCCGACCACATCCGCACGAAGGGCTACGAAACCGTCTTCGTCGTCGGGATGGACGACACCGGAGCCTGCCTCGACATGACGAGGTCGATCGGACGCCCCACGCGCCTCGACACCGACGGCAGATGGGCGAAGGCCGCCGGAGTCCGCGGCGTCCCGCACTTCCTCGTCACGACCCCGACCGGGAAGATCGTCAAGCGCCAGGCCGGGGCCTACATGGCTCCGCCCGACCGCGTCGCGCTGCTGCTCGGGATCTCCTGACCCTCGAGCCCCCGCGCGGCGGGTGGACCTGGCCCGTGCCCGCCCGGTGGCAGAGACTCTCCCAAACCCACACGCTACAATAGAAAATCAAGACCTGACCCCGTTAGTTTACGGGGTCGTCGTCGTCGGGGGCGAGGGTGGGGTCGGCGGCGAGGCGGGGGCGGTCGGGGGCTGGCGTGAGTGCCGCGTCGACGGTTTCGTCCAGGACCCAGCGCTCGTAGAGGGTCTCGGGGAGCTCGCGAAGGAACTGGCTCGGCTCGGTGACGACGACGATGCCGTAGCGGTCGTAGGCCGAGAGGGGGTGGACGAGCATCAGCTCGTCCTTGGCGCGCGTCACGGCGACGTAGAAGAGGCGGCGCTCTTCCTCGAGCCCCTCGGGGGTGCGCGCGGCGCGCAGGTTCGGGAAGCGGTCTTCCTGCAGGCCGAGGACGAAGACGGCCTTCCACTCGAGCCCCTTGGCCTGGTGGACGCTCGAGAGAACGAGGCGCTCGTCGTCCTCCTCCCCCGCCACCTGGTCCTCGCCGACCGGGTCGCCGAAGAGGGTCACCTCCTCGAGGAAGCGGCCGCAGTCGTCGTAGGCGAGCGCGAACTGCGCGAGGGCCTCGAGGTCGTCGAGGCGCGCGGAGTGATTCGGGAACTTCCCCTTCGCCACGTCGCCGTAGCCGCCGTCGTCGACGACGTAGCGGATCGCCTCGGCCGGCGAGGAGAAGTACGACGGCTTCTTCAGCGTCTTCATCGTCTCGCGGAAGCGCAGGAGCCCCGCGCGCGCGCCGGCCGGCGCCCTGCCGAGCTCGAGGGCGAGGAAGGCGGCGAGCGGTTCGGGCGACTCCGAGACCGCTTCCCAGAGGATGGCGGCCGTCCGCTCCCCGACCTTCGGCAGGAGCTTCAGCGCGCGCTTGAACGACATCTCGTCCTTCGGGTTCACCAGCAGACGCAGATGGGCGAGGACGTCCTTGACGTGCGCCTGCTCGAAGAAGCGCAGGCCCGAGCGGACCTCGTACGGGATGCCGCGGCGGGTCAGCTCGATCTGCAGCTCCAGCGCCTGGAAGTGCGCGCGGTAGAGGACGCCGATCTCGGAGAGGGGCGTCCCCTCGTCGCGCAGCTCGAGGACGCGCTGCGCCACGAACTCGGCCTGCTGCGCCAGGTCCCGCGCGCCGACGACGGCGACCGGGACGCCCGAATCGCGCGTGGCGACGAGCGTCTTCTCGTAGCGCCGAGCGTTGTGTGCGATGGAGGCGTCGGCGAGCCTGAGGATCTCGGGAGTCGAGCGGTAGTTCGTCTCGAGGCGGTAGATCGTGGCGCCCGGGTAACGGTCGGGGAAGCCGAGGAGCGCCTCGGAGTCTGCGCCGCGAAAGGAGTAGATCGACTGGGCGTCGTCGCCGACGACCATGACGTTCTGCTGCTCGGAGTCCTGCGCGAGGAGGTCGACGATCTCGGCCTGGAGGTGGTTCACGTCCTGGAACTCGTCGACGAGGACGGAGCGGAACCGCGTCGCGAGCGCCTTCCTCACCTCGGGGTGCGTCTCGAGGAGGCGCTTCCAGTTCAGGAGGAGGTCGTCGTAGTCCATCGCGTTCGCATGGACCTTCCGCTCGAGGTAGCGGCGGATCACCGCCCTCACGGCCTCGAGCTGCGAGAGGAGATGGGGATAGTCGCGGCCGACGATCGTGTCGACCTTCTGTCCCGTGTTCGCCGCGAAGGAGACGATCGCGCGAAGGAGGTCCCCTTTCGGGAATCGCCGCTCCGTGATCGGGATCCCGAGGTCGGACGTCGCCGACTCGAGCAGGTCCTTGCTGTCCTCCGAATCGAGGATGGAGAAGTTGGGGCGGTAGCCGAGGAGCTCGGCGTGGGGCCGAAGGAGCCTTGCGCCGACCGAGTGAAACGTCCCGGCGGTCATCCGCGCAAGGTCGGCCCCGAGGAGGCCTTCGACCCGCCGGGTCATCTCCTTCGCCGCCCGGTTCGTGAACGTCAGGAGGAGGAGCGCCTCGGGGGCGACGCCGTCCTCGACGAGGCGCGAGACACGGTAGACGAGGGTCCGGGTCTTGCCCGAGCCGGCCCCGGCGACGACGACGGTCGGGCCGTCCGGGGCGAAGACGACGGCCTGCTGCTCGGCATTCAGCTCCCGGTAGTAGTCGATCCGGTAGCGCTTCGCGGGCGCAGACCTGCGGAGGACGTAGCGCTTCGGGGCGGGAGGCGGACCCGGGGTCGGCATCGGCCGCGAGTATCTCGCGGCATGGGCGCATGTCGCGCGCGTCCCCGCCGAACCTCGCCCGGGTACGGACGTTTCTGGTAGCGTTGCGGCATGAGAGATCCGATCCCCGAGCCGCTGTGGGAGCTTCTCCCTCTCCTTTTCCGGCCCCACCCGTGGCACGGCATCTCGGTCGGCGACCAGTCGCCGGACAAGGTCACGGCCTACATCGAGATCGTCCCGACCGACCCGGTCAAGTACGAGCTCGACAAGACCACGGGGTACCTGAAGATCGACCGCCCCCAGAAGTTCTCGAACGTCTACCCCACGCTCTACGGGTTCATTCCACAGACCTTCTGCGGGGAGGAGAACGCGGCCTTCTGCGCCATGAAGACGAAGCGCGAGGGTGTCGTGGGAGACGGCGACCCGCTGGACGTCTGCGTCCTCTCCGAGAAGGCCATCTCCCACGGCGACGTCCTGATGGACGTCATTCCGATCGGCGGCCTCCGGATGATCGACAACAAGGAGGCCGACGACAAGATCGTCGCCGTACTGGAGGGAGACGCCGTCTACGGCCAGCTGCGCGAGATCTACCAGCTGCCCCCGGCGCTGGTCGACAGGCTCAAGCACTACTTCCTCACCTACAAGCAGGCCCCCGACTCGCTCCAGCCGCACCGGGTGGAGATCACGCACGTCTACGGCCGCGAGGAGGCCCACGAGGTGATCCGCCGGAGCCTCGCCGACTACGACAAGAGGTTCGGAAAGCTCCGCGAGCTCCTGACCGCAGCCCTCCGGGGCTGACGGCCCGGCCTCTGGGCCCCGTGATGGAGAAGGACGCCTTCGGGCCCCTGCAGGAGCTCCTCGCCGGGCGGTACCGGATCGACCGGGAGCTCGGGCGGGGCGGGTTTGCAACGGTCTACCAGGTCTGGAACCCTCGCCTGGAGAGGGCCGAAGCGCTGAAGGTGCTCGCGCCGGGGCACCAGGCCGACGAAGATTTCCCGCGGCGCTTTCGTCAGGAGGTCCGCCTCGCGGCGGCTCTCGAGCACCCCTCGATCGTCAAGGTCTACGACTTCGGCGAGACCGGCGGGATCTTCTGGTACTCGATGCAGCTCGTCGAGGGACGGACCCTCTCGGGAGAGGTCCGGGAGCGTGGCCCCCTTCGGGAGAGGGAGACGGCGCGCATCGCGATTCCCCTCCTCGAGGCGCTCGAGTACAGCCACGTCCGCGGGATCGTCCACCGAGACATCAAGCCCGAGAACGTCATCCTCGACCGCGACGGCCGGCCCTTCCTGATGGACTTCGGGATCGCGAAGTCCTCCGGTTCTCTCGTCAAGACGCAGACCGGGTTCCTCCTCGGAACGCCGGCCTACGTCGCTCCGGAGCAGGCCCAGGGGAAGAAGCTCGACGGGCGAGCGGACCTCTACGCCCTCGGCGTGACGCTCTACAAGACCGTGTCGGGAGCCTATCCGTTCGAAGCGGAGGACCCGCTCCAGGCGGTGATCCTGAGGCTGACGCAGCCGCCCCGACCGCTCGGCGAGGCCCGTCCGGGGGTCGACCCCGGTTTCGTCGAGATCGTCATGCGCGCTCTCGAGCGCGAGCCGGACCGGCGCTTCCCTTCCGCCCGCGCCATGCGGGACGCGATGGTCGCCTATCTCGCGGGTCGCCCGACGGAGACCGCGGCGACCCGGGTTCTCGGGTCCGGGCAGGTCCAGGACGGCGCGCCGCCGCCTCCCCCATCGCCCGATCCGACCGTCCTCGGCACCTTGCCGCCTCCAGCTCCCGCGCGCGCGGACGCGCAGGCGCCACGTGCCGTCACGACCTCCGCCCTGAGCGCGCCGTCGCGCCGTTCGTACTTCGTCCCCATGGCCGCGGTGTTCGTCATCCTCCTTTTCGCGGTGGCCGGAACGGGGCTCGTCGTCCTCCGGACCGGCGGGAAGCCCGCGGAAGAGCCCACCGCGCCCCGGCCGACGGCTCTCCCCACGCGCGACCAGCCGGAGGCGGTGCCGACCGCCCTCCCGCTGTCGACGACCCCGGTGACGACGCCGGCAACCACTCCGGAATCCGCTCCGACGGCCGCTCCCGAGCCGAGGGCCACGACGCTCCGCGTCCTGCGCCCCACCCGCCCTCCCGATCCGGCCCCTCCCCCGGTGCGCAAGCCGGTCACGCTTCCCGAGCGCCTGACGCCCGATCCGCCGTTCGCCGGCGCGCCTCCCGGCGGCTGCTCCGGCGCCGCGGTGACCGTCGGCTTCGCCATCGACCCGGACGGAAACGTCGTTGCGCCGCGCCTCTTCCCGTCGGATGCCCCCCCCGAATGCGGCCGGTTCGTGTTGGACGCTCTCCCCCGCTGGCAATGGCGGCCCGCGGTCGACGCCGCCGGCGCGCCGGTCCTGTCGGCGCGCCTCGTGGTCTACGTCCAGCTCCCCTGACCGCGACCCGGTATCATTCGCCCCGGACACACCGAAGGGGGACAACATGCCGAACCGTGCCCGGGCCCTTGCCCTCGTCGTCGCCTCTCTCGCATTCGCCTCCGCGTGCGGCCCGAAAGTCGACCTGAAGATGGCCGTCGAAGTCGTCTCCGACCCCGGAGAGGCGACGGTGACGTTCAAGGGGAAAGACGTCGGATCGACTCCGGCCGCCGTCCAGGTCACGACGTTCGACGAGCTGATGTCGATCGTGGCGCGCCGCGAAGGGGCGCCCGTCTCCGAGAAGCGTGTCCGGATCATCGCCCCCGACAAGGCCCAGCTCGTCTTCCGCTTCGGCACCGACACCTCTGCCGTCGCAAAGAAGCTCGGCCTGGCGCAGGTCCTCGTCTTCGACTACTCGGAGAAGGTCTCCTTCGACAGCGGCCGCAGCGAGCTGAAGCCCGACGGCCTGCCGATCCTGAACAAGCAGGCCGACATCCTGAAGACCTATTTCCCCAACGTGGACGTCTACGTCTGCGGCCACACGGACTCGACGGGCGGCGACGACCTCAACCTGAAGCTCTCCCTCGATCGCGCCCGTGTCGTCTCCGACTTCCTCGTCGGCCGCGGCGTCCCGAAGGAACGCCTGAAGGTCCAGGGCTTCGGGAGGGAATACCCGAACGACACGAACGAGACGTCCGCCGGCCGCGGGAACAACCGGCGGACGGAGCTGATCCTGCCGCAGTAGCGAGCCTGGTCCTCTACCTGAAGTAGCCGCTCACGTCGACGATGGCGTGCGCCGAGCCGGTGGATCCGTTCGACACGCCGAGACTCGGCCCGGCTCCGAGGAGTACGAAGGCCCAGTTCGCGCGCGTCTGACCGGGCCGGAAGTGGATCGTGGCGGTCTGCGGCACGGGGCCGTCCGGGGAGAAGACGGTGAGGGCGCCCGCGGCTTCCGCTTCGGTCGCGGTCACGTTGACCGCAATGGCGACGGCGTCCGCCGGGACGCCGCAGGCGCCCGCCAGGACGAATGTCCGCGCCTGTCCGGCGGCGAGAACCGGCCCCCCGAGCGGTCCGTCGGCCCACCGCGTGTCGAGGACACGGCAGGGGGCGAGCGTGTGGAACGACGTCCCCGGCGGCGAAAGGTAGGTGTACGAGGCGCCGATCGTCCCCGAAGCCCCGCCGGGGTTCGTAACCGTGACGTCGACTGCGCCGGGCGCGCGGGGAGGAGCCACCGCGACGAGGCTCCCCGCCGAGCCGGCCGTCACCGACGCGGCCGCCACTCCGCCGAACGAGACGGTGGGTGGCGTCGGGCCGGTCGAGAAGTTGGCACCGAGGATCGTGACCGCCGTTCCGCCGGTAGACGGACCGCTTGCCGGGGAGAGGCCCGAGACGATCGGCCGGACGAAGGCGACGTCGACGGCCGCCTTCACGTCGAGGCTTCCCCAGCCGAAGACGTTGTTCGGCCTCACGCCCGCCACGGAGCCGCACGCCGTCGTGCTGATCGCGGTCGCCGAGTCGGCCAGTATCCTCTCGGTCTGTGCGACCTGGCCCACGAGGGCAGGCTGCGCGGACCAGAGGAGCGCGACGGCGCCGGCGACGTGCGGGGAGGCCATCGAGGTTCCCGAAAGCGACGCGTACCCTCCACCGGGAACGCTCGAGCGGGTGCTCGTTCCGGGCGCCGCGAGGTCCGGCTTCGTCCGCCCGCTCCCGTCGAGCGTCACCGGGCCCCGGCTGCTGAAGGAGGCGATTGACGTCGTCCCCGTCACCAGCGCCCCCACGACCCAGCTCTCGGCGTAGATCGCCGGAGGGTCGGTGACGGTGGAACAGCCGGAACCGGAATTCCCGGCCGAGACCGACGCGAAAATGCCCGCCGCGCGCTGCGCCGCCACGGCGAGCCTCAACGTGTCAGCTGCGCACCCCTCGTAGGACGGACAGCCCCACGAGTTGTTCGTCACGTGCGGGGCCCGGGCCGGGTCTCCCTGGGCAGAGGTGCCGCCCACCGGGTACGGCGCGAGGAAGAACTCGAAGCACTCCAGGTAGGTCGAGGGCGTCCCGTTCCCGCCGTCCATGTTGCGGCAGCCGATCCAGCGCGCTCCAGGGGCCATCCCGATCTGGTTCGCTCCGCTCGACCCGGCCACCGTCCCCATCGTGTGGGTCCCGTGCACGTCGTCGTCGCAGGGAGCGACGGCGTTCGCACCGCACGGCCCGGTCGAGGCGTGGATCGAGTCGTGCCAGTTGTAATCGTGGCTGGCCGTCACGCCGTTCCATCCCCGGTACCCCGCCTGCAACGCCGGGTGGATCCACGCAATCCCCGTGTCCTGTCCCGCGACGACGATGCCGGCGCCGGTGTATCCGGCGGCCCAGACTTCAGGGGCGCGGGTCTGGGCGATCCCCGGCTCGACGGCGGCCACGGAATCCCCGCGGAAGGCCCCGGGACCGGGCTTCGGCAGGTCGACTGCAACCCGGGCGTTCCCTTCGACCCTCCCCACGTCGGCGCGCGAGGCCAGCTCGAGGACGACCTCGCGGTTCGCGGTCATCGCTACCGCGTTCGCAGCGAAGAAGGAGCGGTGGGGCACCCCGAGCTGCCGAAGGCGCTCGAGAAGGGGTGCCTGCGACTCGCGGGCCGTCCGGCGAAGCGCCTCGGTGACGAATCGCCCCTTCTCCCCCTTCGACGCGAGCGCGGCCGCGCCGGAAAGGTCGGCCTGTACCGAGAGTAGGACCAGGACCGGCGCCTCGCCTGCCCGCTCCGTGGCCGCGAGGACCCATGGCGAGATCTTCGCGGCCTCGGCCGCGGACGGAACGCCGGGGGACGGGTCCGCCGCCGACGCCGGGACGGCGAGGACGAGGGCCACCAGAGCGAGGGCCGTCCCGAGGCCCGCCCGGCAGAAGCCGGAGTCCAATCCTCTCGCCACGTCCCGTGTCCGCTCCTGCCTGTCGAATCGGCTCGTCATCGATCCCCCAGTCCTCTTCCTGACACACACCCGGTGCAGGACGGATTCTCTCCCGGCCGGCACCAGCCCGGATCTCTTGCGAGCGCGGACCAGGCTTCCTATCCTCGGCCGCCGCCGCTCGCCGCGCCGATCCCGGTCGCACGAGCCCGGCCGGGAGGCATCCACGATGAAGAGAGGGCTGGAGAGAAGGCCGCTCGGCAGGACGGGCCTCGAGAGCACGTTCGTCGGGTTCGGGGCCCTCGAGATCGGACGGGACTGGGGGCTCGGCGGCGCCGGCGAGCGGCGCCGCCCCGAGGACGCGGAAGCCGGGCTCGTGCTCAACTCCGTGCTGGACCTGGGGCTGAACCTCATCGACTCGGCGGCGGCGTATCACCGGAGCGAGGAACGCATCGGCGCCCATCTTTCCCGCCGGCGGTCCGAGTACGTCCTGGCGACGAAGTGCGGCGAGCACGACCGCGAGCCCGACACGTTCTACGACTTCAGCTACGGCGCCATCCGGCGGTCCATCGACGAGAGCCTCGAGAAGCTGCGGACCGACGTCATCGACCTCATGCAGATCCACTTCGGCCCCGACCCGCGGAGAGTCCTGGACGACGGCGAGACGGTCGCGGCGATGAAGGACGCGCGGGCCGAGGGCAAGATCCGGTTTCTCGGCGCCTCCACCGGGGGAGACATAGCGCTCCGGTGCATTGCGTCCGGGGACTTCGACGTCCTGCAGCTGGAGTACAGCCTGACGAACCGGGGCGACGAGGGCGTCGTCCGGCTCTGCGGTGAACGGGGCATCGGCGTCCTCGTCCGGGGCGGCCTCGCCTACGGCCGGCTCACGACGCGGGTCCTCCCCCACCTCGAGAGCCTGAACGAGCCAGAGAGGTCCTTGACGAAAGCGCTGCTCGACCTGGTCGGTGGCGACGGCCGGACGCTGACGGCCCTGGCCTTGCAGTTCCTCTACCGCAACCCCCGCGTTTCGTCCGTCCTCGCGGGAACGAAGCGCGTCGAGCACGTGAAGGCCAACCTCGACCTCGTGGACCTGAACCTCGGCCCCGGCACGCTGGAGGAGGCCATCAGGATCACCGCCCCTCCTCCGCCGGTCGCGTAGCGGCCGGATCCGCCTCGTCGGTGCCCCGTTCCCTCAGGGCACGTGCCCGGCGTACTCGGCGACGACCATCTGGGCAACCCCGTTCAGCGCCTCGTCGAGCGTCTTCCCCGTCGCCTCCTCGTACTCCTCGCCCCGCTTGGCCTCGGCACGCCAGGTGAGGCCCCAGCGGACCGTCCAGCCGTCCCCTTCGAGCTCCTTCACTTTCGCGAGCCAGTCCCGCCCCTGCGAGACGCGCAGGGCCGTGAGCGCCTGGAAGACCGCCTTCAGGAGCTCCAGGTCGTCGCCCTTCGGGTCGACCCCGTCGGGGATGGGAACCTCGAGGATCCGTCTCGGCTGCATCGTCGCCTCCTCTCCTCTGCCTCAGAGCCCGCACCGCGCGAGCATCTCCGCCTTCGTCTTCCCGAGGATGTCGTGCTTCTTTCCCACCTCCACGAACGCCGCCAGCGCCCGCTCGAGGTGCTCGCGCGTGTGGGCCGCCGAGAGCTGCGTCCGGATGCGCGCCTGCCCCTTCGCCACGACCGGGAAGAAGAAGCCGACGACGTAGACCCCCTCGGCGAAGAGGTCGCGCGCCACGTCCTGCGCGAGCCTGGCGTCGTAGAGCATCACCGGGACGATCGGGCTCGCGCCGGCCTTGATGTCGAAGCCCGCCTCCGTGAGGCCCTTCCGCCAGAAGAGCGTGTTCTCCTCGAGGTGGTCCCGCCGCTCGGTCGTCTCCGAGACGAGGTCGAGGACCTCGAGCGTTCCCGAGACGATCACGGAGGCGAGCGTGTTCGAGAAGAGGTACGGCCGCGCCCGCTGGCGGCACATGTCGACGAGCTCCTTCCGGCCGCTGACGCAGCCGCCGGAGGCGCCGCCGAGCGCCTTGCCGAACGTCGTGGTGACGAGGTCGATGCGGCCGTGGACGCCGAAGTGCTCGGGCGTCCCGCGACCGGTCTTCCCGATGAAGCCCGTGGCGTGCGAGTCGTCGACGAACGTGAGCGCGCCGTGCTTCTGTGCGAGGGTGACGATCTCGTCGAGCTTCGCGAGGTCGCCGTCCATCGAGAAGACGCCGTCGGTGATGACGACCCGGAAGCGCTTGTCGGCGTGCTCGAGGAGCTTCTCCTCGAGGTGCCCCATGTCCGAGTGCTTGTAGGTGTCGGTCATCGCCTTGCAGAGGCGCATCCCGTCGACGATGGAGGCGTGGACGAGCCGGTCGGCGATCAGGACGTCCTTCTCGCCGAAGAGCGCCTCGAAGACGCCGGCGTTCGCGTCGAGGCAGGAGGAGAAAAGGATCGTCTCCTCGGTCCCGAGGAACTCCGAGAGGCGGCGCTCGAGCTGCCGGTGAATGTCCTGCGTCCCGCAGATGAAGCGGACGGACGACATCCCGTAGCCCCGCTTCTCGAGGCCGGCGTGCGCGGCCGCGACGACGCGGGGGTGCGAGGAGAGGCCGAGGTAGTTGTTCGCACAGAGATTGAGGACCTTCTTCGGCGCGGCCCCGGCCGGGAACTCGACTTCGATCTCGGCCCCCTGGGGGTCGTGGATGAAGCGCTCGTCCTTGCAGAGGCCGGCGGCACGGATCGCGTCCAGCTCGGCGCGATAGACGTCGCGGAAGGCGGCGACCGCAGGGGGGGCGACGGCAGAGTCCACGGTCAGGCCTTCACCGGCGCGAGCCGCTCGACGAGGGCGGCGATGGAGTCGACGGTGTCGAACGCCTCCGGGGAGGCGTCGGCGTCGGGGATCTTCACGTCGTACTTCCGCTCCAGGAAGCGCTTGAGAGAGACCATGGAGAAGGAGTCGACGATGCCGCCCGAGATGAGGCGGGTCGTCGAGACGAGCTCCCTGTCGTCGTCTTCCTCGAGGTACTCGCGGCGGACGTAGTCGAGGACCGTCCTGCGAAGGTCGTCCATGTCAGTCCTCCATCAAAGTCGAGACGTCCCCGAGCGGCTCTCCGAACTCCTGCGCGCGCAGGACCCGCCGGACGATCTTTCCGCTCCGCGTCCTCGGGAGCGACGGAACGAAGGCGATCTCCTGCGGCATGGCGATGGGAGAGAGACGCTTGCGGACGAAGTTCATGATCTCCAGCTCGAGGTCGGGTGAGGCCTCGAATCCCGGCTTGAGCGTGACGAACGCCTTGACGACCTCCATGTTCACCGGGTCGGGCTTGGCCACCGCGGCCGACTCTGCGACCGCCGGGTGCTCGAGGAGCGCCGACTCCACCTCGAACGGCCCGACGAGGTGCCCGCCCGTGTTGATGACGTCGTCGTCGCGCCCGACGAACCAGAAGTACCCGTCGGCGTCGACGGTCCCGCGGTCGCCCGTCAGGTACCAGCCGTTCGCGAACTTCTTCGCGTAGCCCGACGGGTTGTTCCAGTAGCCGCGGATCATCGAGGGCCATCCGGGGACGAGACCGATCATCCCTACGTGTCCCGGCCCGGACAGCGGCTCGAACGTCTTCAGGTCGAGGATCGCCGCGGTGATGCCGGGGAAGGGCTTGCCCATGGAGCCCGGCTTGATCGGCATGCCGGGATAGTTCGAGACGACGATGCAGCCCGTCTCCGTCTGCCAGAAGGTGTCGTGGAACGGAAGCCCGTACGCCTCGCGCGACCAGTGAACCGCTTCGGGGTTCAGCGGTTCGCCGACGCTCGCGAGATGCCTGAGCGCCGAGAGGTCGTGACGCTTCACGGGCGCGAGCCCTTCCTTCATCAGGAGACGGATGGCGGTCGGAGCCGAGTACCAGACGGTGACGCGGCGCTTCTCGAGGAACGAGTACCAGCGCTCGGCGCCGAACCCGGCGTCGAGGACGACCTGGGTGACCCCGCAGGCCCAGGGTCCGATGATCCCGTACGACGTCCCGGTCACCCAGCCCGGGTCGGCGTTGCACCAGTAGACGTCGTCCTCCTTGAGGTCGAGGACCCACTTCGTCGTCAGGTACTGGGCCACGAGCGAGCGATGGACGTGCTGCGCGCCCTTCGGCTGCCCCGTCGTCCCCGACGTGTAGTGGAGAACCGACGGCGTCTCGGGTCCCGCAGGAAAGACGTCGTAGCTCTCGACGCGAGGCTCGGCGTCGAGGTCGAGGGCCACCTCACCCTCAGCGAGCTTCATCTCGCCCGCATCGACGACGACGACGAGACGCAGGTCGGCCAGGGTGGCACGGGCGCGCCTCACCTTCGGAAGGTGCTTCCTCTGCGTCACGATGCAGCAGGTTCCGGCGTCGAGGAGGCGCGTGGCGAGCGACTCGTCCCCGAAAGCCGAGAAGAGCGGTTGGACGACCGCGCCGAGCTTCAGGATGCCGACGAACGCGAGGTAGAGCTCGGGGACGCGGTCGAGAAAGAGGCAGACGCGCTCGCCGGGACCCACTCCCCGGGCGCCGAGCCACGAGGCAATCGTGTTCGAGAGGACCCTCAGATCGTCGAAGGTGTACCGGCGTTCCTGCCCGTCGGCCCCCTCCCAGAGAAGCGCCGGCTTCTGCGCGAGGCCGCGGCGGCAGATCCGGTCCGAAAGGTTCCAGCCGATGTTGACCGGGTCACCCCGGCCCCAGCCGAGCTCCCGCTCGGCGAGGGACCAGTCGAAGCCCTTCCTCGCCTCCTCCCAGGAGCCGATGTTCGGGGGGCGGGCCTCGGTTCGCGGGAGCTCGAGGAGCGCCGGGCCGACCGTTTCTCCGTTCCTCATCCGGGTCTCCTTTCGGGCATCGTTCAACCTTCGAGCAGGACGCTTGCCTGGGCGAGCGTGGACGTGTGCGACAGGGAGACGAGCGCGCGCGTGACTCCGAGCCGGGCGGCCTCTTCCTTCGCCCGGCCCGCCAGGACGAGCCGCGGAGGACCGGCCTCGGGCTTCACCACCTCGACGTCCTTCAGGGAAAAGCCCCTTTCCGGTGTCCCGAGGGCTTTCCAGCACGCCTCTTTCGCCGCGAAGCGAGCGGCGAAGTGCCGGGCGGGGTGGGCGTTGGCCTCGCAGTAGGCGATCTCGGCCGCCGTGAAGACGTCGTCGCGGAATCCAGCTCCGTCGCGGGCCAGCTCGCGCGCCATACGACCGACGTCGAGGAGATCGGTCCCGATCCCTACGATCATTTCCGCCTCCCAAGGAGACAGCATCTCCGTACCGGGATACGGAGACGAGCAACACACCCTCCGACTACTCAGAAGGTGGTGCTGCGGCGCAGAAGTGTCAAGGGAACACGCCTTCCACAGGAAGGTGGTCAGCGCTACCGGCGGAAGGCCTCCAGCACCTCTCGCCACGCGGCGGAGCCCGGCGTGACGAGCTCGAAGTGACCCGCCGAGGGAACCTCCACGAGCTCGACCGCGTCACCAGCCGCGCGCGCCTTCTCCGAGTAGGCCCTCGCCAGCGCGACGGGAGCGATCTGGTCGCGGGCGCCCGCGACGAGCACCTGCAGCACCCCGAGCGGGAGGCGCGCCGCCGGGGACGCCGACCGGAGGCGGACCTCCCGCAGGGAAAGCGGTCCGAGGAGGCCGTCGAGAGCCCCGGCGCAGGGCGTGCCCGAAACGTCGGCGAGGTCTGCGAGCGGGCCGAGGGCGACGACGCGGGACGGACGGACGCGGACCGGCGTCCGGAGAGGGTCCTCGGACGGGAGACCCGCCCTCGCGGCGAGCCACAGAGCGAGGTGAGCCCCCGCCGAATGGCCCGCGACGATGACGCGCTGACGGGAAACCGGCGCCTTCGTCGAGAGCTCGTCGACGAAGTCCAGGGCGGCCGCCGCGTCGAGGAACGTTCCCGGCCAGCCTCCGCCCTCCTCGCCCACCCTCCGGTACTCGACGTTCAGGACGGCGAAACCGGTCTCGTCCGCGAGCGCCCGGCAGAAGCCGCCGACCGGCTCGAGGCCGAACTCCGACATCCAGCAGCCACCGTGGAAGAAGACGACCAGCCGGTACGGGCGAATTCCCTTCGGAAGATAGAGGTCGGCGAATCGGGAGGGCCCGGAGCCGTACTCGAACCGTTCGTCGGCAGGGACCGCCGCGCGGGCGACGTAGTCCTTCGTGCCGATCAGAGGCGCCTCGGCCTCGGGGGGTGCGGCGCCGCCGAGGGCCGTCGTGCCCGCGATCCCGAGGACGCCAAGGAGTGTGCGTTTCGAGCTGGTGAGGCGGGTCATGCCGGCGTCCCCCGTGGAGCGAAGCTTCGCACGGAGAACGCCGGCAGGGCGAACGCCGCTACTTCGCGCCGTCCTTCTTCTCCTGGATGACCATCACCTTCACCCTCTCGCCGTCCCCGTCTCCGCCCTCCTTCGCGTGCCACGACATCGCCATCGCCCCGGGCGCGAAGACGGCCCCCTGGTCGAGCATCTCCTGGAGGACCCGCTCCACGGCGTCGCGGGTGGGACGGTCGAGGCTCTCGAGGCTCTTCGGCGCCGCCTTCTTCAGGACGTCTCCCGCCGTCGCCTTCGGCTCGTCGTCTCCGACCCTGTACGCGTAGGCCCGCTCCTTCACGACGACCTTCTTCCCGTCGTCACCGGTGAAGACCATGTTCACGTTCTCGTCGCCGCAGCCGCCGTGCTTCACGACGCGGACTTCCTTCCCGCCCGGCAGGAGGACGTGCGGGCCCTCCCCGTCGCTCATCGTCTTCACCTTGATCTCGCGCTCGCCGGTCTTGATCGTGTAGCCGTCCTCGGTCCGGGTCACGGTGACCGGCCTGCCCGACTCGGACGTCACCGTCTTCGTCTCGCCCGCCTTCATCGGCTCGAGCTTCAGGACGGTCGCCTCCTTGTCCTTCGAGGTGGAGATCGTCACCGTCGTCTCCTCCTTCTCCTCGCCCGCCTGGGCGGTCTGGGAGAAGGGGAGGAGCGGCGCTGCGAGGGTGAAGGCGGCGCCGAGGGTGAGGGCGCCGAAGGCCGCGCGGGGAACTGTGCGTGAGAGAGACATCGTGTACCTCCGATTGCTGTGTGTCGGCGTCTGCCGCTTCGTTTCTCTCTTCGCAAGGGGCAGGCCACCCGGCGTGCGCCGTGAGGCCGGGCCGGATCTCCCCATATCGGGAACCCGCTCCCGAAAACGGGGTACCTCGCGCCCTACTCTTCCGCAGGCGCGAGACCGAACTTCTCGAGCCTGTAGAGAAACGCCTTGTACGGCAGGTCGAGGAGGCGCGCGGCGCGGGCCCGGTTGCCGCCTGAGAGCTCGAGCGCCTGGCGGAGGGCATCCTTCTCGTGCTCCTCCCAGGAGACCCCTCCGGGAGGGAGCTTCCAGCCGGCATCCGCGGGGGCCCTGCCGCCGAGCGGCAGGGGAAGGTCGCCCTCCGACACCCGCCCCCCTTCGGACAGGAGGACGAGCCTTTCGACGACGTTCGCCAGCTCGCGGACGTTTCCGGGCCAGGCGTGGTCGACGAGCCGGGAGAGAAGCGCCGGCGGGAACGGCTCGACGCGGATGCCGTAGCGCCGTTCGGTCCGGGAGACAAAGTGGCGGACGAGGAGCGGGATGTCCTCGCGCCGGTCGCGCAGCGGCGGGAGCGTGACCGAGACGACGTTGAGGCGGTAGTAGAGGTCCTCCCGGAAGCGCCCCGCGGCCACTTCCTGCGCGAGGTCGCGGTTCGTGGCAGCGAGGATCCGGGCGTCGGTCGCAATCTCCGCCGCGCCCCCGATCCGCGTCACGACGCCTTCCTGCAGCGCGCGGAGGAGCTTCGGCTGCATCGACAGCGGCAGCTCGCCCAGCTCGTCGAGGAAGAGGGTCCCGCCTTGCGCCTGCTCGAGCTTTCCCTTCCGCAGCCGGTCGGCCCCGGTGTACGACCCCTTCTCGGCCCCGAAGAACTCCGACTCGACGAGCGTCTCGGGAATCGCCGCGGCATTCACCGCCACGAACGGTCCCGCGCTCCGGCGCGAAAGGGCATGGAGAGCCCGCGCGGCGAGCTCCTTGCCGGTTCCGCTCTCGCCCGCCAGGAGCACCGTCGCGTCGGTCCCCGCGAGCTTCTCCACCTGCCGGTAGAGCCGTTCCATGGACGGGCTCTTGCCGACGAGGTCGACGAGCCGGTCCCGGTCGCGCACCTCCTCGGAAAGGCGCCGGTTCTCGTCGACGAGGCGTCGCGAACGAAGGGTCCTCTCGACGGCGAGAAGGAGCGCGGCCCGCTCGAACGGCTTCGTCAGGTAGTCGTCGGCCCCCGCCCTCACCGCCGCGACGGCGTGGGCGATCGTCCCGTAGGCTGTCGCCATCAGGAACGCGGTCTCGGGAAAGCGCGCCTTCACCTCGGTCAGGAGCTCCATGCCGTCGCGGCCCGGGAGCTTCCAGTCGGACATGACGAGGTCGACGGGGGCCGCGGCGAGATCCGCGAGAGCGGCATCGACGGACCCCGTCTCGGCCACGGCGTATCCCTCTCCTCGCAGGATCCCGGCCACCAGCCTGCGCTGGTCGATCTCGTCCTCTACGAGAAGAATGCGGGCTTCAGGCAGGGCGTCCTCCCGTTCGCGGGCCGAGGTCGAGGACGGCCCGCGTTCCGCGCACAGGGCGCTCCTCGAGCGCGAGACCGCCTCCGTAGCGCGTCGTGGCGATCCGGTGGGCGAGGAAGAGGCCCATCCCCGATCCGCTCGGCTTGGTCGTCACGTGGGGGGTGAAGAGACGCGAGCGAACCTCGGCCGGAAGGCCCGGACCCTCGTCGTCGACCGTCACCCGTGCGCCGCCTCCGTCCCGCGCCTCGACCCGGACGGCGATCCGGGCGCCCTCGGTGCTCGCCTCGACGGCGTTCACGACGAGCGCGTGGAGCGCGGCGCGCAGCTCGGGAGCAACCGCGCAGATCCGTGGGCGGGCCTCTCCCGCCTCGACGGTCACGCGGACCCTGCCGCGCGCGCCCTGCAGTACCGAGAGGGCGACTTCCTCGGCGAGCTCCCGCACGTCGACGTTCTCTTCGGTTCCGCCCTCCGCCGCCAGCGCCAGGAAGGACCGGATCGTCCCGTCGACCCCCGCGATCTGGCGGCGGGCGGACGCCGCCATCTCGGCGGCGCCGGGGTCGTCTGGAAGGCGTGCGGCGAGCTCGTCCACAGAGAGGCCCACTGCGTGGAGCGGGTTGCGCAGGGCGTGCGCCATACCGCGGGCGACCTCTCCCATCTCTCCGAGATGCTCCCGCTCCTTAAGGGCGAGCGCCTCTCGCTCGAGAGCTTCGAGGCGCGAGGACATCTGGTTGAAGGCGGCGATCGCCTCGCCCACCTCGCCCCCCTCGCGCGCCGCCACCTGCGTACCGAATCCCCCATCCCCGAGCGTCCGCGCCGCGCGGGAGAGCTCGACGAGGGGGCGCGCAACCCTGTGCGCAACGAACGCGGCCGCCAGGAGGCCGACGGCGACGATTCCCAGCGAACCGAGGACGAGGCGGGTCCGGAAGCGGGTGACGGCGTCCTTCACGCCGGTTTCCGGGATCGGGACCCGGCCCCGGGCGGCGGGCCCCTCGATGAAGAGGAAGCCGGTCCCGCCGGCCGTCGTCCAGCTCTTCGTCGACGAGACGGCCCCGTCGCCGGTCGTCTGAACCGTCGTGACGACGATCCGCTTCGCCAGCTCGCCGTCCTTGCCCGAGGCGTCCGCCGGTCGCTCAGCTTCCGGCTTCGTCTCCACCTTCTCCCAGGCACCCCGCGGCAGCGCCACGACGCGCGCCCCGTCGCCGACGACGTGCGCCTCGTCGCGCAGGACGATCCTCCGAGCCCTGGCATCCGGAGCGGGCTGATCCGAGCCCTTCCCGTCGGCCGGGTGGAGGATCCGCACGATGTCCTTCCCCACCGAAGTGGCGACCGCGGTCACCTCGACGCGGAGGTCCTTCGTGAGGGTCTCGATGAGGAGCCACTCGGCCCCCACCATCAGGGCGAGGAGGCCGCCGATCAGGACGAAGAGCTTCAGGCGGAGCGTCACGGAGACCCGACCATACAAGGTTCGTGCCGGGCCCGGCGGTCCCGCCGCACTTCCGGCGTCGGGCTAAGATCCCGGCCAGGGACGCTGATGAAGAATCGTGCCGCCGCCCCGGGCAGGGAGGGACTCAACCTTGCGGCTCTCACCGTCGCCGTCGTTACAGCGGCGGTCGGGTGCGGCGCCCGCCCGGCCCAGCCCACGCCTGCCCCATCCGGCACCCCGAAGCCCCTCGGCAGCGCGAGCGCCCTCGAGCTCTTCCCGGCCCTCTCGCCGAAGGGAAGCGAGCTCGCCACGGCGGTCATGTCGGGCGGAAAGCTCGAGATCCACGTTCGGCCCCTCCAGGGAGGCCCCGGCCGCCCCCTGACGCGGGACGGAAAGAACAACGTCCAGCCGGCCTGGTCCCCGGACGGCAGCCTCATCGCGTTCCACTCCAAGGACCGGGGCGGTCTCTGGGTCGTTCCGGCCGCCGGCGGAACGCCGCGTCTCCTCGCGGCGTTCGGTTCGCGGCCGTCTTTCTCGCCCGACGGCAAGCGGGTTGCCTTCCAGTCGACACCCCTGACCGACGTCGCCGCCACCGCGGCGCCGGGGCTGGCTCCATCGACGATCTGGATCGTCGGCGCCAATGGCGGGTCGGCGCTCAGCGTCACGACCGCCGGCAACCCGAGGGGCGGGCACGGCGCGCCCTCCTGGTCACCCGACGGCAGCCGCCTCTACTTCGTCACCTCCGACCCCCGCCTCTCGCAGGCGGAGATCTGGTCGGTCCAGCCCGACGGGGCCGAACTCGTGAAGCTTCACGCCGGAACGAAGCTCTACGAGCCGCGTGTCTCCCCCGACGGCAAGATGCTCTGGTTCGGCTCGCAGAACGAGCACGGAAGCTACGCCCTGTACCGCCTGCCGCTCGGCGACGACGGGCGGACCGTGACGGGCCCCGCCGAAGCGGCTACGGCAAGCCGAGCCGAGGTTCCCAGGAGCCCGAGCTTCTCGGCCGATGGGCAGAAGCTGGCCTGGAGCGAGCTGACGACGACGGCGGCCATCTGGAGCCTCCCCATCCACGCGGCCACGGGCCTCGCGTCGGGCGAGCCGACGCCGCTCACGGCCGGTGACGGGCGGGCGACGTGGCCTGTCTTCTCGCCGGACGGCAGCACCATCGCATTCGGCTGGATTCCCCCCGGCGGTTCGAACGACGTCTGGCTGATGGACCCCGACGGCGGGCACCAGCGACCCGTGATCCAGGACCCAACCGTCGATTACGGCAACGACTTCTACCCCGACGGCAAGCGGATACTCAGCTTCTCCGATCGGGACGGCGGCAAGTTCAACGCCTTCGAGATCGCCACGAAGTCGTTCAAGAAGCTCCCGGTCGACCTCTCCGACGCCATCTAGATCCGCCTCTCTCCCGACGGGAAACGGATCGCGTACCACAGCAAGCGCGACAGCATCACGATCAACACCTGGATGGCCGACCTGACGACAGGGACCCAGCACAAGCTGACCTTCGACCGGGAGTTCGTCGGCTACCCGTGCTGGTCTCCGGACGGCAGGGAGCTCGCCCTCGAGGTCCGCCGGGGGGACGACATCTTCATCGGCGTCATGCCTTCGGCGGGTGGGACACCCGAGCTTCTGAACGAGAAGCGCGGCCTCTCCTGGGCCTTCAGCTATTCCCCTGACGGCCGCAGGATCGCCTTCGCCGGCTACCGCGACGACACCTGGAACCTCTGGTGGATCGACAGGGGGACACGCGAGGAGCAGCGGCTGACCGGGAACACGCGGCTCGACGTCTACATCCGCTACCCCTCCTGGTCTCCGAAGGGCGACCGGATCGTCTACGAGCAGGCCGAGACGCGCGGACAGGTCTTCCTCCTCGAGGGCGGCCGGCCGAACCCTTCGTCGCCCTGATCCCGGCCAGAGGACCGTGTGAAGCTCGAATCGTTCCGAAGACGTTTCTTCGAGCTTCTCCCGCGCTACGAGTGGACCGGCACGCTCGGCCACGGCGGGATCGGCGTCGTCTTCAAGGCCTTCGACCGGGAGCTCGAGGAAACCGTGGCCATCAAGGTCCTTTCGCCGAACCTCGGCCGGGACGAGAACGCGCTGCTCGCGCGCTTCAAGCGCGAAGTCGCCCTCAACCGGAAGATCAAGCACCCGAACGTCGCCCGGATGTACGACTACGGGATCGCGGGCGACTACCCCTACATCACGATGGAGCTGGTCGACGGGGTGGACCTCTGGACGATGATCGGGCACCGCCAGCGATTCCTCGCGTCCGAGGCCGTCCCGATCGTCCGGCAGATCGCCCGCGGCACCTCGGCGATCCACCGGCTCAAGATCCTCCACCGCGACCTCAAGTCTCAGAACGTCATCATCGACCGGCAGGGCGCGGCGGTCATCCTCGACTTCGGCCTGGCGCGCGGGTCGTGGGAACCGGGGCTGACGATGGCCTCGGTACTGCTCGGAACACCCCAGTACATGTCCCCCGAGCAGGCGCTCGGGGAGGAGCTCGACGAAAGGGCCGACCTCTACTCCATCGGCATCATCGCCTGGGAGATGCTCGCCGGCCGGACCCCCTTCCAGGGCGAGTCCCCCGTCGCGACGGCGATGAAGCACGTCCACGATCCCTTCCCCGACATCCGGGAGCTGGTTCCGGGCCTGCCTGCCGACCTCTACGCGGTCCTGTCGCGCGTCCTTGCGAGAAAGCGCGAGGACCGTTTCGCCTCGGCGCTCGAGCTCGACGACGCGCTCGCCCTCTGCGGCACGGGCCCGGCCGCTCCGTTGTCGGAGGGGCGCCTTCTCCCGGAGACCGAGGCGTTCCTGCGGGAGGTGGAGGTCGCCATCGACTCCATCATCCTGCCGCGCGACTCCCGCTCGACGCAGAGGACCGAGGCGCCGCGGACGATCGTGGCCCCGCGGCCGCGCCGCAGGCCGCCCGTCGTTCTCGTCGTCGACGAGGAGGTCCGCGACCTCCTCAAGCTCGCCACGGCCCTCTGCATGACCGGCTGCCGGACGCTGGAGGTGACCAGCGCCGAAGAGGCGCTCGAGACGGCCCTCTCGCGACAGGTCGATCTCGTCCTGATGGACTCCCGCCTCTCCCGGCTGGACGGCTTCGACGTGGCGAGAATCCTGAAGTCGAGCCCGCGCACGGCCCTCCTCCCGGTCCTCCTCCTCGCGTCCCGCCCCGACCGGGCCCTGCTCGCCTTCGCGCTCCAGTCGGGCGCTGCCGACCTTCTCCCGAAGCCGGTACCGCAGGCGCTCCTGGAGGAGCGGACCTGGGAGCTCCTCCGCCTGCGGGGCTTCACGCGACCGGCCGAGGGCGGTGGGGCCCCCAGGGAAAAGACGCCGCCGCCCCGTTCCGCGACGCGGCAGCGGGAGCGGTCGAAGAGCCGCCACTGAGAACCCGCCGATATCATCGGCTTCACCCGGAGGCCCCATGAGCGACGTCCCCCGTATCCTCGCCCTCGCCGGAAGCCTCAGGTCCGGCTCCTACAACAGCAGGATCCTGGCGGTCGCGGCGGACGGCGCCCGGGCCGCCGGCGCGGACGTCACGCGCATCGACCTGCGCGACTTCCCGGTCCCGCCGTACGACGGTGACCTCGAAGCGGCCGAGGGCCTCCCCGCCAGCGCGTTGAAGCTGAAGGAGCTCTTCAAGGCGGCCGACGGCCTCCTCGTCGCGAGCCCCGAGTACAACTCGGCCATCAGCGGAACCCTGAAGAACGTCCTCGACTGGGTCTCCCGCCCCGCGCCGGGAGAGAAACCCCTCGAGTGCTTCAAGGGGAAGGTCGCCGCCCTCTGCTCCGCCTCGACGGGGGCCCTCGGCGGGATCCGGGGCCTGGCGTCCGTGCGCTCGATCCTCGGGAACATCGGCGTCGTCGTCCTCCCGGACCAGGTCGCCCTCCCGAAGGCCGCTGACGCGTTCGATTCCGATGGGAACGTCGTCGACCCGGGACGGCGCAAGGCCCTCATGGAGCTGGGCGGTACGCTCGCCCACGCCACTCGCGCCTTCATGCCGGGGAGGGCGTGATGGAGAGGCCCGCCTTCCAGGACCTCTACCCCGACCACTGGGCCCACTGCTACGGCTGCGGACGGCTGAACGAGCACGGCCTGCACATCCGGAGCTTCTGGGACGGCGACGAGACCGTCGCGACGCTCGTCCCACGGCCGCACCACACCGCGATCCCGGGCTTCGTCTACGGCGGCTACATCGCCTCGGTCATCGACTGCCACTCCACTGGGAGCGCCGCCGCCGCCGCCCACCGGGCCGCGGGCGGAGACCCCGCCGTGGGCCCGTACCCGCGCTTCCTGACCGGGACGCTCAAGGTCGAATACCTCAAGCCGACCCCGATCGACTCTCCCGTCGAGCTCCGGTCGACGATCGCCGAGGTGAAGGGCCGGAAGGTGACCGTTGCAACGAACCTCTCTTCCCGCGGCGTCGTCTGCGCTCGCGGCGAGGCCGTCCTCGTCCAGGTCCCCGACACGTGGGAGCCGAAGGCTTGATGACATTCCCGTCACGGAACGCGTGGGCCGCCCCGCGAGAAACGCGAAACACGGAACTGACCCCGTATTTTGGAGGATTGATGGTGAACCGTTCGACGACCGCCTTTGCTCTCGTGGTCCTTCTCGCCGGTCCGGCCGCTGCCCAGCAGACGGCCTACCAGGGGCACGGCGCCGACAGCGTCCCGCCGGAGGTGCTCGCGAAGTTCGTCGCGCCCCCCCTCCCGTCGGACCTGTCGCGGAAGATCCAGAACCTGATGGACGTCCGCTCGCCGAGCGGCGGCCAGCTCTCGCCAGACGGCAAGCGCCTCTACTTCGGCTGGGCCGTCACCGGGACGGCGCAGGTCTGGCGCCTCGACGGCCCGAACACTTTCCCCATCCAGATGACGGGCGGCGAGGACCGGACGTCGCTCGCCGACATCACACCCGACGGGAAGACGCTGATCCTCTCCCGCGACCGCAAGGGCGAGGAGAACCCCGGCCTCTACCTGATGCCGGCCGACGGCGGCCCGATGAAGGTCGTCCAGCACCTCCCAAAGGTCCAGACGGCCTTCGCATTCGTCAGCGAGGACGGGAAGTGGCTCTACTTCCGCTCGAACGACGTCCAGCCCAACTCGTACGCCATCTACCGCTACGACCTCGAGACGGGGAAGAAGGAGACGGTCTTCGACGAGCCGGGCCTCTGGTTCGTCGCCGACCATAGGTCCGACGGCCGCATCCTCCTCGCGAAGGCGACCGGCTCCCAGGCGATCGAGTACTGGGAGTGGGACCCGGCGAAGAAGGTGAAGACCCCGCTCCTCGGCACCGACAAGCCCGCGGACTACCGCGCCGAGTACGGTCCGAAGGACGGGCAGCTCGTCGTCGTGACCCCCGAACTCGGCGAGTTCCGGCGCGGCTACCTCTACGAAGGGGGCAAGTGGACCCCGATCACCCCCGAGCTGAAGTGGGACGTCTCCCGCGCGAGCCTCGACGAGAAGAAGGAGAAGGCCCTCTACCTCGTCAACGAGGGAGGCTACTCGAAGGTCTTCGGCCTCGACGCGAAGACGTGGAAGCCCCTCGACATGCCAAAGCTCCCGCCCGCGGACCAGACCTCCTACGGCTCCACGACGCCCGACGGCCGCTACACGGCCTTCTCCGTCGGCACGGCGACCGCGCCGCCGCAGAGCTGGGTCTACGACTGGACGACGAAGCAGCTGACCCGGTGGGTGGTTCCGAGCGCGCCCGAGGTCGACACGAAGTCGTTCGCCGTCGCGACGCTCGAGCACTACCCGGCGCGCGACGGGACGAAGATCCCGGCCTTCGTCCGCCGCCCGAAGAGCTGCGAACCGGCCCCCTGCCCCGTCGTCGTGATCTTCCACGGCGGCCCCGAGGGTCAGGCGACCCCCGGCTTCTCCCCCAACGCGCAGCTCTGGGTCGACGAGGGCTACGTCCTCGTCGAGCCGAACGTCCGGGGCAGCGACGGCTACGGCAAGACGTGGCTCGACGCCGACAACGGACCGAAGCGCCTCGACGTCCTCACCGACATCGAGGACGCCGCGAAGTGGGCCCGCACGGCCTTCGCCGAAAATGGCAAGGCCCCGAAGGTGGGCGTCACGGGCGGCAGCTACGGCGGATACGCCACGCTCATCGCGATGACGAAGTACGCGGGCGCCTACGACGCGGGCGTCTCGAACGTCGGCATCTCGAGCCTCGTCTCGTTCCTCCAGAACACGGCTCCCTACCGTCGCATCCTCCGGGCCTCGGAGTACGGCGACCTCGAGAAGGACAAGGACGCTCTCGTCAAGCTCTCGGCGACCACCTACATCGACAACCTGAAGGACCCGCTCCTCCTCATCCAGGGCGCCACCGACCCGCGGGTCCCCGTGGGTGAGGCGATCCAGATGTACGAGGCGACGACGAAGAGAGGGGTCCCTACCGGCCTCATCATCTTCCCCGACGAGGGGCACGGCGCGCAGAAGCGCGAGAACCGCGTCCTCCAGACGGGACACACCATCAAATGGTTCGACAAGCACCTGAAGGGGAAGGACACCGCCGCACCCGCCGGCAAGTGACCCGGTAGACCGGAAGCTCACACCGGCCCCCGGTCGGATACGACGACCGGGGGCCGTTCGATAGACTGAGGCCCGTGAAGCAGGCGGCCACTCCGCCTTCCCGGGACACTGCGTGAAGCCTCTCTCTGACCGCCGCGTCCTCGTCGTCGACGACCTGAAGGCGAACGTCCAGCTCCTGGCGAAGGTGCTGGAGAGCGAGTACGAGGTGAGCGCAGCGTACGACGGGGAGAGCGCTCTTCGCTCGATCGCCGAGTCGCCGCCCGACCTCGTCCTCCTCGACATCATGATGCCGGGCCTCGACGGCTACGAGGTGCTGAGGCGCCTCAGGGCAGACCCGAAGACGCACGAGCTGCCGGTCATGTTCCTCTCCGCTCTCGAGGACGTGGCGAACAAGGCGAAGGGATTCGAGCTCGGGGCCAACGACTACCTTTCCAAGCCGTTCGAGCTTCTCGAGGTCAAGGCCCGGGTCCGCTCGCTCCTGAGGGCCAGGGCCTGGACCGAAGCCGTTCGCGAAGCGATGGAGCGCGAGCTCGCCATCGCCCGCAGCATCCAGATGGGAATCCTCCCGCGCGACCTCGCACCGGTCACCCGCGAGACCGGCCTCGACGTGGCCGCGCGCCTCGAGCCGGCGCAGCAGGTCGGCGGCGACCTCTACGTCACCCTCCGGACGGCTCCGGACGAAGTCTTCGTCGCGGTCGGCGACGTCTCGGGCAAGGGGATCCCCGCCTCGCTCTTCATGGCGGTCACCGTCACGATCGTCCGGACCCTGGCGCGCCAGGGCCTCGCACCGCACGAGGTCCTCGCCCGGGTCAACGAGGAGCTCGCCGAGCAGAACGCCGGCGACCTCTTCGTCACCCTCGTCTGCGCGCGGATCACCCCGTCTTCCGGCCGGGTCGAGGTCGCCAGCGCGGGTCACCCGGCTCCCCTGCTGGTGGGCCCCGATGCCGCGCCGTCCCAGCCCTTCACGACCTCGGGCCTCGTAGCGGGCTTCCGAGGGGGCGAGACCTACGAGAGCGACGTCGGTACGCTGGCCCTCGGCGAGATGCTCTTCTTCTACAGCGACGGGATTCCCGAGGCCGGCAGTGCGACCGGAGAGGCCTTCGGCCAGGAGCGCCTCGCCGACCTTCTCAAGACGAGAGCCGGACAGGGAGCCCGCGTGGCGGTCGATGCCGTGATCGACGCCGTTCACGCCCACGCCGCCGGCGCCTCCCAGTCCGACGACATCACGGTCCTCGCGCTGCGCCGGCAACCCTGACGGGGTGGCCACAAGGGGCCAGCCTGAAGCCTCACGGGGATTGGGGTCTGGTCTACGCTCTACACTCTGCGGGCCCGCAGAGTGTAGTTACGCACCGACCTTCGGCCGGTAGCGAGGGACGAAACGGGGCACGATTCCGCCTGGAGCCGGCGTTGAGGTCGTTCGTTCAATGGTGCGCGAAGCCCGTAGTTTAGTTGGACCCGGG
>Ga0209573_1000965_pt1 | contig 50361 bp, 37 predicted proteins | sample TNRBio252014_DNA_FD_185870 | JGI IMG/M metagenome (GOLD analysis project Ga0209573, IMG submission 185870) | Wastewater treatment Type I Accumulibacter community from EBPR Bioreactor in Madison, WI, USA - TNR Reactor_6/25/2014_ DNA (SPAdes)... | ecosystem: Engineered > Bioreactor > EBPR >... | reverse complement strand
CGCCAGAATCGGCCGCTTGACCTCCAGGCGCTTCTGGGTGCCGGCGCTGTGGGGATCGAGCAGGTTGGGGCGGGGGCCGATGAACGACACCAGCGACATCACCAGTTCCTCGCGGATCGGGTCGATTGGCGGGTTGGTGACCTGGGCGAACTTCTGCTTGAAATAGTCGTACAGCAGCTTGGGCCGGTCGGACAGCACCGCCGGGGGAATGTCGCGGCCCATCGAGCTGATCGGGTCCTCGCCGGTCAGCGCCATCGGGTTGAGGAAGGCGCGCACGTCTTCCTGGGTGTAGCCGAAGGCCTGCTGGCGGCGCAGCAGGGTGCGCGGGTCGGGGGCCATCGGGCCGATTTCGGTCGGCAGGTCTTGCAGGCGGATTTGGGTGGCGTCCAGCCAAGCCTGATAGGGTTCGGCGGCGGCTAGTTGCGCCTTGATTTCGTCGTCGCCGACGATGCGGCCCTGTTCCAGATCGATCAGCAGCATCTTGCCGGGTTGCAGCCGCCATTTTTTGACGATCTTTTCCTCAGGGATTGGCAGCACCCCCATTTCCGAGGCCATGATCACCTGGTCGTCATCAGTGACCAGATAGCGGGCCGGGCGCAGGCCATTGCGGTCCAGGGTCGCACCGATCTGGCGGCCGTCGGTGAAGGCGATGGCGGCGGGACCGTCCCAGGGTTCGATCAGGGCGGCGTGGTATTCGTAGAAGGCGCGGCGCTGCGGGTCCATCAGCGGGTTGTCGGCCCAGGCCTCCGGCACCATCAGCATCATGGCGTGGGGCAGGGAATAGCCAGCGGCCAGCAACAGCTCCAGGGCGTTGTCGAAGGTGGCCGAGTCGGAGGCGCCGTCGCCGATCAACGGCCACAATTTGTCCAGGTCAGCGCCGAGTTGGTCGGATTTCATGTTGTGGCGACGGGCCAGCATCCAGTTGATGTTGCCGCGCAGGGTGTTGATCTCGCCGTTGTGGCACAGGTAGCGGAACGGGTGAGCCAGCGCCCAGGAGGGGAAGGTGTTGGTGGAAAAACGCTGGTGGACCAGGGCCAGGGCCGATTCCAGCCGCTCGTCGCGCAAGTCCGGGTAGTACACGCCGAGATTGCGCGCCAGGATCATGCCCTTGTACACCAGGGTGCGGGACGACAGCGAGGCGACGTAGAACTGCTGGCTGCCGAGCAGCTCGCGGTCCCAGATGGCGTGATGGGTCTGCTTGCGGATCACGAACAGCTTGCGCTCGAAGGCATCGGCATCCGGACAGTTTGGGCCGCGCCGAACAAACGCCTGACGCACCACCGGCTCGGACGGGCGCACGCTGCGGCCCAGGCAGGAGTTGTCGGTGGGCACGTCGCGCCAGCCCAGGAAAATCTGGCCCTCGGCGGCGACGGTGCGTTCCAGGGCGGCCTCGCTTTGGGCGCGGGTCTGGGCATCGCGGGGGAGGAAGACCATGCCGACCGCGTAATCGCCGGGCGCGGGCAGGTCGAGGCCGAGATCGGCGCACTCGGCCCGCAGGAAACCATCGGGCAGTTGCACCAGGATGCCGGCGCCGTCGCCGGCCAGCGGGTCAGCGCCGACCGCGCCGCGATGGCCCAGATTGGCGAGGATTTCCAGACCCTGGCGGACGGGCTGATGACTTTTGCGGTTCTTGATATCGACGACGAAACCGATGCCGCAGGCGTCGTGCTCGTTGCGGGGGTCGTAGAGTCCTTCGGAGACAGGCAGGCGGGTCATGCTCATGGTCATTCCTCAAATAACGGCGGCTGACGGCCTCCCTGCCCGGACGGTTCCCCGAGCCACTGGCTGGGCCGAAGACCGTAACCATCCTGAAAAATAGCAAAAATATATACTACCGACCCCACGACCGTTCGCGCAACCACCCCGAGAGCGCCGTCGCCGGCCTGGACGTTCGACCGGACCGGCGACGAAAGGGTCAATCAGACAACGCCCTGGTCGATCATAGCGTCGGCGACCTTGCGGAAACCGGCGATGTTGGCGCCGAGCACCAGGTTGCCGGGAGCGCCGAATTCGTTGGCGGTCTGGCTGGCGGTGCGGTAGATGTTTTCCATGATCCGCTTGAGCTTGGCGTCCACTTCCTCGAAGGTCCACTGCAACATGCTGGCGTTCTGGCTCATCTCCAACTGGCTGGTGGCGACGCCGCCGGCGTTGGCGGCCTTGGCCGGGCCATAGGCGATGCCGGAAGCCAGGAACGCATCAATCGCACTCTGGGTGGACGGCATGTTGGCGCCCTCGGAGACGCAGACGCAGCCGTTCTTCAACAGGGTCTTGGCGTCTTCCTCGCTCACTTCGTTCTGGGTGGCGCTGGGGAAGGCGGCTTGGCAGGGCACGCTCCAAACGCCGTTGCGACCGGCGGGGTAATCCTCGATCGGGGTGTAGACCGCGCTCGGCCGTTGCTCGGCGTAGCGGGTCAGCCGGGCGCGCTCGACTTCCTTGACGCGCTTGAGTAGGTTCAGGTCGATGCCGTTCTTGTCATGGATCATGCCGTTGGAGTCGCTGACCGTCACCGGTTTGGCGCCGACTTGATAGAGTTTCTCGACGGTGTAGATGGAGACGTTGCCGGAGCCGGAGACGGTGCAGACCTTGCCTTCCAGGGAGTCGCCGCGCTCGGCCAGCAGGTTCTGGGCGAAGTAGACCGCGCCGTAGCCGGTGGCCTCGGTGCGCACCAGGGAGCCGCCCCAGTTCAGGCCCTTGCCGGTGAGCACGCCTTCGTAGCGACCAGTCAGACGCTTGTACTGGCCGTAGAGATAGCCGATTTCGCGGCCACCCACGCCGATGTCGCCCGCCGGCACGTCGATAGTGGCGCCGATGTGGCGGAACAGTTCGGTCATGAACGACTGGCAGAACCGCATGATCTCGTTGTCGGATTTGCCCTTGGGGTCGAAGTTGGAGCCGCCCTTGGCGCCGCCGATGGGCAGGCCGGTGAGGGAGTTCTTGAAAATCTGCTCGAAGCCCAGGAACTTGATGGTGCCGGCGGTGACATTGGGGTGGAAGCGCAGGCCGCCCTTGTAGGGGCCGATGGCGGAGTTGAATTCGATGCGGTAACCCTTGTTGACCTGCACGTTGCCGCGGTCGTCGATCCAGGCGACCCGGAACAGAATCTGGCGTTCCGGTTCGACGATGCGCTGGATGATGTTGTGCTTCTGGTACTTGGGATTGCGGTCGAGCAGGGGTTTGAGCGAGGACAGGACCTCCTCGGCCGCCTGGTAAAACTCGTCCTGCGCCGGGCTGGTCTGCTTGAGGTAGTTGATCGTGTCGTGGATATAGGAAGACATAACGGGGGTTTTTCCTTGATTTAACTTGGATTTTCTTCGCGAGTTTTCGCTTCGCCGGACAAGCCCGCCGGTTCGGAGCGGCGGAAGTTTAATCTTTGAGGCGATGGCGTTCCATGGTTTCGTGCCATTCCCTTTCCTCGGCGTGCAGGTACAGGCCGGTGGTGTCGATGCGGGCGTGGCGGGCGTTGCGTTGCAGGAATTGAATCTCGATGCCGGCGTCGGCCTGATGGGTGATGCTGGTGTGGCGGAACCAGTGGGTGGAAGCGCGGCGCAACTTGTCGGCCTGATGGGGATCTTCCGCTTCCAGCCGCGCCGCCGCTTTCGCGACCAGATCCTTGACGATGCGGTAAATCATGTTGTCGCCGATGCCGTCGGTGCCCTTGAGATTGAGCACGAGTGGGGTGGTTTCATCTGGCGCGGGCAGGGGCGGCAGGCCGTAAAACCGCCGGTAGTTGCGGAGAGCTTGCAGCATGTCCTGATTGACCGGGACCTGGGCTTCCTTGCGGCCCTTGCCGATCACGCGCCACCACCAGCGTCCGCGAATCTGGATGAAGCTGCTCATGGCGTGGCCGGCGACTTCGCTGACCCGGGGGCCAAGCAGGTAGAGGAGGGCGACCAGGTATTTCGCGCGGGCCTGGTGCTGGCAGTCCCGCTCGCTGTCGCGGGGCAGTTCGTCCACGGTGGCGAGCAGGACTTGCCATTGATCGTGTTCGAGAAAGCGTTCCACCTGCCGCATGGGTTGATGACCGCGCGCCCGGCGGCGGGCCAGCGCCAGGGGATTGCCGGCCAGATAACCCGCCTTGACCAGATAGCTGAACAGGGAGTTGATGATCAGCATGGCGAGTTTGCGGCTGGCGGGACTGAGCGGGCCCAGGAAGGGTCGCCAGTGGGGACTGAAGCGGGTCGCCTTTTGCCCGCACCAGCGTTCGCGGGGCTGGGGATCGGCGAGGAAGGCTTCGTAGAGCAGGCAGTCCTCGCGGGTGAGGCTGGATAGCGGTTTGCCACGTTCCAGCAGCGCCCACAGCAGCAGGCGCTCGGCTTCCTTGCGGTAGTTGCGCAGGGTCTGCGGCGAGTCGTGGAATTCGGCCAGCCAGGCTTGGACAGCTTCCAGATCGTTGCCGGCAGCCAGTTGACAGACGACGTCCGGGCCAGCGCGGTTGCCGCCGGCGCGGCCGTCGAGTTCGTCGGGCAGGCGGAGGCGTTCCAGGGGCAACGGTGGGGCGGCGGGGGCGGTGGGAATCGGAAGGGTTTTCATGGTCGGTGGAGGCAGTGAAGGGGCGTTACGGTTATGCCTGTCCCTGGAGAACCTCAAGCTATTCCCAACCAGACCGCCAAGGCGCGATTGACGCGCAACATGGCTTCTTCTTCCAGTCGGCCAAACGGCTCACTCACCTTCTCGCGTTTCACAGAGACGATTTTATCCACCATGATTTGGGAAACCTTTTGCAAGCCGTTGGTGGCGGAGGGTTCGAGGGTAATTCTGAAAATCGGCGCATCAACGATTTCGCTGGTGATGGGCAAAACCGAGAGGGTCGCGTGTTCCGCGTTGAACAAATCGGATTGGACGATCAGGGCGGGGCGCGGCTTGCCAAAATCCCCTTGTAGCGCGACGGTCACCAATTCTCCCCGCCTCACGGTTTCCATCCCTCAACGTCGCCGGCCGCCGCATCGAGGAAATCCATGATGTCGCTTTCGCTATCATGCTGCGCGGCCAACCGCGACTGGCGCTGGCATTCCTTGGCGAACTCAGGCGAGCGGGTGTCCGGCACCCAGAGGTTCAGTTGCCGAAAGCCCTGGGCCTTCATCCGTTCCCGGTAGCGCCGGACGTTTTCGAGCAACGCATCGCGCGTGGTAGCCATAGCAACGCCTATAACTTGTTATAGGTTTATTGTACAACCAAATACGCAGGGTTTGCGGCGAGTCATGGAATTCGGCCAGCCAGGCTTGGACGGCTTCCAGGTCGTTGCCGGCGGCCAGCCAGTTAACAGAGGAACATCGGCAGGGTTGCAGAAGGGGGCAGGCGGGCGCGATGACCATCCTTCGTATGGGTTATGATTGCGCCCGCGTGGGGGCGACCCACAACGGCGCAATTCAAAGAACAGCGGCCACTGATCACTGACTACTGAGGCGAAGGGGAGAATGTAATGGCGGCGATTGACGCACAGGTGAGCACGGGGCTGGCGGGTCTGGACCGGGTGTTCCGGGGGGTCATGGCAGGCGACAACATCGTCTGGCAGGTGGATGGCATCGACGATTACATGCCGCTGGTCGAACCGTTCTGCCAGTACGCCCGCTCCCGAGGCCGCAAGCTAGTGTATTTCCATTTCGCCCGCCATCCGGCGCTGGTGGCAGAAGGGCCGGGGGTGGAGGTGCAGGTGCTGGACCCCGGCGATGGCTTCGAGCCGTTTCTGACTGTCATTCATAAAACCATCGAACAGACCGGACGCGGGGCCTACTACGTGTTCGATTGCCTGTCGGATCTGGTCGCCGACTGGTACAGCGATCAGATGCTGGGCAATTTCTTCATGCTGACCTGCCCGTACTTGTACGATCTGGAAACAGTGGCCTATTTTGCGCTGCTGCGCGGCCACCATTCGTTCCACGCCACCGCACCGATCATCGACACCACCCAGTTGTTCAACGATGTCTACCGCCATCAGGGCGAGCTGTACGTCCGGCCGTTGAAAGTGCAGCAGCGCTATTCGCCGACCATGTACATGCTGCACGTCTGGCGGGGGGAGGATTTCACGCCGGTGGCCGACAGCATCACCATTTCCGAAATCCTGACGCGGTTCCCGTGGTCGGGGTTGAAGGCCAATGATCCCCGGCTGGATATCTGGAATCGGACGTTCCTGGAAGCGGAGCAGGTGGTCGAGGCCGAACACGATAACGTGCATGTGACCGAGTTGGTGCGCGATCTGTTGCAACATACGCTGCGGATGACCGTGTCGCGCGATGATCGGGTGATCCGGCTGGCGGAAAAGGTGCTGACCCTGAGCGACATCCTGGCCATCAAGCAGCGGATGATCGGCACTGGCCTGATCGGCGGCAAGGCGGTGGGCGTGTTGCTGGCGCGGGCTATCCTCAAGCGCAGTGATCCGCGCTGGAAAAGTCTGCTGGAAATCCACGATTCGTTCTTCATCGGCTCGGACGTGTTTTACACCTATCTGGTCCGCAATGGCTGCTGGTGGGTGCGGGAGAAGCAGAAGGATCCCGCGACCTTCCTGGATGGGGCGGAGACAGCGCGGCGGCGCATCCTGCGCGGCGATTTCTCGGATTACATCCTTCAACAATTCTCTGACATGCTGGATTATTTTGGCCAGTCGCCGATCATCGTGCGTTCCAGCAGCTTGCTGGAGGACAATTTCGGCAACGCCTTCGCCGGCAAGTACGACAGCGTGTTCTGCGTCAATCAGGGACCGCGCGAGAAGCGGTTGGAGGATTTGCTGACCGCGGTGCGGACCATCTACGCCAGCACCATGAGCGAGCGGGCGCTGCAATACCGGGCGCGGCGCGGCATTCTGGACCGCGACGAGCAAATGGGCCTGCTGGTGCAGCGGGTGTCCGGCTTCCGGCAAGGCCGGTTGTTTTTTCCGCACGTCGCCGGGGTGGGGTTGTCGTTCAATCCCTACGTCTGGAGCGAGCAGATCGATCCGTCCGCGGGGATGGTGCGGTTGGTGCTGGGACTCGGCACCCGGGCGGTGGACCGGTCCGACGACGATTACACGCGGGTGGTGTCGCTGAGCGACCCGGAACGGCGGCCAGAGAGCAATTTCGACAGCATGCGTCAGTACGCCCAGCGGCGGATTGATGTTCTGGATCTGGAGGATGGTCAGCTCACCACCCGGCAGTTCGCCGAAGTGGTCCAGCAAAGCATGGACCTGCCGTTGCAGATGGTGGCCACGGTGGATGACGAACTGGAACAGCGGGCGCGCGAACGCGGGATGCGGGACGTATTCCCGTGGGTGCTGACCTTCGAGCAACTACTGCGCGCCACGCCGTTCGTGGCCGACATGCGCGACATGCTGAAGACCTTGCAGGAGGCCTACGACTATCCGGTGGATGTCGAGTTCACGGCCAATTTCATCGATCAAAAGCATTACAAGATCGATTTGCTGCAATGCCGGCCGTTCCAGGTGCGGGAAGCGGGCACCATTCCCAACCCGCCGGCGCGGATCGATCCCGAACATTTGGTGCTGGAAGCCCATGGCGCGGTGATCGGCCACAGCCGGATCGGGACCATCGAGCGGTTGGTGTACGTCGTCCCCAGCGTTTACGGGCAGTTGCCGTTGAACGACCGGCACAAGATCGCCCGGCTGATCGGCCAGATTACCCGACTGCGGGGGCCGGACGCCGCCAAGACCAGTTTGCTGATGGGGCCGGGCCGCTGGGGCACGACCTCGCCGGAACTGGGGGTGCCGGTGCGGTTCGCGGAAATCAATAACGCTACGGTGCTGTGCGAGATGGTGACCATGCACGGCGGGCTGGTGCCGGACGTGTCGCTGGGTACGCATTTCTTCAGCGATCTGGTCGAGACCGATATTCTGTATCTGGCGCTGTTTCCGCAGCGGGAGGACAACCGCCTGAACGAAGCCTTTTTCGACCAGCAGCCCAACCGGCTGGCCGAGTTGCTGCCGAACGCGGCGGAATGGGCGAATTGCGTGCGGGTGATTGATCTGCCGAACGATCAGTGCCGGGCGGTGCTGCGCCTGAACGCCAACACGCTTAAGCAGGACGTGTTCTGTTATCTGGAAGCGCCGGAGGCGGGGGAAGGGTAAAAGGGTGGATGGAAAGAAACCCCAATCGCCCAGGGTGAGAGTACTCGTCAGCACTCCGCGCGTTGACGCGGCTCTTGCGGATGCCGGCTTGGGGCCGGAGTCGCAAGCACCCATTGTCAAGCCAACGAATATCGGGTGTGTGTTTGGACGCTGCAATCTGAAAGTCGGTGTGCTTCCCAGGTTTGAGGAATTAATCGGGTATTTTTTCCCCTCCTTGGATAAGGAGGGGTGGCGCGTAGCGCCGGGGTGGTTTGATCCCGGCGGTGACTACCTGGCTTTGATGTTTGCCATCAGCGGCGCACTGAGTTCGGCGAAGCGGCGGGCGATTGCGGGCTTCAGCGACGAGGCGCGGCATGACAGCCTGGGTTACGGTAGGCGGATTCATGATTTCCTGGTCTTTGCCGGCGTGGGCGGAATGTCGTTCGCCAGTTCGGCTTCGATTTCCTCGATGCTCGGCAGATTCGTTTGCAGACGTTCGGGGAGGGACTGAACGAGTTGGTATTCGGCTACGCCGATGGGTTTGTTGATGTCCCGTAGGGCATACTCGGCGACGACACTATTTTTGCTTTTGCAGAGCAGGAGGCCGATGGTGGGTTGGTCGTCGGGGTGCTTGATCTGGGCATCCACCGCACTGAGGTAAAAACCCAGTTTGCCGGTGTGTTCGGGCTTGAAGGGGCCGGCCTTGAGTTCGATCACCACGTAGCAACGCAGTTTCAGGTGGTAGAAGAGGAGGTCGATGAAAAAATCGTCGCCACCGACTTCCAACGGCACCTGTCGGCCTACGAAGGCGAATCCAGCCCCCAATTCGATGAGGAAGTGGGTAATGTGCTGGACGAGGGCGGACTCGATGGCGCGTTCTTCCGCCTCTTTGCTGAGTCCGAGAAAGTCGAGACGATAGGGGTCTTTGAGGGACTCCCGGGCGAGGTCGGATTGGGCTTGGGGCAGGCGGAGGTCGAAGTTGGTGATGGCCTGACCTTGCCGCTCCAGGCGCCGGGTTTCGATGTGGATGTCCAGCACGTTGCGCGACCAACCATACTGGATGGCTTGCTGGGCGTAGGCGAGTCGCCACTCGGGAGACTTGAGGCGGGTGAGCAGTACGATGTTGTGCCCCCAGGGCAATTGTCCAACAGCTTGTTGGACAATTGCGGGATCGGGCCATGCTTCGGCAAAGGCCCGCATGTAGAGGAGGTTGGCGCGGGAGAAGCCTTTCATTTCGGGAAAGGTCACGCAGTCGTCGCTGAGGTCTTCGAAGAGGGCGGCTGGAAAGTCTACGGTCATCTTACGGGTTCATCTCAATGGTGGCCGTACCGTAGAGAGCGGCGACTAAGCCGTCGATTTCAGATTCGAGGGCGGCGATGTCCGCTGCGGGATTAGCCCGTTTTAGGCAGAGGATTCGATCCACCAATTCGATGATGGGCTGCTGCTGCGATATGGACACGTCAGGGATGGGGAGCTTTTTCCAGTCGTCGGGGTAGAGGTCGGTGTTACTACGACGGTTGGCGCGGAGAAAGTCACGGGCGCTGGCGGAATTCATCACACCGAGCAGGTATTTCACGGCGAATCGGCGGCTGGTGGCCTCCAGTTCCTCGCGCTTCGGCAGATCGGGGCGTGGCGGTTTTTGACCCCGGTAGCGGGCTGCCTTTTTCAGGGAGTTGTTGCGGACACCGTGAAGCAGATGCCACGCAAGACAGACCATCACGGTGTGATTGCAAAACGTCTCGTCTGAGTCGTAGGAACTACGCAGTGACTCACCTGAAGTCCGGTGGATAAAAATCTTTTCGGGAACCGAATAGAGTTCCATAAAGGTTGGTCGGCTGAACAAAGCGGGCGCTCGTGATGTGCCCCATTCTAGCCACTTGTTTTCTATGGGAAGCCACTTCGCGAGATGTTTACCTTCCACGAACGGCTTCGGATGCTTCGCGTCTTTTGTTTCTGAAACCAAATCTCTTAACTCGAACTGACCACGAGCTTCCCTTTCGTCAGCGTGAACGACCATTCCCTTACTCACATAACAGATTGAATCCAAAGGGAGCGATTTACACGCAAAGGCTTGGGGTGCTGCGTCCTCGGGAAAAAAGACGCGACAGGTCAGCTTTGCCTGCTCATCACTCGACAATTCGGTAACCTCCCCGAACATCTCCCGATGAAAACGTCGCTCTGGCTTCCACTTGGCGCCGTCGGCTTTCTGAAAGCAGGTGATGACGTTGTGGACGGCGGCGTCGAATATTTTCACCTTGCCGCAGTAGTCGAGGCGAAGAATACGGGCGTTTTTCAGGAACCAGTTCTGCGCTTTCTGGGCGTATTTGGAATGGCAGAAGGCATCCGAGACAATCATCGTGCTGATGCCGTTGGGTCGCAGCAGCTTGTAGGAGCGTTCGAGAAAGGGAACGTAGAGGTCCCACTTTTCCCACAGGGTTTCGTATTGCTTGCTGGCGAGGATGGCTTGTCGCTGAATTTGGTTGGCCTCACTCTGCTCATCCGCGCGGACGTAGGGCGGATTGCCGATGGTGATATCGAAGCCGTGCGCAACGGAGATGCCGAACATCCAGTGCGGATCGAAGAAATCGGCTGAAGATTGCGGATCGAAAGGGTCCCACTCGGCGACGTGCTGGGCCTTCTTCGGCACCATCAAGCTTTCTGCAAGGAGCTTCCCGAGTTCCTGGCGGAGGCTTTTGACCTTGCGTTGATTGGCCAGCTTCCTGTCGCGTCTCTGCTCGGAAAAGTGACTGTGATAGAGGGCTTCGATCTCTTTTTCGATGAGGCCGACGCGAGGATCGACCAGCTCCATCTGATTCATCTCCGGCAGGCCAATCAGCGTATTCGCGGCGACGAACTTGGTTTCCAGATTCGGCAACGGACGGATGCCGTGGTTTTTCGCTTTGTCGCGGTTGATCTTTTGGTCGCAGACGAGGGAGATGAAGAAGCGGAGCTTGGTGATCTGGATGGCGATGGGCTGGATGTCCACGCCGTAGAGGCAGTTTTCGATCAGATAGAGCTTGCGGCCGTAGTCGTCGTTGTTGTCGGCGAAGGCGCGCTCCAGTTCCTCGCGCATGGGGGCGGAGTCGAGCTTGGCGAGCTGGGTCTGCTTCCAGCGGTCGTTGTCGGGATCGAGCTTGCCGAGGATATAAACGAGCTTGTGGAGGACGCCCATAGGGAAAGCGCCGGAGCCGCAGGCGGGGTCGAGGATTTTCAGGGCGTCGATGGCGGCGATGAGGCAGGCGACTTCGGGCGCAGTGAAGGCGTGCGCTTTCTCGGTGTAGGCGAAGAGAAGGTCCAGCCCGGCGCGGGCGTCGGGTTCCTTCATGCCGGCCTTTTCCACAAGGACGCGGGTGAGGTGGGCCTTGAGCGACTCGTCCACCATGTAGTCCACGATGGGGCGCGGAGTGTAGAACGAGCCGGTCTGCTTGCGGGCGGTGGTCCTGGTTTCCTCGTTGTAGGAGGCGAGGAGGTTCTCGAAGACTTTGCCGAGGAGTTCGGGGTCGAGGGCGATTTCCTGATCGATGGGGGTGTTCTCGACGATGGTGAACTTGTAGCGGTTCAGGATGCGGATCAGGCCGGCGACCTTTTCCTTTTTGCGCTTGGTGTCGCCATAGGCCGCAGAGAGGTCGGATTCCTGTTCGCCGCCAAAGAACAGGCGGTTGGGAACGGTGGGGCGCTTTTTGGGATTGCGGGAGAAGCCGTCGAGGTAGCGCTTCTTGCCGGTGTCGTCCTCGGTGCGGTCGAGGCACTCGAAAAGGCCGCCGTTGAGGAACGGGATGTCGGCGAAGTGGGCGAGGGCGGCGTCCGGCGCTGCGCGGAAGAGGGATTCATAGCGGTAGAGGTTGTTGACGTCGTAGGTGGCACGGTTTTTCTGGAAGCCTTCGTCCTTGGCGAAGCAGCGGTAGGGCTGGCCTTTGGCGTCTTTGCCCATGCGCTGATTCAGCGTGGCGAAGAAGAGGTTTTGCAGGATGGCCTGATAGTAGGTGGAACTGGCGTCATCGAGATCGGTGAGGAGGGTCTCAAGGTCGGTGGGGTGGAACAGTTGCTCGGGGATGAGGCCCTTTTCCTTGAGGAACCAGCAGAAAATCAGGCGCGTGAGCAGCCGGATCAAGCCGGTGGCGCGGCGTTTCTCGGCGTCGGCTTCGAGATCGGCCGGGAACTCGACCTGCGGGAGCGCCCAGAAATACCAGTTGGCCAGCTCGCGGTAGAAGCGTTCGTTGAGCAACTCGACGTTGAAGATCTGCTCCCACGCGGCGTGGAGCGTGTCGAAGTCGGTGATGGGCTTCTTTTGCGGGTGAACGAGCTTGGGCAGCGCCAGCGCGGCGAGGATGTCGAGGTGGCCACGGTGGGGCTGGGCCAGGGCGATCCCGCTGATCAGGGTAACTTTGCCGAGCACGTCCTTGCTCTCATCGAGCTTGTTCACGCGCCGGTCGATGACGGCGATGGTGAGGCGGTCCTGATGCTTGAAGAACACCATGACGGGCATGGGGAAAAGCCGGTTCATCTGGCGGGCGATGGCCGAGAATTTGCCACGGGCGTAGTCGCTGCCCTTCAGCTCGATAGCGATGAACACGTAGGATTTCAGCAGACCGGCTTGCACCGAGGCGTCGGTGAAGAGGGTGGATTCGCGGCTGAGTTCCTGATCGGTGAGCTGGAAGAGGAGATCGGCGGTTTTCCACTCGGAGACGAGGGCCTTGGCCGGGTCAAAGGCAGGGCCGGAGCCGAAGAGATCGAGGAAGGATTGCGGCGAGGAGCCGGCGCCGGCGATGAACTTGTCGCTCTGGTAGCCCAGCCGGGCGAGAAGCTGGCGGGCGGCGTCCTTGAGCGGGAGGGTCTGGAAATGGGCGAGGGCGGATTTCATGGCTGTTCTTCGCGGGCGCTGTCGTCGGCGAGTTGCAGGGTGAGTTCCAGTTCGCGGCGAAGCTCTTCGCGGTCGGGCAGGTAAAGCTGGTATTTCTGGACGAAAAGCTGGCTGTTCATCTGGTAGGTGGCGTATTCGACGAGCAGTTCGTCCTTGTTCCGGGTGAGGATGATGCCGATGGGCGGGTTGTCGCCCTCGGTGTTCTCCTCGGTGGCGAAATAGCCGAGATACATGTTCATCTGGCCAATGTCGTGGTGTTTGACATCGTTGATCTTCAAGTCGATGAGGACGAAACAGCGGAGGATACGGTGGTAGAAAACGAGATCGACCCGGTAATGGGTGTTGTTGAGGGTGATGCGGTATTGCCGGCCGACGAAGGTGAAACCTTTGCCGAGTTCGAGGAGGAAGGGCTGGAGGTGATCGCAAAGGCGGGTTTCCAGATCCGTCTCCGAAACCTGGTGCGGCTCGGGGATTTTCAGGAACTCGAAGACGTAGGGGTCACGGAGCAGGTCGGAGGGTTGGGCGATGATCTGGCCTTGGGCGGCAAGCTGAAGGATCGCGTCCTTGTCCTTTCCGGCGGCGAGGCGAAGGAAGAGAGAGGTTTCTTTTTGACGTTTCAGCTCACGAACAGCCCATTTCTCCCGAATGGCCTGCTGCTCATAAAATCCGCGTTCAAGAGGGTCGTCGATCTTCAACAACTCGACAATGTGCGACCAACTCAATTGGTGCGACAGCGTCGCACCTTTTGGGTGAGCGAGGTAGAACTGGCGAATGCGCACCACATTGCTGCGACTGAAACCCTTGCCGTGGCGAAGGGTCAAGTCGCGGCTGAGACGGTCAAGCAGGCCCTTGCCGTAGACGGCACGAGCGCTGCCTTGTTGCTCGAACTCCACGATGTCCCGGCCAATCCGCCAATAGGTCTCGGTGATGTGGACATTGACGGCCTGCGCCGCCCGGGCCTGACCGGTGGCGTAAACCTCGGAGATTTTTCTCAGCAGGCTCTGGTAGCCAGTATCGGTGGTGAGCTCGCTGCCGTTCATGCCTTGTCCTCCTTAATGACGAGCCAGGTGACGAGTTCGAGGTCGGTCTTTTCGTGGATTTGTTCCTGGGCATTCGGCAGAACGAAGCCGCGCCCAGACTGGAGGCCGGCGGCGGCGCGTTTGCGGAAGGTGGCGGCGAGGGAGTCCACGGCTTTTTGTAGGAGCGCGTCGTAAGCCTTCATGTTGCTGCCGTGATGAGTTTGCTGATCGAACAGATGGCAAAGCGGGGCGTAGACCTCCCCCTTGCCCGAACAGAGGATCCGGTAAATGTCGAGTATCTGCTTCGGGTGAGTGAAACCAAAGCGGACGTTGCCGTCGTCCAGGACGTAAACGAGGAAGCAGGGATGGAGCGGGTTGATGGACTCGCTCGGCGCGGGCTTGGCGGCGGTGGCGCCGCCGCGCTGGTCCTCCAGTCGGAAGCAGAAGATGACGCCGGGGCCGATGACCGGGTAGTCGGGGTGCGGTGGAACGCAGGTGTACAGGCCGAAGGGGGCGGCTTCGAGGGCGGCGCGGTTGGCTTCGAGGTATTTCAGCAGCTCAAGGCGGAAGTCGTCGAGGGTGAATTCGATGAGGGAGACGCTGTCGCCGAGGTCTTCGAGGTCGAGGACTTCGTCTTTGAGCCGGAGAAGTTGCTTGTCGCGGTAGCGGAGGTCGTCGGAGATGAGTTCTTCGATCTCCTCGTTCCTGAGCACGTTGTCCTCGAAGGTGGCGGAGAGGTCCACCAGGGCCATGCGGGCTTCGACCCGGTTCTTGAGGTTGATGTATTTGTTGAGGTCTTCGGTGGGCCAGAAATTGACGAGCTGCACGCTGCGGCTGGCGCTGCCGATCCGGTCGATACGCCCGAAACGCTGAATGATGCGGACAGGATTCCAGTGGATGTCGTAGTTGATGAGATAGTCGCAGTCCTGAAGGTTTTGCCCCTCGCTGATGCAGTCGGTGGCGATGAGGAGGTCGATCTCACCCTGCTGCGGCATGGTGGGAATCTTGGCGCGGTGTTTGGAGCGCGGTGAGAAGTTGAAGAGGATCTGGTCGTAGGCGCTCGCGCCAAAGGTGGTGCGGGTGTCGCCGCCACCGCAGACCAGGGCCAGGTGAATGCCGAGTTCCTTCTGCGCCCAGTCGAGCAGCGATTCATAGAGGTAGGCGGCGGTGTCGGCGAACGCGGTGAAAACGAGGACTTTCCGGTTCGGCTCGCCCAGGTTGTTGGTCGTGGGCTTGGCGACTTTGGCGGCGATGAGCTTCTTGAGTTCGGCCAGCTTGGCGTCGGTCTCGGGCGTGACATCCCGTGCGGCGTTGTAGAGGATGCGGAGCTGGTCTTTGTCGCGCTTGAGCGCCTTGAGCCAGCCGTCGTCACCGTCGAGCCGGAGGTGATTCAACCGAAACTTCAGTTTGCCGCCGACCTGCACGGCGTCCTCCAGCTCTTCGTCGCGCCCGGGGTCGTCGAGTTCCAGTTCCAACTCCCCGGATTCGGGATGCGGGCTGGGCAACGCCTGGAAGTTTTTGATTTTCTGTTCGAGGCTCTCGATCTTGGCGATGGTGCGCTCCATCGTGATCTCAAACGATTTGACGGAGCTTTCGAGGCGCTTGAGGAAGTTCACCTTCATCATGCCGATGAGGAAAGTTTCGCGCTGGCCCTGCGTGAACGGGAAGGCACCCTTCTTCTCATACTCGGCCTTGTGCGACTCCAGCACGTATCGGGACGGGTTGAACAGGGCCAGTTTGTAGGCGGCGATTTCGTCGTTGAGCTTGTCGTAGGAGAGGAAGCGCTCGCGCAGGTCGATCTCGGGATAAATGGAGACCGGCTTTTCGCGTTTCGGAAAACCGCCGAGATCGGCGATGGCGGCCTGGTAGTATTTCTGAATGTGCTTGCGCGAGCGGGCGATGGTCAGTTCGTCGAGGAGCTTGAAGAAGGCCGCATTGAGCTTCTCCAGCAGTTCGCCGGTTTTGCGCTCGGCGCTTTGCTTTTTCGCCCAGATGGAGAAGACCTTTTGCGCGGTGGCGAGGGTTTCCTTGAGGCTGCCGACGCCGATGGATTCCGCGAAGGCATCGTCGCGATTTTCGGTGAGGAAGTAGAGTTGGTTGCGGAGGTCTTTGAGGTCGTTGTTGACCGGGGTGGCGGAGAGCAGAAGGACCTTGGTGCGGACGCCGGATTTGATGAGGTCATCCATGAGCCGCTGGTAGCGGCTCTTGCGGATGATGTTGCCGTCCTCGTCGCGCTTGCCGGGCGTGTTGTTGCGGAAGTTGTGCGACTCGTCAATGACGATGAGGTCGTAGTTGCCCCAGTTCAGGGCCGCGAGATTGAGATCGCCGGAGGTGCCGGTCTCGCGGCTGAGGTCGGTGTGGGAAACGACATCGTAGCGGAAGCGGTCTGAGACGAACGGATTGAGGAGGCTGTTGGCTTTATAAACCGTCCAGTTGTCGCGGAGCTTCTTCGGGCAGAGAACGAGAGCGCGCTCGTTCTTCAACTCGAAGTATTTCATGACGGCGAGCGCCTCGTAGGTTTTCCCCAAGCCGACGCTGTCCGCGATGATGCAGCCGTTGTGGCGGAGGATTTTGTTGATGGCGCCTTTGGCGCCGTCCTTCTGGAACTCGAACAGCGCCTTCCAGATTTCGGTCTCGAACAGGCTGGTCTTGCCCAGGTCCGCGTCGGTCTTGCCAGCGTCGCCGAGGAATTTCTCGAAGAGGTGGAACAGCGTCTTGTAGTAGATGAACTCCGGGGTGTGGTTCTCGTAGAGCTGCTTGAGGTCGTTGAGGACGTCCTGCTTCACGTCCTTCACGAGAGCGTCGTTGCCCCAAAGCTCGTCGAACCATTGCTTGAGTTCCCGACGGTCGCGGTTGCCGTCCACGATGAGGTTCAGTTCGATGTTGTTGCCGGCATGGCTGAGGCCGAGACCGCGCACCGTGAAGTTGGAACTGCCGAGAATGGCCTCCTCTACGCCAGCGGTGGCGATGTAATACATCTTGCCGTGCAGGAGGTTGGCTTGCCTGATGGTCTTGATGTCCACCTTGCGCTCGATCCAGTCGGCGCACTCCCGGGCGATGCGTTTCTGCTGAAGCTGGTTGGCGAGTGCCAAACCATCGGCGTTGATAATGAACGCTTTTTTCTCGGTCTTGCCGGGGTCGAGACGATTGACGAAGGCTGGCTCGCCGAAGAGAAAATCGAGATGTTCAATCCGCTCGAGCGCCTCCTTGAGCGCGTCGTAAGCGTAGATGGTGAAGTAGGCCGATACGATAGAGAGCTGGGAGCCGCTCTGGATTTTCGCCCGCAGGAAGTCGGCGACCGTTCCTCTAGTGTGGTTGTCGCGCAGGCCGGAGTGGTTATTTGACGTGGGCATTGAGTCTCTCCAAAGGGGCCTTGCCGCGATAGCCGAGATTAGCGTTGCCAGGGACATCAGCGAGGATGCAACGATATTGTGCTGCCAAGTCGCGGCGGATGCGATGATAAAAGTACATTCGGGTCGCCATAGTCCGGGAAGTCTGTTTAATTTTCACGCACGGTATATTTTTCTTGAGTTTGCCTCTTCGCGAGGCTATTTTTTACCGTACAGTACTTTTCACAGGCATCGCCATGGCGAAGGATGAAGTCACTTACGGGGCGATCCGGACGGTTGCAGAACTGGGCCGGTTGGCGCGCGTTCATCGCAAGAGCCGACGCCTGACCCTCGAAACGGTCTCTGGACTCAGCACTCTAAGCACGCGCTTTTTATCCGAGTTTGAGCGCGGCAAAGAGACCGCCGAGATCGGCAAGGTATTGAAGGCGCTTGAAATTCTTGGCCTGGATATCATCGTAAAACCCCGGGGCAGCGCCGTTTCTGCCGCGCAGGGTTCCCGCCCCACGAAAACCGATGTTGAGGCGTCATGATCGATCCCGATGCTCTCAACGTTTGGAGCGAGCAACGACTGGTCGGCTATCTATGGCGCAATTCATTGGGTCAGATCGGGTTTCGCTATGACGCCGAGTGGATTGCCACCGGTGGTTTTGCCATCTCGCGCACTTTGCCCCTGGACGCCGGCGATGCGGCAGCGGAGGAGGGCGTCGCCCATCGTTTTTTCGCCAACTTGTTGCCCGAGGGCGGCGTCCGGGAGCGCATCGTCCGCGATCTCAGGATTCCGAACACGGATTTTGATTTGCTACGCGCCATCGGGGGTGAGTGCGCTGGGGCACTGTCCATTTTACCCGTCGAGCGCCAGCCTTCAGGGGAACGCCATTACCGTCCACTGACGGATGAGGATCTGGCCAATCTGGCGGCTCGACGTGGCCGAATCTATACCGCATGGCCTGCCGACGAGCGTCCCCGGTTATCCCTGGCTGGCGCTCAGGATAAATGTCCGGTCCTGTTCCAGAACGAAGTATTTCCTGCCCCAGAGCGAGGCTCCTTCCAGCCACATCTTGAAATTCGAGCTGGCGGACTATCGTCATCTGCCTGCTTATGAAACCTTTACCACGCAACTCGCCCGAACAGTTGGCTTACCGGTAGTCGATATCGAGTTGCGGTCGATCAAGCGGATCCGCTATGCGCGGATTGCCCGTTACGACCGCGTGCGGGATGACCGGGGCGAAGTGCAACGATGGCATCAGGAAGATTTCTGCCAAGCCATGGGATACGGGCATGAGAAGAAATATCAAAACGACGGCGGGCTATCCTTTGGGCAGTGCTACCTGCTGGTGCGGAACGCTTCCAGCGAACCGGCGATTGATACGCAACATTTGTTGCGCTGGCAGATTTTCAATGTGCTGGCAGGCAATTCGGATGGGCACGCCAAGAATCTTTCTTTGCTGCATCTGCCCAATGGAGCGATCCGCCTGGCGCCTTTCTATGATCTGGTCTGTACCCGGGCGATCCAACGCATCGACTCCCATCTTGCGTTCGATGTCGGCGGCGAGCGCAATCCCAGCCTGATCGCCAGGCCGCACTGGGAGGCGTTCGCCAGACAGTGCGACATCAGACCGCGATTTCTGATCAAGCTGGTTGAAGAGATGGCAACTCGGCTACCACAAGTGGCGGTTTCGGCGCGAACAACCTTTGAAGAGCGATTTGGCGCCTATCCGGCGTTGCAGCGCATCGAACGGATCGTGATCAAACAGTGCGAGCGCGTCATCAAACGATGATGGAAAACCTGGCCAGGAGCAGTTTAGAGGGCGATTCCATTATTCATGATTATGAGAATAATCTTGAATTATATCTCGGTAAATGGCTGTAAAATACGTATTATGTAATCATTTTATTTGTTATCATCGCTTCATCACCCATAAATCACGGAGCTTCACCGATCCTATGGCCCGTTCCGGAATCCGTTACGAAGAAGTCCAGGATGCCGCTGAAAGCCTGCTCGGGCGCGGCCTCAATCCCACCATTCAGCGCGTGCGCGAATTGCTCGGCACCGGCAGCAACACCACCATCAGCGAGCATCTCAAGCACTGGCAGCAACAACTTGCCGAAGCGCCCAAAGTCATCCTGCCGCCCGCCATCCCCGAAGCCGTCGCCGCTGCACTGGACGCTTTCTGGAAACTCGCCGTACAGCACGCGGAGGCAGCTTTTGAGGAACAGCGCGCGATCGGCGCGCAAGCCATTGCTGCCGCCGAACAGGCTCGCGATGCCGCCATCGCCGAACAGCAGCAGTTGCGGAACGAAGCCGACGATCAACGCCGTCGCCTTGAAGCCGCCCAATCCGTCAACCGCGAACTTACCGACCGGCTGTTGGTGGAACAGGAACGCCGCGCCGCCGCCGAATCCACCATTCAGGCCGCCGAACAGCGCGTTCAAGCCGCTACGGAAACCATCGCCCAAATCCGTGCCGAAACCGCCGCCCGCATTGCCCAGCTTGAAACCACTTTGCACCAAACCCGGGTGGACATGGATCAACAACTGGCTGAAGCCCGGCAGCGGTTTGAAACCGAACGCCAGCGTGGCGAAGCCAGCGAGGCGCGATGGCTGGCCATGCTCGATCAACTGCGCACCGAACAGACAGCGGAACGTCAGACCTTCGCAACCGAGCGCCAGGACTGGAAAAATCAGGAAATCGCCTGGCGGGAGCAACGGGAAATCCAGCACCGTGAAACTACCGAACTGCGGGCCACCCTGGCTGTAGCCGAGGAACGCCAGCGCACTTTAGTCAATGAAATCGAGCAGTTACGCCCGCTGCTTCGACTCGCGGAAACGCGCTATCTTGATGCCATCCGCGATGCGGAAGCCCTGCGCGGCGAATTGAAAGCGGCGTTGGCGGATCGGCAACACTTGCAACGCCAGTTGGAAGCTCGGCCTCCTCTCCCCTCCAACCCGGTTCAAACCCAGGCGCCGGATTCACCGTGATGGCCTCTTCTGTTGGCCGGCGGGGATAGCTGCTAACATTTCGCAACTTTACCCTGTAACTGGAACCACCAACGATGAAAACCAGATCCTGGAAGAGCCTCCTGGCGACGGTGCTGTTGCTGGCGGGCACGAGCATTGCCCAGGCCGCCGATCCCATCAAAATTGGCTCTTTTTTGATCGTGACCGGTCCCGCCTCATTTCTGGGCGACCCCGAACTGAAAACCCTGCAAATGGTTGTCGAGGACCTGAACGCCAAGGGTGGCGTCAATGGCCGCAAGCTTGAACTGATCCACTACGACACCGGTGGTAACGCCAAGGACGCGGTCAGCTTCGTCAAACGCCTGATTAAAAAGGATAATGTAGACCTGCTCATCGGCGGCACCAGCTCCGGCGACACCTTGGCCGTCATCCCCGACGTGGAAAAGGAAGGCATCCCGTTCATTTCACTGGCTGCCGCCGTCGAAATCACCGAACCGACGAAAAAATGGGTCTTCAAAGTCGCGCCCACCGACCGCATGGCCGTCGCCAGGGTTCTGGAAGACCTGCGCAAGCGCGGCTTGACCAAAGTCGCCCTGATCACCGGCGATGGCGGTTTTGACAAATCCGGTCGCGAACAGGTCCTCAAGCTGGCCCCTCAATACGGTATTACCCTGGTCGCCGACGAGTCCTATGGCAACAAGGACACCGACATGACGGCCCAGTTGACCAAGATCCGCGGCACCAACGCGCAGGCGATCTTCAACTTCGGCTTTGGCCAAGCCCCGGCTATCGTCACCAAAAACATCAAGCAACTGGGCATCACCCTCCCCCTCTACCACTCGCACGGCGTCGCCTCCAGGACCTTCATCGAGTTGGCCGGCGAAGCGGCGGAAGGCGCCCGTCTGCCGGCAGCGGCGCTGGTCGTCGCCGAGCAACTGCCTGACAGCGATCCTCATAAACCGGTGCTGCTCGCTTACAAAAAACAGTACGAAGCCAAGCACGGTCCGGTTTCCACCTTCGGCGGCCACGGTTACGACAGCCTGATGATCGCCAAGGCCGCGCTGGAACGGGCTGGCGGCCCGGATAAGGCCAAGGTACGCGACGAGATCGAGAAGACTCAAGGCTTTATCGGCACCGCCGGCATATTCAACCTGAGTGCCCAGGATCACATGGGTTTGGGCTCAGATGCCTTCAAGCTGGTGGAAGTCCGCAACGGCGCCTGGAAAATCATCGAATAACCTACCGCTACACTTTACCGCCCACTCATCCGGCGGCGGGTCCAGCCTCAGCCACCCCGCCAACCGCTGATCAGCACCAACGAGGTCCGCACCATCCATGAATGCCGTGGTTCAAGCCAAGGCTGAAAGCCGTCATCTCCTCTCCGGCAACGAAGCGGTCGCCCGCGCCGCCTGGGAAGCCGGCGTCCGGGTCGCTGCCGCCTATCCTGGCACCCCCGCCACCGAAATCCTGGAAAACATCGCGCTTTATCCCGACATCTACTCCGAATGGTCGGTCAACGAAAAGGTGGCGGTGGAAGTGGCCATCGGCGCTTCGCTGGCGGGATCGCGTTCCTTGGCGGCCATGAAGCACGTCGGCATGAACGTCGCTTCCGATGCGTTCATGACCCAGTCGCTGGCCGGAGTGGTCGGCGGGCTGGTGATCGTGGTGGCCGACGACGTGGGGCTGTCCTCCTCGCAGAACGAGCAGGATTCCCGCTACTGGGGCCGATTCGGCCACCTGCCGATCCTGGAGCCGGCGGATTCCCAGGAAGCCTACGAAATGGTCAAGCGGGCCTTTGACCTCTCCGAGGAATACGAAGTCCCGGTCATCGTCCGCATGACGACCCGCGTCTGCCATGTCAAAGCCATGGTCACGGTCGAAGGCGAGCGGATCGAGCACCCTGCCGCCGGCTTTCAGAAAAATCCCCAGCGTTGGGTAATGACTCCCGCCAACGCCAAGCCGCGTCTGCCACTGATGCACGAGCGCGACCGCAAATTCCGCGAGCTGAGCGAAACCATCGACCTCAACGTCGCGTTCGCCGGCAGCGACCACCGCATCGGTTTCGTCACCTCCGGCCCCGCGTTCATGCACGTCCGCGAGACCTTCCCGAACGCGCCCGTGCTCAAGCTCGGCTTCAGTTGTCCGCCGCCGCTGGACCAAATCCGCGCCTTCGCCGGTCAGGTAGATACGCTGGTGGTGGTCGAGGAAACCGAACCGCTGCTGGAAACTGAAATTCGCGCCGCCGGGTTGGACGTGCGCGGCAAGGACATTCTGCCGCGCTTCGGCGAATTGGCGCCCAACGTACTCCGTCCGGCCATCAAGCCCCTGCTGGGCGAACCCTACGAGGTCCCGAAACGCTCCCAGGCCAGCGTTTTCCCGCGCCCGCCGACCATGTGCGCCTCCTGCCCGCATCTCGGCCCCTACTTCGCCCTCTCCCACATCCGCAACCTCAACATCATCGGCGACATCGGCTGCTACACCCTCGGCGCCGGCCATCCGTGGAACGCCCTGGACACCTGCACCTGCATGGGCGCCTCGCTGAGCATGGCCCACGGCATGGACAAAGGGCGCGGTGAGTCTGACGAGAAGAAAAGTATCGTCGCGGTCATCGGCGACTCCACCTTCCTGCACATGGGGATGCAGGGTCTGTTGAACATGATCTACAACCGGGGCAACGTCACCGTGCTGCTGCTGGACAACCGCTCGGTCGGCATGACCGGTGGTCAGGAGAACCCCGGCACCGGCGAGGATCTGCATGGTCTCCCCGCCCCGCGCGTGGATTTCGCTAAGCTGGTCGAGGCGCTGGGCGTTCGCCCCGAACGCATCCGCATGGTCGATCCCTACGAACTGCCGACCATGGTCAAACTGGTGCGGGAAGAGACCAAGATGGAAGAACCCTCGGTCATCATCACCAACCGCCCCTGCTCACTCACCGACCGCTTCGAGCGATTCCGCTCCTACGCGGTCATCGACGATAAATGCACCGGCTGCGGTAACTGCATCGACCTCGGCTGCCCGGCGATTTTCGTCGCTCGCCGCGAAACCGTGACCGCCAAGAGCGGCAAGAGCAAGGAACTGGTGTTCGCTCGTATCGACGCCAACGCCTGCACCGGCTGCCACATGTGCGTCGAGACCTGCGCCCCCGAGGCCATCGTCCAGCCGCAACCGCAAAACCGCGTCATTCGGATTCAGCCCCATGGTTGAAGGCATCACCAACATTCTCGTCGTCGGCATCGGTGGTCAGGGCGTGATGACCGCCGCCGAAATGCTGGCCCGCACCGCCATGACCCAGGGCTACGATGTCAAGAAAACCGAGGTCGCCGGCATGGCCCAGCGCGGCGGCGTGGTCTCCTCGCACGTCCGTTTCGGCCCCAAGGTCTACTCGCCGCAGATCGATCCTGGCGAGGCGGATCTGCTGATCGGTTTCGAGGCCGCCGAAGCCTTGCGCTGGCTGCCACATTTACGGGCGACCGGCGTAGCCATGGTCAACACCCTGCGCATCGCTCCGCCGGTGGTGTCGGTCGGCCTGTACGATTACCCCCCTGACCCCATCGGCGAACTGGCGGCGGCGGGGATCGAAGTCCATGCCTTCGACGCCGGCGCCATCGCCGAGGAACTGGGCAATCCCAAACTGGTGAACACCATCATGCTGGGAGCGATCAGCGACCATCTGCCCTTCCCCGCCGAGGTGCTCAAGGCTTCCATCGTGGAGGGCTTCCGCGCCTACAAACCCAAGCTGGCGGATATCAACGCCCAGGCTTTCGACGCCGGCCGGGAAGCCGGTCACGCCAAGACGGTTTCCCGTCGGTCAGCGGCTTGATCATCCATAATGAACGCGAATGAACGCGCGGGAGCAAGCCCCGCGTTCGTCCCTACGCAACATAAAACATCACCCCAAGGGAGAAGATCGGCATGAAAAATTTGTGGAAAATCACCCTGGCGACAATGCTGCTGTGCGCCAGCGTCAACCCGGCCGGCGCCGCCGAACCCATCAAGATCGGTTCTTTTTTAACCGTGACCGGCCCGGCCTCGTTCCTGGGCGATCCCGAACTCAAAACCCTGCAGATGGTCGTCGAGGACATCAACGCCAAGGGCGGCGTGAAAGGCCGAAAACTCGAATTGGTTCACTACGACACCGGCGGTAACGCCAAGGATGCAGTCAACTTTGCCAAACGTCTGATTAAAAATGACAATGTGGATTTGATCATCGGCGGCACCACCACCGGCGACACCCTGGCGGTCATCCCGGACGTGGAAAAGGAAGGCGTTCCGTTCATCTCGCTGGCGGGTGCGGTGGAAATTATCGAGCCGGTCAAGAAATGGGTGTTCAAGACTCCCCACACCGACCGCATGGCCGCCGCCAAAATCTACGGGGACCTGCGCAAGCGCGGCCTGACCCAGGTGGCGCTGATCACAGGCGACGGCGGCTTCGACAAGTCCGGCCGCGAGCAGCTTCTCAAGCTGGCGCCCCAATACGGCATCACCATCGTCGCTGACGAGTCCTACGGCAACAAGGACACCGATATGACCGCCCAGTTGACCAAGATCCGGGCTGCGGGCGCGCAAGCGATCATCAACTTTGGCCTGGGTCAGGCCCCAGCCATTGTCACCAAGAACATCAAGCAACTCGGCATCGCCCTGCCGCTCTACCAGTCCCACGGCGTGGCCTCAAAAACCTTCATCGATCTGGCCGGCGACGCGGCGGAAGGCGCGCGCCTGCCGGCGGCGGCCCTGGTGGTCGCCGAGCAACTGCCCGACGCCGATCCCCAGAAACCGGTGCTGCTGGCCTACAAGAACAAGTACGAAGCCAAATACGGTCCGGTGTCCACGTTTGGCGGCCACGCCTACGATGGCCTGATGATCGCCGTGGCGGCCCTTCAGCGGGCCGGCGGCGCCGACAAGGCCAAGGTGCGCGACGAGATTGAGAAAACCCAGGGCTTCATCGGCACCGCCGGCGTGTTCAACATGACCCCCCAGGACCACATGGGCCTGAATCTGGACGCCTTCAAGCTGGTGGAAATCCGTAACGGTTCCTGGAAAATCGTTGAGTAGGAGCTAGTGATCAGTAGACAGTGATCAGTGGACGGCACTCGCCACCCATCACTAACCACTAGCCACTAGTCACATCATCGCCCATGCTCGAACAGTTCTTCCAGTTCTTGGTCACCGGCGTCACCGTCGGTTCCCTGTACGCCTTGGTGGGTCTGGGTTTTGCCCTGATCTACAACGCCTCCGACGTGGTGAACTTCGCCCAAGGCGAGTTCGTGATGCTGGGCGCCATGACGGCTATCGCCCTGCTGGGCGTCGGTCTGCCGTTGCCCGTGGCCGCCATCGCCGCCACGCTGGCCGCGATCCTGGTCGGCCTGCTGCTGGAGCGATTCGCCATCGAGCCGGCCCAGGGCGCGTCGGTGGTGACCACCATCATCATCACCATCGGTGCCGCTATCTTCCTGCGCGGCGTCGCGCTCCTGCTGTGGGGCAAGGACTTCCACTCCCTCCCCTCCTTCTCCGGCGATGCGCCCATCCACCTCGGCGGGGCCACCGTGCTGCCGCAAAGCCTGTGGGTGCTCGGCGTGACGATGCTGCTGGTGGGGTTGGTCCGCGCCTTTCTCGACCGCACCCTGCTGGGTAAGGCGCTGCTGGCCTGCTCGTTCAACCGCGCCGCCGCGCAACTGGTCGGCATCAACGTCCGGGTCATGCTGCGGCTAGCCTACGGCCTGTCCGCTGGGCTGGGGGCGATCGCCGGCATCCTGATCGCTCCCATTACCTTCAGTTCCTACGAAGCTGGCGTCATGCTTGGCCTCAAGGGTTTTTCCGCCGCTATCATCGGTGGCATCGGCAACCCGATGGGCGCGGTCGCCGGCGGTCTGTTGTTGGGGGTGCTGGAAGCGCTGGGCGCGGGGCTGATCTCGTCCGGTTACAAGGATGCCATCGCTTTCCTGTTCGTGCTGATGGTGTTGTTCTTCAAGCCGACTGGATTGTTTGGCCATCAGCTCGTGGAGCGGGTCTGAATCATGCGATTGGCCGGTTTCTATCTGTTCGCGGCCCTGGTTGCGCTGCTGCCCGTCCTGTTTCCGACCAACTATTTCGTCATCGTGGTCGGCGCATCCGCTGGCTTGCACGTCATCCTGGCGGTCGGCCTCAACCTGCTGATGGGCTATGCGGGCCAGATTTCCCTGGGCCACGCCGCCTTCTTCGGTATGGGCGCCTATGCGTCCGCCATCCTGACGACCCGCTTCGGCTGGCCCTCGTTGCTGGCACTGGCCGCTGGCCTGCTGGTCGCGGGCGTCATCGCCTGGTTGCTGGCCCGGCCCATCTTGCGCCTGCGCGGCCATTACTTGGCGATGGCGACCCTTGGCTTCGGCATCATCATTCACGTTATCCTGGTGCAGGCGACGCAATGGACCGGGGGGCCGGACGGCTTGGCGGGCATCCCTCCGCTGAACTTGCTTGGCTGGTCGGTCGAGGGCGACTTTCAGTGGTACGGCGTGATCATGGCTGCCATGCTGCTGGCTGTCTGGCTGTCGCTCAACCTCGTTGATTCCCAGTTTGGCCGCGCCTTGCGGGCGGTGCATGGCTCCGAGTTCGCCGCCCAGATGATGGGCATCGACATCGTCCGCGCCAAGACCCAGGTGTTCGTGGTCTCCGCGCTGTTCGCCGCTTTCGCCGGCGGTCTGTTCGCTCACCAGCAGGCCTTCGTCAGCCCCGATTCCTTTAATCTGATTGTTTCGGTGGAATTGGTCACCATGGTGGTTTTGGGTGGTATGGCCTCGACCTTCGGCGCGGCCTGTGGCGCCATCGCCCTGACCCTGCTGCATCAGGGTCTGGTGGTGTTCGAGGATTACGAAATGCTGGTTCACGGCATCCTGTTGATGGCCGTGATGATTTTTCTGCCGCAGGGGTTGTTCGTGGGTCTGAGTCAGGGCGCGCGGCGGCTATGGGCCACGGTTCGCCAAGAGTTTTGAAACTCCTCGGACCCAGACCCGCTCAAAACCGCTGAGATTGTATTGCGCGCGGTTGAATTCCATTTCACGTTTTGAAGGACTACACGATGGCTACCATACAACCTACCTTCGACGATATTTGGCGATTGTTTCAGGAGACGAATCTTCAGTTTCAGGAAACCGACCGCAAGTTCCAGGAAACCGACCGCAAGTTCCAGGAAACCGACCGCAAAATCAAGGAAATGACTATAAGTATCGGGCGATTGGGTAACAAGTTGGGGGATTTTGTGGAAGAGATGGTGCGTCCGGCGGCGGTACGGCTTTTTCAGGAACGGGGAATTGCCGTTCACGAAGTCCATCGCCAAGTCGTCGCCAACCGGCAGGGAGTCGCTATTGAAGTGGATTTGCTGGTCGTAAACGATGAGGATGTCGTGGCCATTGAATGCAAAAGCACGTTAAGCGTGGACGATGTAAACGAGCACCTCGTGCGCTTGGGCAAACTCAAGGAACTATTGCCCAGTTATGCGGATAAGCGGGTTCTTGGCGCGGTCACGGGCATGGTGATCCCCGATCACGTCGCAACGTATGCCTACCGACAAGGTTTGTTTGTCCTGGCGCAGTCCGGCGAAAGCGTGGTGATTCTCAACGACGCCCACTTTCAACCCAAGGCGTGTGTTGCAAACCGAAAATAGCTCGTTACCAAAAAGATATATCCATGTCCCACTCTCCCTCCCCAGCTTCGCTTATCTCATCCCTACTGTGGGTCGTGCTCACCCTGTTCAGCTTATCGGCAGGTGCGGTGAATCCCCCGGGGAGTTATGGAGGGGCGGCTATCGCAGGCGGTCGTTCGCATACTGTTGCGCTGAAGAGCGATGGCACCGTCTGGGCCTGGGGAGACAACCAATGGGGCCAGTTGGGCGACGGCACCACTAATCCTCATCTCACCCCGATCCCAGTGAAGGGACTGAACAATATCGTTGCCATCACGGGAAATAGCCAGACAGTGGCGTTGAAGGGTGACGGCACGGTCTGGAGTTGGGGGCGGAATAGAGAGGGCCAGTTGGGTGACGGCACCACTGCCGACCGCACTACTCCGGTCCAGGTCGTCGGGCTGAACGGCGTCAACGCGATCGCGGCGGGCGTGTGGCGTACCGTGGCGCTGAAGGGTGACGGTACGGTCTGGGCGTGGGGGTACGGCAAATCAGGCTGGTTAGGCGACGGCACCACTACCGACCGCACTACTCCAGCTCAGGTCGTCGGGCTGAGCGGCATCAACGCGATCGCGGCGGGTGGAACATTAGTCTCCATAGTTAATGGGAACACTGTGATTGGTACGGTTGGCTTTTTCCACAACGTGGCGCTGAAGGGTGACGGCACAGTTTGGACTTGGGGGTACAACAGCGAAGGCCAGTTAGGCGACGGCACCACTAACCATGACCGCACTACTCCAGTTCAGGTGCGCGGTCTGACCGATGCCGTCGCCACTGCGGCGGGCGCGTTCCACACTGTGGCGCTGAAGAGTGACGGCACGGTCTGGACTTGGGGACGGAATAAAGAGGGCCAGTTGGGCGACGGCACCACTACCGACCACACTACTCCGGTCCAAGTCGTCGGGCTGAACGGCGTCAACGCGATCGCGGCGGGCGCGGACCATAGCATTGCGTTGAAGAGCGATGGCACTATCTGGGCTTGGGGGCTTATCAATTATCCCAATAATAATACCACTCCGGTCCAGGTAAGCGGCCTGACCGACGCCGTCGCCACTACGGCGGGTGGCGAGTTTCATAACGCCGTCGCCCGATTAAGCGGCCACAACGTGGCGTTGAAGGGTGACGGCACGGTCTGGAGTTGGGGGCGGAATAGAGAGGGCCAATTGGGCGACGGCACCACTACCGACCGCACTGCTCCGGTCCAAGTACTTGGATCCGGCGGCAGTGGCACTTTGAACCTGCTGCAAACCACGCCAGCCCGTAGTTCTCGAGCAACCAATATCACCATCAGCCAAGTGAGTCCCAGCCGCTACCGGTTGCTCGGTACTCTGGTGGATGCCAACGGCCAGCCGGCGTGTGGGCTGGCGCTGGTCAGCGGCCGGTGCGTGTTCAGTTGTGGGCCGGGTTCGCTGCGCTGCGAGGGCGGCACCGACAGTTTGCCCCTCGGCCAATTCGATCTGACCGACCTGCCCACCGAAACGGATGGCGCCCTCACCCTGCAAACCTTCATGTTCGGAAGCATGCCCGGCCGCCAGGTGGTTCGGTCGGACGGTAGCGCCCAAGTGGTCGGCGGCGCCGCCACCCGCGCCAGTTCCCAAGCGATCAACTCCAGCATCAGTGAAGTCAGTTCGGGCCGTTACCGGCTGACCGGTACCCTGGTGGACGCCAACGGCCAGCCGGCGTGTGGGCTGGCGCTGGTCAGCGGCCGGTGCATGTTCAGTTGCGGGCCGGGTTCGCTGCGTTGCGAGGGCGGTACCGACAGTCTACCCCTCGGCCAATTCGATCTGACCGACCTGCCGACCGAAGCGGATGGAACCCTCAACCTGCAAACCTTCGTGTTCGGAAGCATGCCCGGCCGTCAGGTTACTAAGAGCTTATACGAAAAATAAATCTGTTTAAAACAAATACTTAATGGAAGATATCGTGGCATTTTCTCGCTTAAACTCCTAAAAGCGACGAGGGGGCAGCAGCGGGAAATGACAACTTCTCCCAAGAAGGAAAGGGGCTGGGATCGCCTCTCAACCACGCGCCCATTCAAAGCCGACAAGATGACGTTGCCCGCGGCTGAACTCCATCCCGATCAGCGTCACAGGCATTCCGGCGAATTTCTCCGCGTAGCCGCGCGCCTGCAGTTGCACCAGTGCCCGGCCAGCTTCACCCGATTCCACCACCTTAAATTCCAACAGATAGACCCGTCCCGCGAAGCGGATGGACAGGTTGATACATCCGCGATTGGTCGCATCCTCTGAAGTGACCGCCAAGCCCAGGGCGGCAAAGTAGCAATTCGCGGTTGCGTAGATAGAGCAGCATATCGAAGGGGTTGTAGACGGGTTCGCCGAGAAAGTTGTAGCCGTTGTACCATTGCTTCACCTCGGCTAGGTCCACGCCAACCAGATGATCGGCGAAGGCGCTTTCCAGTTCGCTCTGGGTATAACCGTGGCGTACCTCGAATCCAGGGTGATATCTTCCAGGTTGTTCAACCCCGAGAACAGCGATACCTTGGAAAACTTACAGACGCCGGTGAGCAATACAAAGTGCAGATGGGCGTCCTGGCTTTTCAACACCGAGTACAGTTTCGCAGCCCCTCGCGCAGCGCCAGCGCCACGTTGGGTCGTTCCAGATGATCCAGAATCGGTTTGTCGTATTTGTCTACCAGCACCACCACCCGTTCGCCGGTGCGGGCGTGCAGGGCATGGATGAGTTTGTGCAGGCGCAGGTGAATGGGCTCCTGGGTCAGGGTCACGCCGTAAGCTTGGCGCATTCGGTCAGTTGCAGGGCCACGGTGGCGTCGAGCAGGGCGGTTGTGCTCAGGATGCCCTCGCCGAAGTCCAGACGCAGCACGGGGTGGCGCCGCTCCCAATCCCAGTGGGTTTCCAGGTACAGCCCGGCGAACAGTTCCCGGTGTCCGGCAAAAGCATCCGCCAGGGTGGTGACCAGCAGGCTCTTGCCGAAGCGGCGCGGGCGGGCGAGAAAATACATTTGCCCTTCCCGCGCCAGCCGCTCGATCAACGGCGTCTTGTCGGCGTAGCAATAGCCGCCTTCCCGGAGCTTGCGGAAGGTCTGAATGCCAATCGGCAGTTTGGTCATGGTATCCGCTCGTGGTGGCGAAAGTCCGAAATTTCGGACTCGAAGAGGAGAATGTTGTATTAAAATCAAAATAGCCCATGATTTTTGAAAGAGTATCCTATGACCTACCATCCTCTCCCTACTGTGTTCATCTTATCCTTAGCATTATGGCGCGTGATCGTGGCTGCCAAGTTTTGGCCGTTTGGCTGTCGCTCAACTTGATGGATTCCCAGGTGGGTCGCGCCTTGCGGTTGGAACTGGGTCGTGGTGCTGGGCGGCATGGCCTCGACCTTCGGCGCGGCCTGTGGCGCCATCGCCCTGACCCTGCTGCATCAGGAACTGGTGGTGTTCAAGGATTACGAAAGGCTGGTTCACGGCATCCTGTTGATGGCCGTGATGATTTTTCTGCCGCAGGGGTTGTTCGTGGGTTTGAGTCAGGGCGCGCGGCGGTTGTGGGCCACGGTTCGCCAAAAACCCTTCTGAGAAGAAGTTTAATTATACCTGAGTACAAAACATGATACGAAAAATGCAACTTTTGGCCACAGTATTGATGCTGATCTTCACTAGCACAATCCAAGCTGATTCCACCAAGCTAAACAATCCAAATAACGGCCACAGTTACCAGCGTTTCGATATAGCTCCTCTAAATTGGAGTGCGGCAAAAAACGCCTGCGCTAACCTAGGTGCATATCTAGCGACGATTACCAATCAACAGGAAAACGATTGGATTGAAGCTAATTTAACGAATGGATTAAGCATATGGTTGGGAGGTACAGATGCGGCTCAAGAGGGTGTTTGGACTTGGATCACCGGAGAGGCGTGGAATTATTCAAACTGGGCACCAGGGCAGCCAGATGATTACACAGGCATTCAGGGTTATCTAAGAATCTGGCAACATCCACCTGGATCGTGGGACGACGCAGCGTTAGAAGGAATTGCACCTCCTGGTGGCACTTCTGTTACTGGCTATCTTTGCGAATGGGGATCTAGCCAAATCGTGCTGGCTTTAGAAGAACCAGCGCCGGGCAGCGTCTACTCGGGCGTGTCCAACGTGCGCGGCTGGGCGGTAGCCCCGCAGGGCTTGACCAAAATCGAGCTGTACGTGGACGGCGCCCTCCAAGGCAACATCCCGCTCGGCGGGCGGCGGGCGGATGTCGGCGCCGCCTATCCCAGTTACCCCGGATCGGCAGACTCCGGCTTCGCCATGGCCTACAACTACTCCAACTTGGCGGCCGGGTCGCACACCCTCGCGGTGCGGGCCTACGACAACGCGGGCGGAGCGCGCGACGCCAGCGCCGCCTTCGCCGTGGCCCGCTTCGCCAGTTCGTTCCTGGCCGATCCAGCAGCCGTCAACCTGGATCAGGCCACCCTCGCCCGCTCCGGCAACACCATTGCCATCCAGAACCTCCTCGCCGCCGGCCAGCCCTACACCGCGCAACTGGCTTGGCGACCCGCCACCCAGGGTTTCGCCCTCACCCAAATCGCCCCGGCGGGTGGCGGCGGCGGCGAGTGTAATCAAGCCATCACCCCGACCAGCCAAGCGTTCGATTACCTCGGCGGCGCGGGCACGGTGGCCGTGTCCACCCCGGCCGGCTGCGCCTGGACCGCCCAAAGCCATGACGAGTGGATCACCATCACCACCGGGGCCAGCGGGTCCGGCCCCGGCACGGTGACCTACACGGTGGCGGTCAATGCCTCCGGGGCCCGACGAACCGGAACCCTGACCGTCGCCGGGCAAACCCACACCGTCTCCCAAACCCCCAAAAGCGACGAGGGCGGCGGCGGCGGGAAATGACCACCCTTTCGTTCATCAATCAGTCCACAATCCCACTTGCTTGGGCGTGGGAGGGATGGGGACGAGGAGCCAGACTTTGAGTTTCAAAGGCTCACACTTGGACTCATTCCCTGAAGCGGGCCAAGGGAACGAAAACCCGCGCCAGTGGGGATCTGTGCAAATCGCTGGCTATCAAATAGAGTGCCAGATCGGACGCGGTGGAATGGCCACCGTCTATCGCGCCATGCAACAATCCCTCGGACGTCAGGTAGCGATAAAAATTCTGGCGCATAGCCCCGAGGAGGACGATGAGTTCAAGCAACGCTTCAAAAAGGAAGGCCTTATTCTTGCCCGGTTGTTGCATCCGAATATCATCACGATTCACGACGTTGGGATTTCCGAAAATAATCAGCTTTTTCTGTCCGTCGAATATCTCCCAGGCGGCACGCTCAGCGACCGAATCAAGCAGGGTGGTTTATCCTTTGATTCCGCCATCCAGATTGCGAGGGCAATCGCAAAGGCGCTAGGGTACGCGCATGAGAGAGGCATCATTCACCGGGATGTCAAGCCTTCCAATATCATGTTTCGACAGGACGGCACTCCTGTGTTGACCGACTTTGGGGTCGCACGGATCATCGAATCGAAAACCATTCATACCCTGTCTGGACTAGCGGTTGGCAGTCCGGGCTACATGAGCCCGGAACAGGCCATGGGCGAAAGCACCACGATACGGTCCGACTTGTACAGCCTTGGCGTTGTTTTTTACGAGATGCTCGTTGGGCGCCGGCTTTACGAAGCGGGGAATCCTATTGCCATTACACTGAAACACTTGCATGACCCGATTCCGGAGTTACCGAAGCAGTACGCTTATTTACAACCTGTTTTGAACAAATTGCTCACGAAGAAAAGCACGGATCGCTATAAAAATATCAATGAGTTTTTGACATCGCTTGACTCGGTGATAGGTGACGATATAAGAACCCAGTCTGGGTTAAATAAAGATGTCAGCCACATCAGTGTGATGGAATTCACAACCGGAAAAATTCAGAGTCTCCTTGGGAAAAGATTGCGATGGCCTGTTTCTATTTTGATAGCCGGTTTTATAGCTATATCTGTCGCGACGTTTTATCTCTTCGGATTATGGAACCCGATGGAGCGGGCTGATGTTTCTGAACCAAGAAAAAAAGGCGAACAGGCAGTAGAAACATTGCTAAAGCAGGCGGAGATGCAACTGAAAGCAGGGCTTTTAGTAGAAGAGTCTGGTCAAGAAAACGCGGAGGCGACTTATAAACGTATTCTAACCCTTGATCCAGGTAATTCTAATGCACGGGCTGGCCTGGAAACTATCGCAAAAGAATTTGCAAAAAAGGCCCAACAGCAACTTGATGGAGGAGCCTTTCTGGAAAGCTTGGATCAAATAAAAATGGGTTTAACGGTAGCCCCGGAAAATGCAGAGTTATTACGGTTACGCCAGGAAATCGAGCGTCAACTTGTCGAAGCGAGCGCCCGGAAAGTCCGAGAGGAGGAGCAACAACAATCTCGACTACAAGCCGAGCAATTTCTCGCGCAAGCGCAGACCAACTTCCAGGAAGGTCTATTGGAAATCAGTCTGATTCGTATTCAGCAAGGTTTGTTGGCGGCACCCGATCATCCAGGTTTGTTAGCGTTACGCCAACAGGTGCAGGCCCGGGCAGTCGAACAACAGCGCCAGAAGGGAGAGGTGCAACGGCAAGAGGAGACGGAACGTCGGAAGGTTGAGCAAGCACGCCAGGGGGAGGAAGAGGCACGGCAACAAGCCGAAATCGTGGAACGTCAAAAACTTGAACGAGCGCGCCAGCAGAAAGAAACGGCGCGGCGGCAAGCGGATGCTGGTCAGTATCTGGCTCGGGCGTCGGATTATCGGCGGAATGGCAAATACCAGGACAGTTTGCGGCAAATCGAAAAAGGGCTGGCGCTGGCTCCAAATCACGATGGTCTGTTGCGTCTGCGCGAGCAAGTACGCGCTGAATGGTCGGCGGAACGACAGCGACAGAGTACGCGGCGCCAAACCGCTAAGACAACTTCGAGTCAGGTCAAGCCAGTAGCGGGTTCGACTCAACAGGAAAGCGATGCAACGCTGAAAAAACTTCAAGAGATTAAAAGTGCCGTCGATGCGCTTGATAAATCCTTGAGTAGGTAGCTATTTTCTAAATTCATCCAGAATGGATACGGCCATGAATGATGTTGCTGGTAAAAAACCCTATATCATCCTGCTGGCGGGGCTATTGATAACCTTGTTTGTCATGTCGGGTGTGATTCAGCTTGGGCACGCTCAAACCAATTTGCAGGAGCTAAATAACCGAGTGGCGGAGCTGGAAAATAAACTGGCTGACGCCAAGGCGCGACAGGAGAAAGCTTACGATGTCCAGATGAAATTGGAGGAGCAGGAACAAAAGCTTTCCAGTTTACCTGATTCAGAAAAGTATAGAGTACAAGCCATAGAGATTCGCGCGGACATCAAAAATATACGTACCAAGATCGAGGCGATTACCAAGGAAAAAAATGATTTAGAGGAAAATTTACGGCTCGCTAGGAATTTACAAACAATTTTAAGCGAGGAGCGGGCGATAGCAAAACCGGGGATTAAAGCTCAAACGACTCCAGTTCAGGAAAAAAAATCTAACCAAACTGGGTCGACGGCGACGGCGAAATCTTCCATCAAGCCAGTCATTACCCCGGTCATTACCGATATCGAACCCAAGAGGAGTTGGCGTATGGAAAATATCAAGATCAGCAATCACTTTAACGATGATGAGCGTAATGAAATTTTTAATAATTTTAGTAGCGGAATCCAGATTAACCAAGATGACTTGTTGAAGGGCGCTTATCAGGTTTACAGTCGTGTGGGAGCCAGTTTACGTTTCATAATATACCCGAAAAACGGAAATGTCGCTGATTTGGAGATTCTCTTGGGCCAAAGAGAGGATAACGCCAACAGTTATTTTACTTATTTCACGCCGATGAGTCTTGGTCAGTTTAAAAGTGAACGCTTTAACATCATGGTAGCTAAATGACCAGGAATTTGCTCGCAGTCGAAGGACTGGAACAGAGTTTCGGCGGCGTCATGGCCCTGGCCGGGGTCAGCTTCCAGACGCCAGCCGGCTTGATCTACGCCATCATCGGACCGAACGGCGCCGGCAAGACCACCCTGTTCAATGACCTGTGTGGGTTTTACCAACCCTCCTCCGGTTCGATCCGCTTTGACGGTCACGAATTGCGTGGCCTGCCGCCGCACCGCATCGCCGCCCTGGGGATGGCGCGAACCTTCCAGAACCTGCAACTATTCTTCAACATGACCGTGGTCGAGAACGTCATGGTCGGCTGTCACCTGCGTGCCCGGACCGGTTTACTGGCCGCCGCGTTGCGTCTACCCCAGGTGCGGCGCGAGGAGCGGCGCTTGCGGGAATGGGCCAACGAGGCATTGGAACTGTGCGATCTAGCCGACCGGGCCGGGCAATCGGCCGGCGCCCTGCCCTACGGCCTGATGAAACGGGTCGAAATCGCCCGCGCCCTGGCCGCGAAACCGCGTCTCCTGCTGCTCGACGAACCCGCCGCCGGTCTCAACGACACCGAAACCCTGGCCTTGCGCGAACTGATCGCCCGCATCCGCGCCAGTGGCGTGACCGTGTTGCTGGTTGAGCATCACATGCCGCTGGTGATGAGCGTTTCCGACCGGCTGCTGGTGCTGGATTACGGCAGCGTGCTGGCCGAGGGTCCGCCAGCGGAAATTCAGGCCGATCCCCGGGTGATCGCCGCCTATCTGGGAGGAGCGGTGCAATATGCCGTCTGAATCGGTGGTCGGCCATCGAAATTCCGTGGCCGGCGAGCGTGAGGAGCCCCTGTTGCGGGTGGCTGGCCTGAGCAGCGACTACGGCCCGGTTCGCGCCATTCATGCGGTGGACTTAACCGTCCATTCCGGCGAACTGGTCGCGCTGGTGGGCGGCAACGGCGCGGGTAAAACCACCCTGCTGCATACCCTGTCCGGTTTGCACCCCGCCAGCGGCGGCTGCGTCCGTTTCGCGGGTCGGGACATCACCCGCTGGCCGCCGCATCGCATCGTCGCCGCCGGCGTTTGCCAGGTGCCCGAGGGCCGGCAGGTTTTTGCGCCCCTGAGCGTCGAGGACAACCTGCGGCTGGGCGCCTACCGCCAACAGCGCGATCCCCAGTGGGTGCGAGAGGAAACGGAGCATGTCTATGCCCTGTTTCCGATTCTCGCCGAACGCCGCCAGCAACTGGCCGGCACCCTGTCCGGCGGCCAACAGCAAATGCTGGCCATCGGCCGCGCCCTGCTCGGTCGGCCGCGCCTGTTGCTGTTGGACGAACCCTCGATGGGGCTGGCGCCGCTGCTGGTCGAGGAAATCTTCCGGGTGATCGTCGAACTCAGCGGCCGGGGCGTGACCATCCTGCTGGTGGAACAGAACGCCCACGCCGCCCTGGCCATCGCCCGGCGCGGCTATATTCTGGAAACCGGCCGCATCGCCAAGACCGCCCCGGCGGCGGAACTGCTGGCCGACGACGACGTGCGCCGGGCTTATCTAGGGTATTGATAGGGAGGTGAATCATGTACGTGGACCGGATCATGACGCGCGCGGTATTGCAGGTCGCCGAGGATACCCGCGTGACCCAGTTGGCGGCGCTGATGCGGGATCATCACATCCGCCATTTACCCGTGGCGCGCGACGGCCATTTGGTGGGGTTGGTGACGTCCCACGACCTCGAGCGAGTCTCGCCCTCGCCGATCACGACCCTGTCGGTCGGCGAGGCGAACTACTTGCTCGGCAAGCTCACCGCCGCCAGGATCATGCAAACCCGAGTCGTCGCTTGCGCCCCCGATACCCTGGTCGAGGAAGCCGCCCGCCTGCTGCGGCAGGAAAAAATCGGGTGCCTGCCCGTCGTCGAAAAGGGGGGCAAACTGGTTGGCATTTTGACCCACGAGGATCTGCTGGATTTCTTTCTCGACATTACCGGCTGCCTGATGGAGGACACCACCCGCATCGCGGTGCATTTGCCCGACACCACCGGGCAACTGGGTCGATTGCTGGCCGCCATCAACGATGCCGGCGGCTACATCGCCACCGTGGTGTCGCCGCTGCATCCCGACCAAACCGGCCTGCGAATCGCCGTGGTACGCTATCGGGCCGATGATCCACGCGCCCTGAACCAACGGCTGCGCGACCTCGGCTATGATTTGCTGACTGAAACTCTGCCGCCCCCAGCTTCCAACCTCTAACTGTCATTCCCAACACCGAGAACGGTTTTATGATTCTGGACATCGAACAGGAAACCCTGCCCCGCGAGGAATTGCAGGCGCTGCAACTCAACCGGCTGCACGCCACCGTCGAGCGTTGCTATCAGACCGTCAAGTATTACCGCGACGCCATGGACGAACTTGGCGTCAAGCCGCGCCACATTCGGTCGGTGGCCGACGTGCGCCTGTTGCCCTTCACCAAGAAGGAAAACCTGCGCGAGAACTACCCCTTCGGCATGTTCGCCGTGCCCACCGATCAGGTGGTGCGCATTCACGCCTCGTCCGGCACCACCGGCAAGCCGACCGTGGTGGGTTACACTCGGCGCGATATCCGTACCTGGGCCCGGGTGATGGCCCGTAGCCTGGCCGCCGCCGGGATGCGCCCCGGCGACCGCCTGCACAACGCCTACGGTTACGGTCTGTTCACTGGCGGGCTGGGCCTGCATTACGGCGCCGAGGAACTGGGCGTGATGGTAACCCCGATCTCCGGCGGCCAGACCCAGCGACAAATCATGCTGATTCAGGACTTCGAGCCGACCGGTTTGTCCTGTACCCCTTCCTACGCGCTCAATCTGGCCGAGGCCGCCGAGACCATGAACGTGGATCTGCGCAAGCTGCCGCTCAAGGTCGGCATTTTCGGCGCCGAACCGTGGACCGAGGAGATGCGCTACGAACTGGAATCGCGCCTGGGCATCGCCGCGGTGGATATCTACGGATTGTCGGAAGTCATCGGCCCCGGCGTCGCCATCGAGTGCATCGAGGCCAAAAATGGCCTGCACGTGTTCGAGGATCATTTCCTGATCGAGGCAGTGGATGTGAATACCGGCCAGCCGATTCCCTACGGCGAGGCCGGCGAGATCGTCATCACCTCCCTGACCAAGGAAGCCTTCCCGGTCATCCGCTACCGCACCCGCGATGTGTCGGTGCTCGATCCCGCGCCCTGCCGTTGTGGCCGCACGCACGTGCGCATGAAGCGCGTCACCGGTCGCACCGACGACATGCTGATCATTCGCGGCGTCAACGTGTTTCCATCGCAGGTCGAAGCCATCCTGATGCAGACCGAGACTCTGTCGCCGTTCTATCAACTGGAGATCGCCCGCGAAGGCAATCTCGATCTGCTGACGGTCAATGTCGAGGGGAGTCCTCCGCTGGTCGCCCAGGGACAGGAAGCCATGGATCGAGTCGCGCACAAGGCGCAGAAGGACATCAAGGACTTCATCGGCGTCACCGCCCGCGTCGTGGTCAAACGCACCGGCGATCTGCCCCGTTCCGAGGGTAAGGCGGTGCGCGTGATCGACCATCGCAAGCATAAGGAAAGATGAAACCGTCTTGAGTTTTGAGCCTTTGGAGGTACGTAGTCATGTCAAACGCCAATGAACCCGCCCCGGTCGCGCCCGCCCCAACCGCTCCGGTCGATGAACCCGTCCCGGTCGCGGCGGCTCCAGCAGCCAAGCAACCCGTGGCGGCTCCCAAACCCGCCATTCCCAAACCCGCGATCCCCGCCTGGGGCGGCCCGTCCGGCCAGTCGTCCTCGGCGCACCGCGCCTATGGCATCGAACGCTCATTTCTCGGGATGCACATCCCCGAAACCATCGACCGGATGGTCAACGCCAACCTCGCTCGCGGCACCGGCGGCATCTCGCCGGCAGTGCTGGCGATGGCCTACCTCGACTGGCTGATGCACCTTGGACTGGCGCCGGGCAAGCAGGCGTTGTTGAACGAAAAAGCCGTCCGCAAGATGGTTCGCCTGATGCTCTACGCCTTTAAATCGGGCCAGAATCCCGACACGCAACCCTGCATCGAACCTCTGCCACAGGATCATCGCTTCGATGACGAGGGCTGGCGGCAATGGCCGTACAACCTGATTTATCAATCCTTTTTGTTGACTCAACAGTGGTGGTACAACGCCACCACCCGCAACCGGGGCGTCAACAAGCAGAACGAAGCCATCGTTTCCTTCGTGACCCGGCAGATTCTCGATATGTTCTCGCCGTCGAACTCGCCGCTCACCAACCCCGAGATTCTCAGGGCCACCGCGGAGGAAGGTGGTCAGAACTTGGTGCGCGGCTGGAACAACTTCATGGCGGACATGGAGAAAGCTATCGCCGGCAAGCCGCTGGGCGGCGAGACCGAACAGTTCGTGGTGGGGCGCGACGTGGCGGCTACGCCCGGCAAGGTCATTTTCCGCAACCACCTGATCGAACTGATTCAGTACCAGCCTGCCACCCCACAGGTTTACGCCGAGCCGATCCTGATCGTGCCGGCCTGGATCATGAAGTACTACATCCTCGATCTGTCGCCCCACAACTCCATGGTGCGGTATCTGGTCCAGCAGGGGCATACGGTTTTCACCATTTCCTGGAAGAACCCGACCGCCGAGGATCGAGACCTGGGCATGGAGGACTATCGCCAACATGGCGTCATGGCGGCGATTGATGCGGTTTCCACAATTTTTCAGGGGCGCAAGATTCACACGGTCGGTTACTGCCTGGGCGGCACCCTGCTGACCATCGCCGCCGCCGCCATGGCCCGCGATGGCGACAACCGCGTCAAGACCATGACCCTGTTCGCAGCCCAGACCGATTTCACCGAGGCCGGCGAATTGCTGCTGTTCATCAATGAAAGCCAGGTCGCCTTCCTGGAAGACATGATGTGGGATCAGGGCTATCTGGATGCCGACCAGATGGTGGGCGCGTTCCAGTTGTTGCGCTCCAACGACCTGATCTGGTCGCGGCTGGTCCACGACTATCTGCTGGGCAAGCGCCAGTCACTCAACGACCTGATGTCCTGGAATGCCGACCAGACCCGGATGCCCTTCCGCATGCATTCCGAGTACCTGCGGCATATCTTTCTCGGCAACGAACTCGCCACCGGCCATTACAAGGTCAACGGGCGATCCATCGCCATCACCGATATTCGCGCGCCGATCTTCACCGTCGCCACCGAGCAGGATCACGTCGCGCCATGGCGTTCGGTGTACAAGATCAACCTGCTGGCGGACGCCGACGAGGTCACCTTCCTGCTGACCAGCGGCGGCCACAACGCCGGTATCGTCAGCGAGCCGGGGCATGGTCGGCGCACCTATCAGATGGCGTCCCGCACCGATCAGGATCGCTACATCGATCCCGATACTTGGCACGTCACCACGCCCAAGCAAAAAGGCTCCTGGTGGCCGGCTTGGCAGGCTTGGCTGGTCCAACACTCGGCCGAGAATCAGGTCTCGCCGCATGGCATGGGTGCGCCAGAGAAGGGGCTGTATCCGATCTGCGATGCGCCGGGGACCTACGTGCTGCGCAAGTGATAAGCAAACCCCCAGTCCGCTGGATGCAACCTGGGGGTTTTAGTTGTAGGATTTTTGGGCTAGTCTTAACGGGAAAGACCGGGATTCGTGACCATGGCCGCCACCCAAAAGCATAGAACCATTGCCGTCGCCAGCGCCCTCGGCGCGGATGCCCTCCTGTTTCGGCGGATGGAGACGCGCGAACGTCTGAGCCAGCCGTTTGAGTTCCATCTCGACCTCTTCAGTGAAAATCCGGGCATCAAGTTCACCGACGTGCTAGGGCAGCCCATGGTGGTGCGGCTCAATCTGCCCAAGGAGGAGCGGGTCCGCTATTTCCACGGTCTGGTCAGCGAGTTTCGGCAAATTCGGGGGCATGGTCGCTATGCTGTTTATCAGGCAACGATGCAACCCTGGTTATGGTTTCTCAGCCGCACGGCGGATTGCCGCATTTATCAGAACGTCAATGTGCCCCATATCGTCCAGTCGATCTTTCGAGAGCATGGGTTCGGCGATTTCCAGGTCCGGCTCACCGAATCTTATCCACCGCGTGAATATTGCGTTCAGTATCGGGAAACGACGCTGGATTTCGTGAACCGCTTGCTGGAAGAGGAAGGCATCTACTACTACTTCAAGCACGAGCAGGACAAGCATGTTCTGGTTCTGGCGGATTCAATCGTCGCGCACGAGCCTTTTCCCGGTTACGGCGAAGTGGCCTACCTGCCGCCGGAGATGCATGAACGCCGCCATGTGGAGCATATTCACGACTGGGAACTGACTCAGCGGGTTCAACCGGGCGCCTATGCCCACACCGATTTCGATTTCCAGGTTCCCCGCAAGAATCTGTACCGACGCTTGGAGATGCCGCGCCACCATGCGCAGGATCACTATGAAATCTATGATTATCCGGGTGAATACACCGAATCGGAGCCGGGACAAACTTACGCGCGAGTGCGGCTGGAGGAATTGCGGGCGCAATATGAGATCGCCGAGGGCCGCGCCGACGCGCGGGGCTTGGCGACCGGACGGTTATTCTCGCTGGCCCACTTTCCGAGGCAGGACCAGAACCGCCAGTATTTGCTAACCGCAACCACGATCCGCCTGGACTCGGATGACTATGAATCGCGTCCGGAGGGTCAACCGGCGGGGCTGCTGTGCGATTGCCAGTTCACCGCCCTGGATGCCAGGGAACCCTATCGCCCGCCGCGCATGACGCCCAAGGCCATCGTGCGGGGGCCGCAAACCGCGACGGTGGTGGGGCCGAAGGGTCAGGAGATTTGGACCGACCGGCACGGGCGGGTCAAATGTCAATTCCACTGGGACCGCTACGGCGAATCGAACGAAAACAGCTCCTGCTGGATTCGGGTTTCGCAACCGTGGGCGGGTAAGAACTGGGGCGGAATTTCGATCCCCCGTATTGGTCAGGAAGTGATCGTGGATTTTCTGGAAGGTGATCCGGATCGCCCCCTGATCACCGGGCGGGTCTACAACGGCGCCAACATGCCGCCCTACCCGCTGCCAGCGGGCGCGGTCATCAGCGGGATGAAGACCAACACCACCGGCAAGATCACCTATCAGGAAAACAAGGCTCCGTCGCAAGCCGCTGCGGTTCGGGAAAGTGCAGGCAGTTACCGTTATTCGCTTCAGGTTGGCGATGACGCTGATCACTCGTACCGCCTGATCTGTGACGTGCCGCCGCCTTATATCGGGGGCCAGCCCACGGACCGGGTTGATGCGGATTCGCCTTCTTCGACTCTGGTTGCGGGTGGTGGAGTAGCTTGGGAACCGGTGTCGCCAGCGAATGCCAATCGCTTTATCAAACCTCTGGCGGGCCAGAGTCTTGAGCAAATCATGGAGGGCGTTCGCGGCCTGGTGAAGCCGGCGGCCGCGCAAGGCGGTGGGCCGGGTTACAATGAAATCTGCATGGATGACACCGCTGGGAATGAACTGATGCGGATGCACGCTCAGTATGATAAGGATTCCACCGTTAATAATGATGAGCGGTCGCAGGTGGGCAATGATTTGACCCGTAGCGTCGCCAATAATGAAACGGTCAGTATTGGCAATGATGAAACGCTGGCGGTTGGGAATAACTCTTCGGAATCCATCGGTAATGATAAGATCGTTACGGTTGGGAACAATTCTTCGGAATCCATCGGTCAGAATAAAGTCATCACAGCGGGAACTTCGATTACTCTGAAGTGCGGGGCATCCCTGATTCACATGAATCAGGCGGGGGTGATTACGATCAGCGGTTCATTGATTACAGTAGCCGGATCTGTGAATATCAATGTGGCGGCGCCAGTGACTACGGTGACGGGTGCGGCGCTGATGACCACAACGGGAGCCATCAATTTGGTGAATGGCACGATTACTCGGGTAACAGGTTCCGCGCTGGGGCACTTTGAGGGCGGCAAGGCAGAATTGGTCAGTACGAGTGAGACCCTGGTGATGGGGCCAGTCGTTAAAATTAACAGTTAGCTAAGCTCTACCAACAAAAGCAAGTGGAACAAGCCATAGAAAAGGTGAAGCCATGAGGAAAAATGACTTATATCATAAGTGGAGGGCGTTCATTGCCCAAGCTCTGCATTCGTCCCATGTGGGAAGTAGCGTAAAAAGAGTAGGTGGGTTGTTTGGTTAGGGCCTGGCAAAATTGTGGAGAATAGTGACTATGGGAGCCGAGGACAAGATTGGGTTACAGCTTGCGGGCATCGAGTTTTTGCCGCCTGATCTGTTTCTGGATGATGCTGAAACCATTCTTCGCCTGCTGGAAGCCGCCGATTCTGGGCAGTTCTATCCCGCACAACTGCCGTTTCCCAAGCTGCCCATCCGCCAGATTTTCGCCGACCCGCAGGGCGATCATTATCTGGTCGTGCCTACGACCGGCGACTCCCCGGTTGCTCTGCCCTACATCACTGGTTCGGAACTCGGCACTTTGGCGGATATGCGCCAAGGCGGTTTTATATCGATGGACGCTCTGTCCAAGGTTTCACCGCCCAAGCCTTCAGCGGATGGCTTCCCTGACCCGGCGGCGCTCATGGGGGAGTTCACCACCGATATTGTGAAAAGTGTTGCAGAGGGTGGATCAGTGACGGGGGCTATGCTGAGTCAGCTTCAATCGCAACTGACCGGTCTTGCGCTCAGTCATGTGCCGGAAGAGTTTCGGGGTATTGCCCGTCAGGCGCTTAATCAGGGGTTGGAATATGGTCCGAAGTTGCTGGACGGTCTTATGTCCGGCGACTTGAGCGGAGCAATCAAAAATCCATTGGCAAACGTGAGCATGGGCGATGTAAGCAACATGGCGGTTGGGGGATTGGCGGATATGGGGTTCAGCGCCCTGGCTGATGCATGGAAAGTTGATGATCATTCCAGTACGCTTGAACAGGTAGCTCATAAGTATGGAATGCAAGCATTGGGCATGATTAAGGGATATATCACTCAACAAATGCAGAGTTTTGTGAAGGACGCAGTTTCAGGTCAACTGGGCAAAGCCATGGATAATTTAAGTAATGGATTTGGTAACAGTCTGGAGGGTCTTGGAAAGCAGTTTGATCTTTTCTTTAATGGAATGAGTTCTGGAGCTATTTTGCCGGCGGCGCACAAAGATTCTAAGGATGATAAAGTAGATGTTGTGATTACGGGTTTTCCGACGGTTTTAGTAGAAGGAAAACCAATTTCACGAATTACTGATTTACTCGATCCATCCAAGAAGATCATTCTTGAGGGAGCAGCCACAGTACTGGCGGGTGGAATGCCCGTAGGCCGGGTGACGAGCGATACTGCGATACCAAGCGACCTGTTGACCGGAGCAGCGACGGTTTTGATTGGTGGGCCATCGGCGAAGATTTCAACGCCGGTTGCGCCAAGAAGGACGCCGGAACAACAACCGGAACCAAAACCAGAACCAGATCAACAACCAGAACCAAAACCAGAACCAGATCAACAACCAGAACCAAAACCAAAACCAGATCAACAACCAGAACCAAAACCAGATCAACAACCAGAACCAAAACCAAAACCAGATCAACAACCAGAACCAAAACCAAAACCAGATCAACAACCAGAACCAGAACCAAAACCAGATCAACAACCAGAACCAGAACCAAAACCAGATCAACAACCAGAACCAAAACCAGATCAACAACCAGAACCAAAACCAGATCAACAACCAGAACCAGAACCAGATCAACAACCAGAACCAAAACCAGATCAACAACCAGAACCAAAACCAGATCAACAACCAGAACCAAAACCAACTTCTGGTTCTAGTTCTCCAGAAATCTCTGCAAAAATAGATAATAAAGGAATTTCTGCAAAAGTAACGAAATCTGGCGAAATACCTATATATTCTGGTGAAAGCGGTTTTGAGGTTGGTGCATACTATGAAGGAAGTGCTTCTGGAGGTGTAGAAATAGGTAATAAAGCTAAAGGTTCCGCTGAGTTAGCAGGAGGAGCCTATATTAAAAGTCCCTTAGAAGGAGATAAAATGTATGCTGGAACTACAGCTTCGGTTAAATTTGATGGTAAAGAAGGTTTTTCAAAAGAAGTAAAAATTGAGGCTGGTATGGATGCTAGATATAGCGATAGTGAAACAATAGGATTTTCAGGGTCAAGAAATATAATAGGAGGCTCGCCTGGTGCTAGCTTGGATCATACTTTTCAAATTGATGAAAAAGGTAATCTTGTAGTAAAACAAGCTATCACAGTTAATTTACCTGGCGGTATTGGGATAAGCTTTAATTATAAGAAGAGTTTTCCTGTCAAAGGGACACCTCTTGAAGGAGTAACTCAAGAGCAACTACAACAAAAACTCCTTAAATCAGGCGAAGCACCATGATAAATATTGATAAAGAACTTCAAGATATTAGTTTTATATCTGATAGATTTTTATGTTTTGATAAAAATATGTTTTTTTATTCAAACCATTCAAACAACAATAATTTTGATTGGAGTATAGTGCTATCTGATAATTGGGAGTTGATTGACCGTAATGTTCTCAAAGAAGATGATACTCATGAATTAAGCAAAGGAATGAATCAGCTTGCTTATTTTAAGAGAGATAAATCTGCAATTTCTATTTCTGCAATAAAGATAAATAGAGAAATAGATAAAGATCACTGGTTAATAATTAAAGTCCTTATATCTAATCAGGACGAAATTAAAAAAACTTTATTTAAGAGAGAAAAATATCTTATTGGTGGAGAAGAGGAAAGAGAGCAATCTGGAATCATAACTTTATCTCCTAACAAGAAATGTATATCGTGGATATCTTCATATAAAGATGGTGATTATATTTACACTGTTCACGCATCGTCTGATATAGATTCTTTTAGAAATCTAAAATATGAATTTTTAGTAGCACTATTAACCTTTAAATTATTAAACTCTACAAATAAAAAATTTGCAGAGGATGATAAATATTTTGAAATAAAATCGCCTTTTTTATTTAGCTTTTCATATATGGATTCTTGGGATATGAAATTCGGTGGTGATAAATTAGAGAACGAACAAAGCATTTATTTATATAACTATAATCAGGGAGAAAGAAAAGGATTAATATTTATAAATACTGTTCTTCTCGGAGAAATCAGCTTTCATGATTGTATAAGAAAAACATGTTTAAATGTTGCAGACAAAGAGAAATTACATCTAAGTGGTTTTCAAATATTATCTGACCATAATGATAGCCATGAGAAATTCTTTTGTAGGTCAAGAGCTATATCAATAGATGGTAAATTTTTTGATGTATTTTTAAGAATTTTTAAACTTAATCAAAAAGTTGTTGTTATAGGTTTATTAAATGTAGAATTTGAAAAGTCTAAATTGTGGTGGTGGGCTGTAAACAATCGCGCTTTCCAAATTATTTGTGATAGTTTATATATAGAACATGGTTGAATAAAATGCCCTTCAGCGACTTCAAAAACATCGAACAAGTTATCCAAAAATATCCCCTGAAGATATGGCAGGAACATTTTCTACCTGATATTGATTTACAATTACCAGAAATTTTCACGGAAAATCTTACATTCCTCCTGGATAAAAAAGCAGTTGATGAAAGCGAAGCTTTTCTAAGTGAAGCCTTCATCTTTCCCTTCCTGCAACATGCCTGGAAACGCCATAGCAAACTCAAACTCTGGTCACATCGAGCGTTAGTTTGCGATGATGAGCTATTTGGTGAACCTGATTACTTCATTTCTGCATGGTGTGAAGAAGTAACTGACCGGCTAGTCAGAACGCCATTGCTGGCAGTCGCGGAAGCCAAGAAACAGGACTTTGAAGCCGGCTGGGGGCAATGCCTTTCTGAAATGATCGCCTGCCAAAAGATCAACCAAAACGAACACTTAACGATCTACGGTATCGTCACAACCGGCCTGATCTGGGAATTCGGCAAACTCGAATCCAACACTTTCACCAAGCATCCTCTCCCCTACTCTATCAGCGACCCACAACGAATTTTCGGCATCCTGGATTTCATCTTCTCCGAATGCGAACGACAAATTGAATAGAAACCCTCCCAATCGGCAAAGGAAATCTCAATGCCAGCCATGCCCTCCAACTCTGTAAAGGACGAAATCACTCACTGCATTGAAGAAGCGAAAGCGTTATGGAAAAAACGCCAAATTGGCATTGATGCCCCCTATTTCTCCCTGCGTGACCTGGCCAGCCTGGATAACCAGATCAACAAGCCACTGGACACCCTGCGTCAGAGCAGCGCCCCATCCTGGTCCCTGCTCGAACAGCGATTCAACGGCCCCCAATACGCACTGGACGATCTCTTTCCCGCCACTGTACTTGCTTTCAGCGAAACCGCGCCCTCCCACTGGCGCGACTTTCTCATTGAACTGCTCGGAACCGACGAACGGCCCATCACCGCCGTCATTGAAACCCTGGGCTGGCTACCGCTGGACCACATCAAGGAACCCCTGCTCCAGTTCCTGGCAGCGACAAACCCGCTGCACCAGCGCATTGCACTCGCCGTTTGCGCCCAGCACCGCGCCGACGCCGGCGACTACCTGACCGCCGCCCTGCAAAGCGATGTCCACGAACTCTGCACCTGCGCGCTCAAAGCGGCCGGAGAACTCGGCCGTCTCGATCTGCTGCCCGCTCTGCATCAACACCTGGCTGCGGAAGCGCCCGATTGGCGCTTCTGGGCCGCTTGGGCCGCTGTCCGCATGGGAGAACGCCAGAAAATCATCGAAATCCTCAGCGAATTCACCCTGACTGACCTTCCCCTGCGCCAGCACGCCCTGCTCCTGCTCCCCCGCGTTCTCACTGACTCCCAGCGGCAACACTGGCTGGAGACGATCAGGCGCCAGGCCGTACATTCCCGCGACGCCATTACCGGTATCGGCGCCGCCGGCGATCCCTGGCAAATCCCGTGGCTGGTCGCGCAAATGCAGCATCCCGAACTGGCGCGGATAGCCGGCGAAGCCTTCACCTTGATCACTGGCCTCGATCTGACCGAACACCAACTCGCCCAGCCCACGACCACTGACTCCCCCAATCCCAAAGACCCGATGCGCGGCCTGCCCTGGCCCAACCCGGATGCCATTACCGCCTGGTGGCAGATCAACGAAACCCGCTTCCAACGGGGAACTCGCTACCTGCTGGGGCGTCCCATCACCCCCGACCACTGCCTGCACGTCCTGGTTAACGGTTACCAGCGCCAGCGCGCCGCCGCCGCTATCGAACTGGCCGTGATTCAAACCGGTATGCCGCTGTTCGCCGTCCACGCCCCCGCCGCCGAACAGCAAGAACTACTCAACGTCCAGGATACGCTGCAAACCTGTGTCGCCACCGCCGCCCAGCTTTGGCTGGAGCGCGATCAGGCGGCACACACCCCCACGACCACCCTCCCCGCCCTGACCGAGCTTGACAGCCGGCTGGAACAGCAACTCACCCTGCTGCGCGAAGCCGGCGATCTGGGCTGGAAATGCTGTTGGGACAGCCTGACCGCCAACCGCCAGCCGGGCATTGTCTTCGCCGCCGCCGCCACTGCCGTCAGCCATCCCGACGAAGCGCCTTTCAAGCAACTCACCGACTATGCCAACGCCGCGCCCGACACGGCTCATGAACTCATCGCCGCGCTGGGCTGGGTCGCTCCCGACCACCTGCGGGGCCGAGTCCGCGATCTGCTGGCTTCGACCTCGCCGCTGTTGCGCTATGTCGGCATCACGGTCTGTGGCCTTCACCATGTCGATCCCGGCTCCTATCTGGATGCGGCGCTCAAGGACTCCGGCCTTCGCCTGCGCGCCCGCGCCCTGCGCGTGGTTGGCGAACTGCGGCTGCAACGCTATCTGCCCGTCCTGCGGCAACACCTGAACCATGCTAACGAAACCTGGCGATTCTGGGCCGCTTGGTCGGCGAGCCTGCTCGCCGATGGCAACGGCTTGGACGTGTTGCAACAAATCGTCGAACACTATGCCGAACCGGCCCTCCAGCAACGCGCGGTGGATTTGCTGGCGCGCGCCATGGGCATCGAACCGGCCCGACTCTGGATTCGGCAACTGCTCCTGGACGAACACTTGACCCCGCTGGTCATTCACGGGTTGGGCGTCCTCGGCGACGCCTCCGCCATTCCTTGGCTGATTGGCCGCATGAGCGGCGCGGCAGAGCCGGCCAAGCTGGCCGGCGCGGCACTCAGCCTTATCACCGGCGTCGATTTAGCCAAGGAGGGATTGGTAGCCAATACTTTGGAGTCAGCGGAAGACGCAAAACCGGCCGATCCAGCGTCCCTGCCCCGCCCGGACTCGAAAGCCGTGAACCAGTGGTGGAGCCGGCAACGCCGCCGCTACAAGAAAGATCGCTGTTATATGATGGGATTCCCGATCAACCTGGAAGTGTGCTGGCAGACGCTGGTTCACGGCCAGCGGTTCCAGCGCGCCGCCGCCGCTCTGGAACTGGCGCTGCTGGAACCGCAAACCGCGTTTTTCCCCGTCGAAGCGCCCGGTTTCCGGCAGTGGGAATGGCTGAGCGCGATTGGAACCACCGCCCCGATGGGTGATGACACGCGCAGCACGATTCCCCAACCGTTCGCACCCAAGGCGCGTTCCAAGGTTCGAAAAAGTCTCGCGCCTCCGGAA
>Ga0209573_1000964_pt1 | contig 50416 bp, 56 predicted proteins | sample TNRBio252014_DNA_FD_185870 | JGI IMG/M metagenome (GOLD analysis project Ga0209573, IMG submission 185870) | Wastewater treatment Type I Accumulibacter community from EBPR Bioreactor in Madison, WI, USA - TNR Reactor_6/25/2014_ DNA (SPAdes)... | ecosystem: Engineered > Bioreactor > EBPR >... | reverse complement strand
TCGCCAAGCGTACCACTGCCAAAACCAAAATTCCCGGTGTTGATGATGAAGGTCGACCCACGCTTGAAGTTGAGCGAGCGAAGTCTCGAATGCTCGAATTGGAAATCGAGATTCCAATCTACGATTTCGGTCAGACCCGTGTCGCATTGGCGCAGGAAACGTACATGCAGGCGGCAAACAAGTTGGCTGAGAAGGCTGTTAACGTTCGGTCAGAAGCGAGGGAAGCCTATCAGGCTTGGCGAGGAACATACGATGTAACGCGACTGTATCAGGGTCGAGTTCTCCCCCTTCGCCAAGTCATTCAGCAGGAAAGTCTGTTGATGTACAACGGCATGTTGATCGATGTGACGCAGTTGATCTCTGATGCGAGGGCACGAACAATGTCCAGGATTGCGGCAGTCAACGCGCTTCGTGACTTCTGGCTCGCAGATACAGACTTCAAACATGCACTTATTGGTGGCGGCATGTCAGGTGGAGGTGGTGGCGCTGCCTCTGCTCCGGCCGGCGGCGGCGAAGCGCCCGGTCACTGAGGAGAAAGACGATGGAATTTTCACGACGTAACTTTGTCCGTGCATCAGGTCTTGTTGCCGCAGGCGCAGGCTTTGTCTCTGGGCGGGCCGCTTTTGCCAATGTTCCTGAAGCGCCCACAACCAAGTCACCTGCTACGCAAGCACCGCTCGTTCCCAAGTCTGGGCCTGATTATCAGCCTGTTGTGACGTTAAACGGCTGGTCATTGCCCTGGCGAATGAACGGGGACTGGAAAGAGTTCCATCTCGTTGCTGAACCGGTGGTGCGCGAGATCGCGCCGGGTATGAAGGCCTATCTCTGGGGATACAACGGACAGTCACCTGGTCCGACCATCGAGGCGGTCGAGGGCGACAAGGTTCGCATCTTCGTTACCAACAAGCTTCCCGAAAATACGGCCGTGCACTGGCACGGCCAGCGGCTGCCCAACGGCATGGACGGCGTAGGTGGCCTCAACCAGCCTCATATTCCGCCGGGCAAGACCTTTGTCTACGAGTTCCAACTCCGGCGCTCTGGCACTTACATGTACCATCCCCATTCCGACGAGATGGTGCAGATGGCGATGGGCATGATGGGCTTCTTCGTCGTTCACCCGAAGGACCCTGCATTCCGCCGCGTTGATCGCGATTTTGTCTTCCTGCTCAACGCCTTTGATATCGAGGCTGGATCCTACGTTCCGAAGGTCAACACCATGACCGACTTCAACATGTGGTGTTGGAACTCGCGTGCCTTTCCGGGCATCGACCCGTTCGTTGTCGGATTGAATGAGAAGGTTCGCATCCGCTTCGGCAACCTGACCATGACCAACCACCCGATACATATGCATGGATACGAATTCAAAGTCTCGTGCACAGATGGCGGGTGGGTCGACCCGGCGGCGGCGTGGGATGAAGTGTCCATCGACTGCGCCGTCGGCCAGATGCGTGCTTTCGATTTTGTTGCAGACGAGCCGGGGGATTGGGCCATCCACTGCCACAAGTCGCACCATACCATGAACGCGATGGGGCATTCGGTGAAGACCTACATCGGCGTCAACAAGAAGGACATCGCGGCCCGTATCAAGAAGCTCGCGCCAGGCTACATGCCGATGGGTTCTAACGGCATGGGCGAGATGGGATCGATGGAGATGCCGCTGCCCGACAACACCCTGCCGATGATGACCGGCCACGCTCAATTTGGGCCGGTGGAGATGGGCGGCATGTTTTCGGTGGTCAAGGTGCGAGAGGGACTCGCCAAGAACGACTACAAGGATCCGGGCTGGTTCAAGCACCCGGAAGGTACTGTTGCGTTCGAGTACAAGGGCCAGAAGCTCACTGAGGCGCCGCGTCCCGAACAACGGGCCGAGGCCGGTAAGAAAACCGACAAGCCCGAGTGGCGCGCACGCGACCCACGCAAACCGCGCCTAGGCCCGGACGGAAAGCCTATCCGCCGCGTTGATAGCGGTCATTCAAATCATTGAAAGAGGGAAAACATCCATGATCGCGAAGTTCGCATTCACGGCCGCTGCAATCGGCGTGTCGGTATTGATGTCAGGCGCTGCTCAGGCTGGCCCTGGCGGAGCGGGGCATGGCCATCATGAGGAGACGGCTTTTGGCAAGCCGGGTGATCCAAAGAAACCTGCCCGCCCGGTCTCGATCACCATGCGCGAGATGGACGGCAAGATGCTCTTCATTCCCGCGCTGATCGAAGTGAAGCGCGGAGAGCAAGTCCGCTTCATGCTTCGCAACAGTGGGATGCTCGACCACGAAATCGTTCTTGCAACGCTTGAGGAGAATCTCAAGCACGCCAAGGAGATGGAGAAGAACCCGGACATGGAGCATGACGATCCGAACGCCAAGCGTCTCGCGCCCAACAAGAACGGGGAGTTTGTCTGGCACTTCACAAAAACAGGCGAGTTCGACTTTTCCTGCCTCATTCCCGGCCATCGTGAAGCTGGGATGACCGGCAAAATCGTCGTGAAGTAACACCAGATCCTGAGAGGGGATTACACATGAAAACGGTAGAAATTGCGACTTTCGCAGTCATATTCGTGCTCAGCACGTCATTCGCCAATGCCCAGAGTGTTAACGGGACGGTCAAGAAGATCGATGCCGAGCAAGGCAAGGTGACGATCGATCACGGCCCGATCAAGAAGCTTGATATGGATGCCATGACGATGGTTTTCCGTGTCGCCAGTCCCGACATGTTGAAGGGGCTTAAAACTGGCGACAAAATCAAGTTTGATGCCGACCGCGTCAATGGCGCCATTACGGTCACAAACCTGAAAAAGTGATCGGATGCCCGCTGGCTTGAATGTGTTAATGTGGAGAAAGGTCAGCAGCTCCAAATTGGCTGTTCTGGCCTTTCTTCTGGCGGCTATCGCATTTCCAGCACGTGCATCGGATGTGGAACTCCGGAAGCTGTTAAACCTTCAGGGTTGCACATCTTTCTCCCTTACTGAAACCAAGGTCCTTGGAGACACAACGCTCTTCAAGGTCAATTGCTTCGGTTCCAGCCATCGTAAGCTGGAGGTCATCTGCATTTCTCGGTCTTGTCGGCTCGGTGAGAGTGCAGGTGAGCTTGAGGAGGGACGATGACCGTATATTCCGCGACAGATTTGGATCACGATAAAAGGGCTTGGATCAACCTTGCGAAGGGTATCTGCATCGTTCTCGTTGTGATGATGCATACGGCACTTGGCGTTGAAAAGGTGTTGGGGCAGACGGGCGTCCTTCACTCCTTGGTCGCGTGGACCAAGCCTTTCCGCATGCCGGACTTCTTTTTACTGTCGGGATATCTCGCAGGAAGCGTCAGCGCCCTTTCCTGGCGCTCGTTCATCGACCGTCGAATTCTGCACTACGCCTATTTCTATGTGCTGTGGCTTGCTATTCTGACAGGCCTCAAACTTGCCACCGATGGTATGCTCTCGATCGACGGCTTTGCGCGTGCTTTTGCATTTGGATTTGTTGAACCCTTCAGCACGCTGTGGTTCATCTATATTTTGCCGTTTTTCATGTTGGTCGCACGATTTGCACGAGGCTGGCTTGCTTGGGTGATAGGCTTGATAGCAGCGGCCCTTCATGTCTGGGCAGCGGCCTATCCCGATGGTGGCGCTTACGCGATGTCATCCCAGGTCACAGGATGGATAGCCCCGGACAGCGCCGCGCTGTTCCTGATCTTCTTTCTTGGCGGCTATCTTGGGCGAGGCGTTATTGTCCGCATACCCGGACTAATCAGAGCGTTTCCCGAAGCAGGCATCGCCATCATTCTTCTTTGGGCTACCTTCCATGCCTATGCCTTGAGCACCGGTTTGGTCGCTCTTCCCGGCCTGACAATCGTATTCGGTTTGCTTGGTGCGCTCGCTATTGTCGTGCTGGCAGTGATGCTGGAACGGGTCTCGCCCCTTGCTTGGCTTGCCTTTTGCGGTCGCCACTCCCTCGCGATTTATCTGGCTTTTGTCATTCCTATGGGGGTCAGCCGTTCTCTGCTGGTCAACAAGCTCGGCGTGACGCAACCCGACATCGTGATGGTTTTAGTGCTCGTCGGCGCGATTGTGCTTCCGCTTATTTTTGAGCGCCTTGTTCAAACCGGTCCGTTACGATTTTTGTTCGTTCGGCCAGGCTGGACCCGGCTAACTGACAACAAGGTCTAGCCATGAGCCGATATGCCTATTCTCGTGCCCATCAAATGCTCCACTGGGGAACAGTTGGGCTTGTTCTTGTCCAGATCTGGACCTATCCGGCGATCGGGCGAACTCATCATGCGTCACATCTTGGTGAGGTCGTGAATCCGGACGATTTGGTGCTGCACAACATCCATGCCATCTCAGGAGGCCTCATTCTCCTGTTCGCCTTGGTTCGCTTATGGCTTAGGCATCGATCGCCATTGGTATCGCCCACCTTTCCTTGGCCGGTTTTGGCCACTCTCTCGAAGCTTGTGCATTTCGCGCTTTACGCCACGCTGATCCTTTTACCGATCACCGGTGTTCTGAAGATGTATGTGCTGTCATCAGCCGGGCCGATACATGTCCGTTTGACACAAATCCTTTATCTTCTGCTCGTGCTGCATATCTCAGGCGCGCTCCTGCATGCCATCGTCTGGCGGGACAACCTATTGGCGAGAATGGGCGTGAAATTGCCGTTTCAGAGGTAGCGTGAGGCAATTCCTGAAACAATTTGTAACATTGCGCGTGTTCTGGATCAAAGCGGTGGCCTCGGTCCTGTCACTATCATGATCTTCAATCACTGTGGATTGAGGAGATACAGATGACCACGACACGTCGCACTCTTTTGGCTGGCGCTGGTGCAGCACTGCTGCTGCCCCGGTTCGGGCATCACGCAAAGGCAGCAACCCCGCTTCTCAATGTTTCAACCCGGACATTGGATGTGAGAGGTAAGGCCGCAACGGTTTTCGGCATTGCCGGGTCCAATGGAAAACAGGGTCTTTTCGCGCAGGAAGGCGACCGTTTTGCCGGTGCCGTTCACAATGCAACCGGTGAGCCCCTGATCATGCATTGGCATGGACAGGTCCATGCGGCTGCCGATCAGGATCGATCCAGGCCCGATGGCGGCACACTCGCTGCAGGAGCGCATGATACACATGATTTCAAGCTGACTGCCGGCTCGCACTGGATGCATTCGCACCAATTGACGGAACAGCAATTGCTTGCCGCACCGATGATCACCCGCGAGAAAGACGCCGGCGACGTGCAAGACGTTGTGGTGATGCTGCACGATTTCGCGTTTCGCTCTCCGGCTGAAATTCTCGCGGAACTTGGTGGCACCAACGGGCATGGAGCGCATGGCGCTACCGGTGCTCGGTCCAACCGCTCGCCCGCTTCGACAATGCCCGGAATGAACCATGGTTCGATGCCAATGGGAGGCATGATGCCGGGTATGAGTATGGGAGGGATGGCGGGCATGCGTGTTCATGCCAATGACGTGGCTTACGATGCTTACCTTGCCAATGACCGGACATTGGATGACCCCGATGTGATCCGGGTCGACAAGGGCGGACGCGTGCGGCTTCGCGTGATCAATGGGGCGACAGCCACGGCCTTTTTCCTCGATACCGGGATGATCGAGGCGTCGTGTGTCGCAGTCGACGGCTCAGCCTGCCAGCCGCTCAAGGGACGACGATTTCCGCTCGCGCAGGGGCAAAGGATCGATCTTCTGCTCGCAGTCCCGGCGGAGGGGGGGGCTTTCCCGATATTTGCGCAAGTCGAAGCGGATACGCGGCAGACCGGAGTCATCCTTGCGACAGCCGGAGCCGCTATCACAAAAATCGGGGATCGCGCCCGCGAGGCCGCTCCCAACGCAACCCTGGCTCTGGACGAAAATTTGCGGGCGCTCAATCCCTTGTCCAATCGCATGCCTGACAAAACCTTCCACCTCATGCTCGGAGAAGAGGCTGGATATCGCTGGACGATCAATGGGAAGGTGCATGGCGAGCATCAGCCGATCGAAGCAAGGCGAGGTGAGCGGGTGGCTATCATGTTCATGAACCCGACCTCCATGATGCACCCCATGCATCTGCACGGGCATCATTTTCAAGTTGTGGGATCGCGCGCTGGCCAATTCGCTGGCCCCATTCGTGATACCGTGATCGTTCCTCCGCACACGCCTGTGATGGTGGCATTCGATGCGGACAAGGCAGGTAACTGGTTCCTGCACTGCCACCATCTCTATCACATGGCGACCGGCATGATGACCGAATTGCGCGTGTCCTGAACAGGAGAACCCACATGAGTATGCATCAATATGGTTTTGACGGCTGGATGCTGGGTTGGGGCGTCGGTCACTGGATCATCTTCGCGGCCATGGCTGCTGCCGTCTTATATCCCATTGGAATGATCCTCCGGAAGCTTGGGCACTCGCCATTCTGGGCGATCCTGGCCTTCGTCCCCGTCGTCAACGTTGTCGCTCTCTGGGTCGTCGCTTTTTCGGAGGCCCCCTCAGAAGGCCAGGAGACACGCCCATGATCAATCGGCGGTATTTCAGTGGTGCACTTGCAGTTCTGTGCACCACGCCGGTCGGCGCCGCGAACCGGCCCAATATGACAATGCACCGCAGCCCCACGTGCGGGTGCTGCGGTGCCTGGGCCGCTTACATTCGGCGGGCCGGTTTTTCGATCACAATCGTCAATGAATCCGATCTTGCGCCGATCAAGAGCGGGGCTGGTGTGCCGGATGCCCTTCAGTCCTGTCACACCGCGTTTATCGATGGATACGTGGTCGAGGGCCATGTGCCTGTAGAAGCAATCGAAAAAATGCTGTCCGAACGCCCAGCCATCACAGGAATTGCGGTGCCTGAGATGCCGACTGGTTCACCAGGCATGGAGATCCCGATGATGAAGCCGGAACCCTTTAAGGTCATTGCATTCAGCCAGATGGGGAGCAGCGAAACCTTCATGGACTATCCAAACGGCTTCATCGCGGGCCGATAAACGGGGTTTCCGTTCCGTTGGTTAATCAACAGTGGAGAATATAATGGTCCACATCAGGCAATTGATAGGGTCAAAAATCGGTTTGGCCGTATGTAGCTTGGCGGCCTTGCTCGGCGCGTATCTGCTCATCTACCACCTGACACATGTCACGCTGCTATTGCCCTACCTGATCCTTCTGGCTTGTCCGTTGATGCACTTCATGCACCGCGGTCATGATCATGGCCCGGGCAAGGGCCACTGAGGCCGATGAGAATAGGGCATTCGGGACGAGCGTCAGCGTGACATGCCTCAATCAGGTCGCGGAGAGTGGCCGCAATGGATTGTAGCTCGATGATTCTGCGGTCAATCTCGAAGAGATGTCTGGCAGCCAGTTTATGAACGTCGCGGCTGTTGCGACTCCTGTCGCGCCAGAGATCGAGCAGGGCGCGAATTTCTGCCAGCGAGAATCCGAGGTCACGGGCCGAGCGGATGAAACGAAGTTCGTGGACATCGTGTTCGTCATAATCGCGATATCCATTTCCCCGGCGCGTGCCGTTCGCGATCAGGCCAATCGCCTCATAATGGCGGATCATCTTGGCGGAAACGCCGCTCGCTTTCGCTGCCGAGCCAATCTGCATCAGGATGCTCCTCAAACCGCTTGACCTTCCAATTATAGGAAGGTGCAGACTCCATGCAAATAGTCATCTGGAGGCGTGCATGAGCAACTCACAGTCGGACCACAGACAGATAGCGCCCGGCGGTTGCTGCGGCGCTCACGGCCATAAACATGATCACCCGGACAGCCACAATACAGGTGCGAAAGACCCGGTCTGCGGAATGGTTGTCGATCCGGCCACCGCGAAGCACCGGGCGGATCATATGGGCAAAGCGTACTATTTCTGCTGCACCGGTTGCCGGACAAAGTTCATCGCCGATCCGGCGCGCTATCTGGCGCCGAAAACCGCCACAGCCGTCGCGAGTGTGCCCGAGGGTACGATCTTCACTTGCCCTATGCACCCGGAAATCCGGCAGAAGGGACCCGGCACCTGTCCGATCTGCGGCATGGCGCTTGAGCCAGAAACCGTTAGCCTCAACGACGACCCAAACCCCGAACTAGCGGATATGACGCGCCGGTTCTGGATCGGTCTTGCGCTCACACTTCCGGTATTCTTCCTTGAAATGGGAGCGCATCTCTTCGAGTTGCACGCGTTGATGGTGCCTAAGGTTTCCAACTGGGTTCAACTCGTTCTCGCAACTCCGGTCGTGCTCTGGGCGGGCTGGCCCTTCTACGAGCGCGGCGGGGCTTCGCTCCGCACGCGCAATTTCAACATGTTCACCTTGATAGCGCTCGGCACCGGCGCGGCCTGGCTCTTCAGCGTCGTCGCGACATTCGCGCCGCAGCTGTTTCCGCCAGCGTTCCGCAACGCCGACGGTTCGGTTGCAGTCTATTTTGAGGCGGCGGCGGTGATTACCGTTCTGGTCCTGCTCGGACAGGTGCTGGAACTGCGGGCTCGAGAGCAGACCTCCGGCGCGATCAAGGCGTTACTCGGCCTCGCACCGAAGACCGCGCGTCGCATCGGCAAGGATGGGGCCGAGAGCGATGTTCCGCTGGAACACATCCATCTTGGCGATCGCCTGCGCGTACGCCCCGGCGAGAAAATTCCCGTCGATGCCGTTGTCGCCGAGGGGCGCTCCAATATTGACGAAGCCATGGTGACGGGCGAAGCCATTCCCGTGCCCAAGCAGGCAGGCGACCGTGTAATCGGCGGCACAATCAACACCACCGGCGCGCTGGTCATTGAGGCGACTGCCATCGGCAGTGACACGGTACTCGCGCGTATCGTCCAGCTCGTCGCGCAGGCGCAACGCTCGCGCGCACCGATCCAGCGTTTGGCCGATGCGGTATCGGGCTGGTTTGTCCCAACGGTAATGTTGGTTTCCGCCCTCGCTTTTGCCGCCTGGTATGTCTGGGGTCCGGCGCCGCAATTCTCTTACGCGCTTGTTGCGGCGGTCGCGGTTCTGATCATCGCTTGCCCCTGTGCGCTTGGCCTCGCAACGCCGATGTCGATCATGGTGGGCGTTGGCGCGGGCGCACGAGCCGGAGTGCTTGTCAAAAGCGCTGAGGCGCTCGAGCGCATGGAGAAGGTTGATATTCTCGTGGTTGACAAAACGGGGACACTCACGGAGGGGCGCCCGAGCGTTACGGGGATCGAGGTGCGTGGCACGCTCAGTGAAATAGATCTCCTACTCATGGCTGCGTCGGTCGAGGCGCTGAGTGAACACCCACTGGCTCATGCCGTCGTCTCCGAGGCGAAAAAGCGTGGACTGGCGCTCGAACAGGTGACGGATTTCGACTCACCCGTGGGCAAGGGCGCGCGCGGTCTCGTCGGAGGCCGTTTGGTCGCCATTGGTCAGGAACGGTTTCTCGGCGAACTCGGGATCGCGCTGCCACCTGACAGCGCTTCTGCGATGCGGGCGGAAGGTGCGACAGCGGTTTTTGTTGCTGTAGACGGCAGGTTCGAGGGCATCATCCGCATTGAGGATCCGATCAAGACTTCGACGGTGCCAGTGCTTCAGGCGCTCCAGGAAGCCGGCATCGAGATTATGATGCTGACAGGCGACGCACAAGCAACCGCTGAGGCAATTGCCCGTCGCCTTGGCATTACCCGTTTCGAAGCGGAGGTGACGCCTGAACGGAAGCAACAAGTGGTAGCGGGTCTTCGCGCCGAAGGCCGGGTCGTCGCCATGGCCGGCGACGGCGTGAACGATGCCCCGGCTCTTGCGGCAGCCGACGTTGGTATCGCCATGGGTAATGGTACTGATGTTGCGCTGGAAAGCGCTTCGGTTGCTCTGCTCAAGGGTGATCTCGGTGGTATCGTGCGGGCAAGGCATCTTTCCGCCGCGACGATGCGAAACATCCGGCAGAACCTGTTCTTCGCCTTCTTCTACAACGCGGCCGGCGTTCCAGTGGCCGCGGGCATTCTATACCCCGCCTTTGGAATTCTGATTTCGCCGATCATCGCGGCGGCGGCCATGGCGCTGTCCTCTGTCAGCGTGATCGGCAACGCCTTGCGGCTTCGAGGGATCAAACTCTGATCAGGTGGAAACGCAAGAATGACTTGAATCTGTTCATGGATCGAGAGGCAAACTGTGTTACCCTGCAATGGTTGAAAGCTGAGAGAAGGACCGGGTGAGAACGATTTCGCGACTGATTGCGATCTTGATGATCCTCGTGCTTGGCGTGGCGTCGGCTTCGACGCCCCCGCTCGGCGGAGCATCGGCGAACGCCATTGTCGCGATGGCCGATATGGATTGCTGTCCAGCGGGCAAGACCCCGATGCCGGATTGTCAGAAGGATTGTCCGTATCTGGCGTTATGTGCCGCGAAATGCGCTCCCGGCGCGATGGTTTCCGACTTCCAGGTGCTCTTTTTCCAGATCGGCTTTGTTCAGATCAGATTTGATCACGGTTCCGACCATGCGGGTCAGTTGATCCGCCCCCCGGCGCCACCGCCCCGAATTTGGGACATGGCCGACGCCTGATGGTGTCGGCGCACGCTGCTCCGGCTTTTCGGCGCAGGTGGGCACCCGTGGTTTGTCGCCACGGTCCTTGCTGCATCAGCGGCTTGTCCTGAATTTCACGAGAACACCCATGAAAACCCGTCTTAACATGCGCGCCATGGCGGCGACGCTGACCCTTCTGCTATCAATCATCCCCTTCCATACGGCAAAAGCCGACCCCAAGGACTATGAGTTCCGGCTCGTCGAGAGTGCGATCAAGCAGGGCGATGGCGCTGTCATCGCCGTCAAGCTGGTCGATAAACGCTCCGGCAAGCCTGTGCCTGACGCAGTGATCTTCGCGACCCGCATCGACATGGCCCCTGATGGCATGGAGACGATGGCGTCGAAGATCGAACCGCTGCCCTCTACCGAACCCGGCACCTACCGCTTCAAGGCCAACCTTTCGATGGAAGGCGGCTGGCGCATTTCCCTCGGTGCCAAGGTGCAGGGTGAGACCGGTACGGTCGAGAGCAAGCTCGTCTTGAAGGCCGTGAAATGAAAAGACCCGTAAAAACGGGTCTCCTCCTCGCCGCGTTTGTCGCGGCGGGGACTGGAGGCTATTGGGCCGGCCAGCGCGGTTTCGCGCTGCCGTTTCATTCGCCATTCGCATCCATGTCGACGCCAAAGAAGGGAGCCGCCGACCCTACTGGATCGATTCTCTATTACCGCGATCCAGATGGACCATTCTATTCTACGGAGCCGAAAAACAACCCGAAAGGTAGGGCTTACTTACCGGTTCTCGCCAGCGAGGATATCAGCTTCGATCCGCCCCCGGTACAAGCAGAAGCCGGGAGTGCGGCTAAAACACCGGGAAAAATCCGCTTCTATCGCAACCCGATGGGACTACCGGATACCTCGCCGGTGCCGAAGAAGGATTCCATGGGGATGGACTACATCCCCGTCTATGAGGGCGATGAGGACGAGAGCGGTGTTGTCAAGCTTTCCCCCGGCAAGGTGCAGCGCACAGGCATCCGTTCTGTTGCGGCCACACGCAGCAACATCACCCAAATCCTTCGCGCGCCGGGGATCATCGCGCTGGATGAACGGCTGATCACGGTGCTTGCCGCCCGCGTCGATGCCTTCGTCGAGAACGTCGCTACTGTGACAACCGGAGAGGCAGTGAAGCGCAACCAGCCATTGGTGACGCTGTTCTCGACGGAGTTCGCAAACGCTGCAGCGTTGTTCATCACCGAACTGGCGATCGATTCACGCGGTGTGACGACAGGCGGGGCGCGCAAGCGCCTGGAAAACCTAGGTGTGCCGCCCGAAGAGATTGCTGAAATCGAGCGAACCCGCAAAATCCCGCCGAACATGGTTTGGCGCGCGCCGCGTGACGGGATCGTTTTGGAGCGCAATGTCGTCACCGGCATGAAAATGGCCTCTGGCGCAACCTTGTTCCGCATCGCCGATGCAACAAGGATTTGGGTGCTGGCGGATGTTCCCGAGCTTGGGCTCGCGTCCTTGCGGGTAGGCGCGGAAGCGACGGTCCGGGTGCGACACCGCCCCGATCTGACGTTCGCCGGCAAAATCGCCCTGATCTACCCGCAGGTGAACATGGAGACCCGCACGGCGCGCATCAGGATCGAGATCGCCAACCCCGACCTTCTGCTGCTTCCCAACATGTATGTTGATGTCGAGATCGCTGCCGGTGACGATACTGATCGCATCGTCGTGCCAGAGAGCGCCGTTATCGACAGTGGCGCGCGCAAGGTCGTTCTCATCGACCGAGGCGAGGGCCGGTTCGAACCGCGCGAGGTCAAGACGGGTCCGCGCGGTCATGGCCTCGTCGCCATCCTCGATGGCGTGATGGAAGGGGATCGCGTCGTCACATCCGCCAACTTCCTGATTGATGCTGAAAGCAACTTGAAAGCGGCGCTTCAGAGCCTGTCGATGGGCAAGGAAAGCAACACGCAGGAGAAGCAGCCATGATTGCGCGGCTCATCTCCTGGTCGTCCCGCAACCTGATGCTGGTGCTGATCGGCACGGTCTTCGCCGTGGCGGCGGGGTTCTATTCCCTGCGCAACCTGCCACTCGATGCCATTCCCGATCTCTCGGATGTGCAGGTCATCGTCTACACCGAATTTGCCGGTCAGGGGCCGCAGGTGGTTGAGGATCAGGTGACTTATCCCTTGAGCACCGCCATGCTGACCGTCCCGAAATCGCGCGTCGTGCGCGGCTTTTCGTTCTTCGGCGTCTCCTTCGTCTATGTGATTTTCGAGGATGGCACAGATCCCTATTGGGCGCGTTCGCGTGTTCTCGAATACCTCAACACTGCGGCAAAGCGCCTGCCCTCCGGCGTGACACCAACGCTGGGCCCGGATGCAACCGGCGTCGGCTGGGTCTATCAATACGCGGTGCTGGCGAAAGACCTTTCCCTTGCCGAAACCCGCTCCTTGCAGGATTGGAAGCTGCGGTTCGCGGCTGCAAAGGCCGAGGGCGTAGCAGAGATCGCCGCCGTCGGCGGATTTGTGAAACAATACAATGTCGTCGTCGATCCGAACCGGCTGCGCGCGCTTGGCATCCCTCTCTCCAGCATCGCCAAGGCGCTCAGGGCCAGCAACGCCGATATCGGCGGGCGCAGTGTCGAACTCTCGGAGTTCGAGTTCATGGTGCGCGGGCGGGGTTACCTCCGGAGTATCGCGGATATCGAGAGCATCACCCTTAAAAGTGAGGCAGGCGTGCCGGTACGCCTCGGCGACATAGCGCGCGTCGAAATCGGGCCGGATGAGCGGCGCGGTATTGCCGAACTCAACGGTGAAGGAGAGGTTGCGAGCGGCATCGTCATCCAGCGCTTCGGTGCCAACGCGCTCTCCGTGATCGCCAGCGCCAAGGCGCGCCTCGCGGAAATCCTGCCGAGCCTGCCGAAGGGCGTGGAGATTGTGCCGGTCTACGACCGTTCGGAACTGATCACCCGCGCCATTGAGACCCTGAAATCGACGTTGATTGAGGAAATGGCCATCGTCGCGCTGGTCTGCGTCGTGTTCCTCCTCCATCTCAGGAGCGCGCTGGTCGCGATCCTGATGCTCCCCGTCGGCATCCTCATGAGTTTTGTCGCGATGAAGCTGCTGGGGCTGGGGTCGAACATCATGAGCCTTGGCGGCATCGCCATCGCCATTGGCGCGATGATCGACGCCGCCATCGTGATGATCGAAAACGCCCACAAGCATCTGGAACGCGCGCCCGATGGGAAGTCTCGCGTCGATATCCTGATCGAGGCCGCGAGCGAGGTTGGTCCGGCGCTGTTCTTCAGCCTGCTCATCATCACGGTGTCGTTCCTCCCCATTTTTACGCTGGAGGCGCAGGAGGGGCGGCTCTTCAGCCCGCTCGCCTTCACCAAGACCTTCGCGATGGCTGCGGCGGCCTTCCTGTCACTGACGCTGGTTCCCGCACTGATGGTTATCTTCGTGCGCGGGAAAATCATCCCCGAGCACAGGAACCCGATCAACCGCTTCCTGATCTGGATCTATCGTCCCGTGATCGCCGGCGTGCTCAAGGCGAAGGCGCTGACAATCCTTGTCGCGCTGCTCATTCTCGGTGCCAGCGTCTGGCCTGCGCGGCAGATCGGCTCGGAGTTCATGCCCAGCCTCGATGAGGGCACCTTGATGTATATGCCGACGACCCTGCCGGGCCTTTCCGTCACCAAAGCAGGCGAACTTCTCGCCACGCAGGACCGGATCATCAGATCCTTCCCCGAGGTGGCTTCGGTGTTCGGCAAGGCGGGGAGGGCGCTCACGGCAACCGACCCGGCACCGCTGGAGATGTTCGAGACCATCATCAACCTCAAGCCGAAATCGGAGTGGAGGCCTGGCCTCACCACCGAAAGTCTTCGGGCCGAGATGGACAAGGCGCTGCAATTCCCCGGCGTCTCCAACGCCTGGACTATGCCTATCCGCGCCCGCATTGACATGCTGGCGACGGGTATCCGCACGCCGGTTGGCATCAAGGTGTTCGGCCCGGACCTAACCGAGATCGAAGCGCTGTCACGGCAGGTCGAGGCCGTGGTGAAGGCGGTTCCCGGCACGTCGAGCGCCTATGCCGAGCGGGTCATCGGCGGCTATTATCTCGATATCGTGCCGGATCGCATTGAACTCGGACGCTATGGCCTTGTGATCGGCGACGTGCAGGATGTGATCGCCTCGGCACTGGGCGGCGAGAGCGTCACCAGCACCGTCGAGGGGCGCGAGCGCTACAGCGTCAATATCCGCTATCCCCGTGATCTGCGCTCAAGCCATGAGGCCATCGCGACCGAGGTTCAGGTGCCGCTGCCCAAAGGCGGCTTCGTGCCGCTTGGCGCCGTCGCGGAGGTCAAGCTCACGCGTGGCGCGACCTCGATCCGCACCGAGAACGGGCAACTCGCGGTCTACATCTTCGTCGACATGGCCGGGCGCGATCTCGGCGGCTATGTCGCGGAGGCGCGGGCAGCGGTGGCGAAAGAGGTGAAGTTTCCGCCCGGAACCTATGTCCAATGGAGCGGGCAGTTTGAATATCTCGAACGCGCCGAGGCACGGCTCAAGATCGTCGTGCCGCTCACGCTGATGATCATCTTCCTGCTGCTCTATCTCAACTTCCGGGCGCTCACTGAAACGCTCATCGTCATGCTCTCGCTGCCCTTTGCGCTCATTGGCGGGCTCTGGCTGATGTGGTGGATGGGGTTCAACATGTCGGTGGCCGTAGCGGTCGGCTTCATCGCGCTTGCCGGCGTCGCCGCCGAAACCGGCGTTATCATGCTGATCTACCTCGATCACGCCTTGAAGGAGGGGCAGGCCACTTGTGCAGCCGAGGGCAGGGCCTTCACGCGTGATGACCTTCATCGCGCCATCATGGTCGGCGCGGTCGAGCGCGTCCGGCCTAAGATGATGACCGTCATCGCCATTATGGCCGGGCTGATCCCGATCCTCTGGAGCACCGGCACCGGCTCGGAGATCATGCAGCGCATCGCCGTGCCGATGATCGGCGGCATGGTCTCATCGACCCTGCTCACGCTGATCGTCATCCCGGCGATCTACGGGATTGTGAAGGGGGCAAGGGCTGTTGCAAATGCGCCTTCGGAATAGCCCCTTAGACAGCCCGACCATGATCATGATGGCATTGGCCATGATCGGCGAGGGCCTCGATGATGGCGCAATCGCAGACACTGACACCGCCCGTGCAGGATATAGCGATCCTCTCGAGTTCGCCTTCGAGAAGGCGCAACCGGGCGATCTTGTCGCGGACATCGCCGAGATGCGCGCTGGCGATGGCGTGGGCATCGTCGCAGGCCATGTCAGGCTTGTCAGAAAGCCTGAGAAGCGCCCGAATGCTCTCGACGGTGAACCCAAGATCGCGCGCATGCTTGATGAAGGCGAGTCTTTCGCGGTGACGGCGACCGTAACGCCGCTGATTGCCTTCCGAGCGCTCCGGCTCCGGCAAAAGACCGACCTGCTCATAATACCGAATCGTCTCAACCTTGACGCCGGTTTGCTCCGCAAGCGCGCCGATCGGCATCACGCGCTCCGCAACGGGTATCCGGATTTTTCCTGCATCAGGCATGATTTTTCTCTTGAAGCTGTAGTCACATCAGCTTGCAGGATACCCTGCATAAACCAAGTGGCGGGTCTGGTCCTTAAAATTTTTCTGACTTTGAGGCTTTCAAAGAGAATAGCTGAAAGATAGCGACATGAAACAGCTTCTGAAGCTGGCGGATGGAATTGACGGGATCAACATGTCAGTTGCTTCTGTTGCCCGCTGCGCGCTGCTCGCGAACGCGCTTGTCATAACTTTCAATGCAATCGCCCGAAAATTATTCTCCGTCACCTATTCATCCGCTTTCGACCTTCAATGGCACTTCTTTGCAGCCGTAGTCCTGTTGATGGCCGCCTATACGCTTCAACGCAACGAGCATGTGCGGATCGATATTTTTGCCAATCAACTTGGCAGCCGCGGCCTTGCATGGCTGGATTTGTTAGGAACGTTGTTCGTTCTTATTCCCGTTTGCGGCTTGATGGCGTGGTTCGGCTCGGTTGAGTTCCTCAACGCATTGTCCGGACATGAAACACGTTCGACGCGCGAAAGCACGAGCGAGATTCCGGCCTGGATCATGAAGGGCTTCATTCCACTCGGCTTCATTCTGCTCGGGCTGCAAGGAGTATCGGAAGCCATCCGCTGCTTGGCGCATATCACTGGTATTGAGGAACGAGATCCGAACCGCTCCCTTCTGTCGAAGGGCACTGTCAATGAATAGCATCATTGCGCCATCCATGTTCGCATGCCTTCTGGTGGTTTTGCTGCTGGGATATCCAGTAGCCTTTTCGCTGGCGGCTATCGCATGCGTTTTCGGGGTTATCGGCCTCGTAACCGGCGCTTTTGACCCGCCTTTTCTGCTGGCGATGCTTTTCCGCCTTCAGGGAATTTTCGGCAACGACAACCTTCTCGCGATCCCAATGCTCATCTTCATGGGCGTCCTTCTTGAACGCACGGCGATTGCCGAAGATATGTTCGCGGCGCTTGGCCGGTTGTTCAGCCGGTTATCCGGGGGGATTGCATACGGCACGATTCTCGTCGGAGCGCTGTTGTCGAGCATGACCGGTTTCGTATCCGCCTCCGTCGTCGCCATCGGGTTGATTTCACTCCCCGTCATGGTACGGGCCGGTTATAATCACACGCTCGCGACCGGTGTTGCGGCGGCATCTGGGACTTTGGCTCAAATCATTCCGCCGAGCCTTGTATTGATTATACTTGCCGAGCAGATGGAAGTCTCCTTGCAGGCAATTTTTCATGGCGCCGTCATTCCAAGCCTCATGCTGATTTCCCTGTATATATTCTATATATTTGTGAGGACATGGCACAATCCAAGCTTGGCACCAGCGATTGCAGGCATGAGCGATCCCCAGCGTGAGAAAATTCCGCTCTGGCGAGATCTGTTGGTTTCAATGGGATTGCCGGCCGGGCTTGTTGGGCTTGTTCTTGCCTCCATTAGTTTTGGCATAGCCACGCCCAGCGAAGGCGGAGCCATTGGCGTTACAGGTACGCTTCTGCTTGCGCTCATGCGGAGGCGGCTGACCCCGGCGAGACTGAAAGCAGCCATGGATGCTACCGGCATCTTATGCGCATGCATTATTTTCCTGCTGATTGGCGCATCTTTCTTCACGTTGGTTTTTCGAGGATTTGATGGTCATCTTTGGGTCGAGAACCTGCTTTCCCTGTTGCCGCAGGACAAGGTGGGCTTTGTCGTTCTGATCAATCTCCTTTTGCTCCTCCTGGCTTTCTTTCTCGATTTCTTCGAGATCGCCTTCATCGTCCTGCCGCTGATCGCTCCTGTTGCCAATCGGCTTGGTATCGACATGGTCTGGTTGTCCGTGATCATCGCCGTCAACCTCCAGACGTCGTTCATGCATCCGCCTTTCGGGTTGGCACTTTACAATCTGAGAAGCGTCGCGCCCCGCTCGATTTCCACGGCCTCAATCTATTGGGGAGCGGTGCCGTTTATCGTTATTCAGTTCTTGGTCGTCGTATTGCTGATTTTGTTTCCCAAGCTCGTGCTCAAAGAGCACGAAGTAAAAAAACCCGCTGTCGAAATCAACATTCAACTACCAGAAGCCATGCCGCCTCTGATCTCGCGCTGAGAATGCGGCATGTCGCTTTTTCTCGCCCCTGCCGCAGCGCTTCTCTTTTCAATTTTCCATGCAATAAATCTCTTGATCCTGTAGTGGCTATAGCTTGTATGCAAAGCGTCCTGAATTCAAATCAAGGATCGCGCCATGACGAACGCATCATCCACTGAACCCGCCTTGCAACTGTCCTGGAAGGTCGGCGGCATGGATTGCGCAAGCTGTGCATCCAAAATCCGTGGCGCGGTGGAGTGCCTACCGGGTGTTTCCGATGTTCGTCTCTCCGTGATGACCGAGACGCTCACCCTGTCGCTTGACGAGAGCAAGACATCGCGCGCGGCGCTTGAAAAGCAGGTTTCTGCACTCGGCTATTCCACGGTTGTGATGGACAAGCCTCCCCGCGCTCCAGCCAAAGAGGATACGTCCTGCGGCTGCGGTCATGATCACGGCAACCACGCAGACGAGGATTATAAGCACGCTCACAATTACGCCCATAAGCATTCGCACGCCCACGATCACAAGGGACATGACCACGATCACGATCATGAGAAGGCCGCTTCAGTAGCGGCCACATCAACGGCCCATGAAGATTCGGGTCACGGCCTCCCGGGGCATGTCCATGAAGCGACGCCGGAGGGCATGAGCTGGTATCAGACTGGCAAGGGCCGGCTGGTGCTCGGCACGGGGGCGCTGCTGGCGGCTGCCTGGGGTGCCAAGCTCATCGTGCCCGGCATCGCCAACTGGGCGTTTATCGCCGCGTGCCTGATCGGGGTCGCGCCGGTTGCGCGGCGGGCCTTCGCGGCCCTGCGTGCCGGGATGCCTTTCACCATCGAAATGCTGATGAGCATCGCCGCCGCCGGTGCATTGGTAATTGGCGCCGCCGAGGAAGCGGCGCTGGTCGTGTTTCTCTTTGCGGTTGGCGAGTTGTTGGAAGGCGTGGCGGCCAATCGGGCGCGCGCCAGCATCCGGTCGCTGGCGGAACTCGTCCCGACACGCGCGCTTGTCATATCCGAGGATGGTTCCACACGGGAAGCGGAAGCAGCGTCGCTGGCCATCGGGCAGATGGTTCTGGTTCGCCCCGGTGATCGTATTCCGGCCGATGGCGCGATTGTCGAGGGCGCTTCCAGCATCAATGAGGCCCCCGTCACCGGCGAGTCGATGCCACGCACCAAGAGCGTTGGAGAGGATGTTTTTGCCGGTTCAATCAATATCGATGCCGTCCTCAAGGTGCGCGTCTCGCGCGCTTCGGCAGACAACACGATTTCGCGGATCATCCGCCTCGTCGAGGAGGCGCAGGAAGCCAAGGCGCCGACCGAACGCTTCATTGACCGGTTCAGCCGCATCTACATGCCGGCCATCGTGGGCATTGCAGCGCTGGTGGCGATCGTGCCGCCGCTGGCGTTCGGATGGGACTGGTCGGTCTGGATCTACAGGGCGCTGGCGCTGCTGCTGATCGGCTGCCCCTGTGCGCTGGTCATCTCCGTTCCCGCCTCCATCGCCTCGGCGCTGTCTGTCGGCGCCCGTCATGGGCTGCTGATGAAAGGCGGCATCGTGATGGAGAACGCGGCACGCATCCAATGGGTGACCTTCGACAAGACCGGGACATTGACGGCAGGCAAGCCGCGCGTGACGGATGTCGTTCCTTTCGATGTCACCGAGGAAAGGCTCGTCTCAATCGCTGCCGCCGTGGAAACGGGATCGAGCCACCCGCTGGCCGAGGCCATTCTTCAGTTTGCCAAGGACAAATCCATCGCGGCGCTGCCATCGAAGGACAGTCGCGCGGTTGTCGGAAAGGGTGTCGTGGCCGAAGTCGAGGGTATTTCGGCGCAGGTCGTCTCTCCCCGCCATGCCATCGATCAGCAGATTTTGTCGCCAGCACAGATCGAGGTGGCGCAAACCCTCGAAACTCAGGGCAAGACGGCTGTCGTGATCGTTCTGGGATCAAATGTCATCGGCATCATCGCCATGCGTGATGAACCACGGGAGGATGCCAAGACCGCAGTTGCCGAACTGAAGGCCCTCGGTGTGCAGTCCATCATGCTGACCGGCGACAATCAGCGCACTGGGGCCGCCATTGCCGGTGTGCTGGGCATGGATGTTCGCGCCGAGCTAATGCCGGACGACAAGGTGCGGGAAATCCGCCGGCTGGCCGAAAGCGAGAGCGTGATGATGGTGGGCGACGGCATCAATGATGCGCCGGCGCTCGCCGCCGCAACCGTTGGCGCCGCGATGGGTAGCGGCACGCAGGTGGCGCTGGAAACGGCGGACGCCGCCCTGTTGCGGAGCAATGTGCGCGATGTGCCGCGCATGATCCGGTTGGCTCGCGCCGCAATGGAGAACATCAAGGCAAACATCACGATTTCGCTTGGCCTCAAGGCTGTGTTCCTCGTGACGTCGATCCTCGGTTACACGGGACTCTGGGTCGCCATACTGGCTGATACCGGCGCGACCGTTCTTGTCACGCTGAACGCCCTGCGCCTGCTCAATTTCAATCCCGATGCCAAGCCGTGATGCCGGTAGAGGCCAAGCCACATGGGGTGGTGTTGGTGTCGGCATGAGGCGGAACGCGGTTCAGATCGTGGCGGTGTGCGCCCTTGTCTTCTTTGTGGATCAGGCGACGAAGTGGCTGATCTTGAACCTTGTCATGGTCCCGCCAAGAATCATCGGGATCACGCCGTTCTTCAGCCTGCGTCTCGGCTTTAATTCAGGCATCAGTTTTGGCCTGTTCAGCGACTTTTTCGAGAGCAGCCCGCTGGTTCTGGCGGCGCTCAAGCTCGTGGTCGCCGCGGGGCTGCTGATCTGGGCGTTCCGGACATCCATGCGGCTTGAACGCCTGGGGCTGTCGATGATTGCCGGAGGTGCGCTCGGCAACATGCTGGACCGATACAGGCAAGGCGCGGTGACTGATTTCCTCGATTTCTACTGGAATGGCTGGCACTACCCGACCTTCAACATGGCGGATGTGTTCATCACAATCGGCGCAGGAATGCTGATGCTTGCCAGCCTGCGGGGCGCCGGCAAGCCGGGGGCTACTTGAGCAGGGGCTCAAGAATCTTGTCGAACTGTTCGACCGTCAATGCGCCCATGTGCTTCTGGCCGTTGACAAAGAATGTCGGTGTCGAATTCACGCCAAGCTCCGACCCACGGGTGCGAGTCTTGTTGATGCCATCGAGCAACTTTTGGTCTCCAAGGCAGGCTTCAAAGCCGTCCTTGGTCATCCCGGCCTGTTTGACGACGGTCAGCAATTCATCGGCAGGGTTTTTGGCATGTGCCCAAGCTTCCTGCGAGCGATAGAGCAAATCCAGCATCGGGTACCAGCGATCATCCCCGGCACAGCGAGCCAGCATGAAGCCTGCCGTCGCAAGGGTGTCGAGCGGGAATTCGCGCATGATGAAGCGAATCTTGCCCGTATCGACGTATTTTTCCTTCAGCTTCGGCCAGGTCTCGGTGTGAAAGTTCATGCAGTGATGACACGTGACCGAAGCGTATTCGACGACCGTCACTTTGGCGTCCGCAGGGCCAAAGGACTTTTCCGGAAGCGGCCCCGGCTCCATCAGCTTCATGACAGATGCTTGCTGCGCAGAAACTGGTAATGGCACAGCCAGCGAAGCGACCGTTGCGAGGGCGAGGCGACGAGTGACCATAAAGATTCTCCTGAGTTCTCCTACCTCTAGAACCTCTAGCGGCTTGAGGTTCAAGAGGCCCCAAGAAAATGATTGATCCTCTAGCGGCTTGAGGTTCTAAGAGTGCTCACTCTGGAAACTCAACTGGTTTAGCAAGATCACGTGTCGCTGCGCACTCACTTCAGGATCATTGCACTTTGTGCGCTTTTCTCTGCGATTTCGGGCTGCGTGATGCTCGAACGCGGCGACAATCGGCATTTGCAGCCGATCCCCGCTGCCCTGCTGTCGGAGATGTCCGCCAAGGGGATGTCCGCGGCCGATCCGATCATGATCCGCATTCACAAGAAGGAGAGCGAACTCGAACTGTGGAAGCGGGACAAAACCGGACAGTTTGCGTTGCTCAAGACCTATCCAATGTGCCGGTGGTCAGGACAGTTGGGGCCCAAGAAGCGTGAGGGAGACCGACAAGCGCCTGAGGGGTTCTATGCGGTCAATGCCAGCCAGTTGAACCCCAGATCCCAGTTCTACCTTTCCTTCAATCTCGGCTTCCCGAATGCGTTGGAGGTGAGCCAGGGCTATACCGGCAGCGCATTGATGGTTCACGGCGCCTGCACGTCGGCGGGCTGTTTTGCTATGACCGATCAGGGCATCCGCGAGATTTATTCGGTTGCAAGGGATGCACTGGCTGGCGGGCAAGCCTCGTTCCAGGTGCAGGCGCTGCCCTTTCGGATGACCGCCGAGAACATGGCGCGCCACAAGGAAAGCCCACACACTGCATTCTGGAAAAATCTGAAGGAAGGCGTCGACCATTTCGAAGCGACCCGACATCCGCCACGTGTCGCAGCCTGTGAGAACCGCTATGTGTTCAACGCAAAGGACGGGGCATCCCTCATACCCGGTAAAGCCTGCGGAAAGATTGAGCCCGACCCGGAAACTGCACCGCTTGTCGCACAGTATCAGGCATCCCAGGCGGAGAAGTTCGCCACGACTGGCTCCAGCATCGCCAGCACGAATTACAGGCTTGCGGATGGCGGAATGCACCCTTCTTTTCGCAGGGTTCTGAAATCGGTTGGGCCGCAGGGCCTTCAGGTGGCGACCTCAGGCGACGTCGAGATCAGCCGGCCTGATGCCGCTCTGGCCGATCTCTATGAAGAAGACCGGTAGGCGTCTCATCATGCTGGATGCATCTAATCTCCTCAAGATCGTCAGAAACATCGCCTGGTTCGGCGTTGTGGTTGCCCTGGCCGCGTTTGGTCTCGGCTACTGGAGAGCCAATCAGCCGCAACCGGGCAACAGTCCAGCGGATGTCAGCCAGCTTGTGGGCGGTCCCTTCGAGCTGACTGACAGCAAGGGCCGGACAATCACCGAGAAGGACTTTCTCGGGCGCTCGTTCCTGGTGTTCTTCGGTTTTACACATTGCCCGGATGTTTGCCCGACCACTCTCTTTGAAGCCACGACATGGCTCAAGGCTCTCGGGCCTGATGCTGACCGTTTGCAGGTTCTGTTTGTCTCTGTCGATCCGGGTCGGGATACACCTGAATTGCTGGATACATACCTGCAGGCGTTCGACCCCAGGATCAGGGCTGCCACCGGTACGAAAGCCCAGATCGATGCCATGGTTCAGGCATATAAGGCGACCTATCGATTTGTGCCGACAAGCGCGGGAAACTACACCGTCGACCATACAGCACTCATGTTCATGCTGGATGGCAAGGGGCGCTTTGTTGGGACAATCGACTATCATGAAAAGCAGGACATCGCGCTTCAGAAACTGGGAAACTTGCTCAAAAAGCGATAGTCTGCATTATGGCCTGAACAATTTCCCCACTTCCAGCGGCCTTCCATTCGCCACCAGCAGCAACGAAGTCTTCCTCGTCATCCGCATCAGCTCCTCCGGCCTTTTCAGCGGCACGCCGATCTTGGTCACGGAGACACGCGCTGATTGGGTAATCCCCGTGCCGATGACCTTGGTGCGGTTGTCGGTCGTGTAATTGCCGAGCGCCTCGGAGACATACTCTGCTGTCGCGTTGTCGTTGATCGCGACGAAGAGTTTTAGCGCGGCACCGGCCACCAGCGTTTCCCTCGTTGCCTTGCCGTAGAGTTCATCGAGCTGGGACAGGTTCTGGAGAATGATCGCCATCCGAAAGCCATAGCCGGCTGATACAGCGATTTTGGAGGCGAGCGAGGTCATTTTTCCCAGGGCGAAGAACTCATCGAGCATGAGCAACACCTTGTGGGGTTCGTCCCGCCCCGGAATATTCCGCATCAGGAGGTCATGGATTTGCTGGAAGAGGATGCGCACAAGGGGGCGATAACTCTCGAGATCGGCGAGAGGCGTGCCGATGAATATCGCCATCGGTTTCTTGCGTAGGAGCCGGATGTCGAAATCGCTCGCTGACGTTGCCTGCGTGATCAACTCAGAGGACCAGGGCGCCAGCGCGTTGGCGACATTGAACATGACGGAGCCGCGGGTGCGGTCGGGGATCGCGATGAACTGGTTGAAATCATCCAAGACCCATTGCGGCAGATCGGCCTTCTCGGTCTCGACAATGGATTTGAGGACATCCGCCATGTCCTGCCCGGTGGAGATCAGGTTCACGGCGGAGCGGATATTGCGTGCGCCATCACAGAGATCGCTGGTCAGGACGTAACCGAGGAGCGCTGCGATGATCTTGCGCGCCGCAAGGCTCCACTCGTTCTCATTGCCGGTGATTGCGAGGAATCCGGCGATGTTCTGGCAATCCGTCGCCATCTCTGGTCCGGGGCGCACGAAGTCGAGCGGGTTGTAGCGATGGGTTTTCACGGACCCTGGGGCGAAGACGAAGACGTCATGGCCCATCTTCTTGCGGGCCGGGCCAAAGGCGTTGTGATTCTCCATCTTGATGTCGAGGACGACGATGGAGCCTTTCCAAGCCAGACCATTGGGGATGACGAAGGAGACGCCTTTTCCCGAGCGCGTCGGTCCGACCACCAGGATATGCGCTGGATCGTTCGATCTTAGGGTCCGCCCGCCGAGCTTGCCAAGGATGAGACCGTCCCTGGCGAGGAGGCCAGACTTTTCAGCGTCGCGGATCGTGCCGAAGCGGGCATCGCCATGAAGGGTAGAGCGGCGCGTCAAAAACAGGAACAGGGCGAGGCCGGCGACAAGGACAAAGACGATACCTGCGGCCAGTGCGACATTCTCGAGGACGCGGCCGCGATATCTTGGGTCGGCTCCAAAGACGTAGGCGTGGCGATACGCCAGCGGAAATCCCTTTTGCATCGACACCGGAGGGATATTGGCCATGTCCCATGCCGGGTTCTCGGTGGTGACCTTGACTAAGAGCTCCCACTTCTTCGCCCGATCCGTGATCCCCGAACGGTAGCCGGTGATCGTGGCGTAGGGGATCGTCCAGACCAGCGTAAAGCACACCAGACTGAATATCGTGATGAAGAGGTTTCCGAGGAGACGGCGCATGGCTCAGCGCTTTGTGGAGCGGGCACTGCTGCCCTGCCCCATCCTCACCTTCCCCGTATTTCCTTGCCCTGCCCGCTCCTTCCGCCATTCCACCATTTTCGAGAAGTAGATCTCTGACGTCCCGCGCCAGCCCCCGATCTTCTTCTGCTGGATCACGATGGGAAGGACGGCGCGGATATACGCCAGGATCTCGTCTTTCCTGAGGCCCAGGCCGGATTGCATGACCATCAGGGCGAGTTGCTCAAAAGCGCCGGCGGGATTGTCGGCATGCACCGTGGTGATGGAACCGGGATGACCGGTGTTGATGGCCCTCAGAAACGAATACGCCTCGGCCCCGCGGATCTCGCCGAGGAAGATGCGGTCGGGCCGGAGACGGAGGGCAGCCTGAAGCAGGCTGTCGACGGTCACCCTTGCCTGACCCTGATCGCCCTTGGATGCGACGAGGGGGAGGTAGTTCGCCTGGATAGGCCGGAGTTCCCGCGTATCCTCGATCGAGAGGATGCGCTCGTCCGGGGGCACCTCTTTGAGGACGGCATTGAGGAACGTCGTCTTGCCCGAGGAGGTGCCACCGGAGACCAGCATGGAGATGCGGCTTTTGACCGCGAGGCGGAGGAAGGCTTCGATCTCCCCGGCGTCGAGCAGGGCGCAGAGTTCGCGCTCGACCTCCGAGAGCGCGCCCTCGCCGCTGCTGGCGACCGCATCGAAGGAGCCCATGGCGCGATAATCGTCGAGGCGCATCTCCTTGATCACCTGTTTGCGGATGGCAAAGGCCCCGCCCTCCGTCGTTGCCGGCGGCAATACGCCCTGGAAGCGCTCGCCGGTGGCGAGGGCGGCCGAGAGTAAGGGATGTTCCTCGTTGATCGATTGTCCTGAATGTCCCGCGACGCGCTCGGCGATGTGGCGAAGCGCGGATTGCGTGAGAGCGGGCAGGGCATGGCGCTGCATCGCGGCCTCGCCAAACACCTCGACCCAGATCTCACCGGGGCGGTTGGCGCAGATCTCGACGACCTGTGGATCATCGAGCCAGGGGCGCAAGGGTTGCAGTGCTGTTTCGAGGAAGATGGTCTCGGGCGCAGATCTCCGCGCCTTCGCCATCATTTCGTGATCTTTCCGCTGGGGGGCGGTGTAGCTGCTGGCGGCGGTGGGATGTAAACTGGCCGTGGCCGACGCATTTCCTCCTTGATGTCGCGAAGCGCCTCTCGCACTGGGTCGGCGTAGAAAAGCGAGAAGTCGAGATCCCGCCTTACGAAGACGATCACCCTTGCGCCCTGCTCCAGATGGATTGTGGGCGGGATATTGATCGAATTCTTGAGTGCCTCATTGGCGAGGTTCGTCAGGGTCTGGGCGGTCTGTGTCGCGCCGATCTGTCTCGCCTGCCCCAGAGCGCTATTGCCCTGAATGGTGATGGTCTGGCCAGTAGCAGGGTCAGTGTAGCTCTGGCCTTGGCTCTGTTGGTTCGATTGTCCCAAACCGCCGATGAACTGGGCCACGCCGCCAACGATGGAGAGCAGAATGGCTGATCCGAAGCGCTCGGCATAATGGTTGTCGACCTGACCGGCATTCCCCGCGCGGCCCAAACTATCGGTGCCGATGGATGCGAGCTGCACCGAGACGCCGTCCGCCCGCAGCAATCTGGTCCAGACGATGAACACCCGGGTCTGTCCCTGGGCGATGCCGGATTTGTATTCCCCGACAAGGCGGGATCCCGCCGGGATGAGAACCCGGCGACCGTCGAAGGACCAGACGTCTTCGGTGGTAATGGCACGGACCATGCCGGGGAGATCGGATTGCAGCGCGGTCTCGAGGACGCCGCGGATCAGGGTGCCCTGCGCAATCAGCGCATCGATGCGGTTGTTCTTTGTCGCCACAGATGTCTCGACGCCGGCCGAACCCGCGCTCGCCAGGAAGCGACGGTTTGGATCCTCCTCGCGCTCGACTGTGCCGGGACGCGCGGCCTCCCCTGCTCCTGATGAACGCGCTGCGCCCATATTGGCGTCGGCATTGTCAGCCACGACCTGCGGCGCCCGGAGGCGCTCCCATTTCCGGCGCTCCTCCTCGGCCAGGCGCTGGCGCTCAAGTTCTGCCAGTCGCCGTTCCTCGGCATCGTCATTCGGGTTGAAGGGCTGCCGATCCGCAATCGGTGGCGTCACCGGCATCACGGGTGCTGGCGCCGGGGGAGGCGTGGGATCTGCTGGCGGGATATACATCCGGCCCTGATCGGTCTGCGCCCTGGGAAACTCGAGATCGGGCGCCGGGAACTGGGTCGTCCTGAACTCTTCCCTGTCCGGATTGGTCATCGGCCCCGAGGGTTTGGCGAGGCCGGCCCAGATCATCCAGCCCGCGACGCCCAGAGCGCCGAGGGGCGCGCCGACTTTCAGGACACGGCCGAATGTGGTCTCGGGCCTCGCGACAGCGGTTGCTGCGGCATGATCGAGTTCGAGGTTACGATAGGTCGATGGATCCGGCATTGATGTGCTCTCTAAAAGTGCGCGGGTCAGAAAATGCCGGTTCAGGATTTGCCCTGATCAAAGCCGATGCGCTGGGGCGCGGCGACGGGCATGGTCGAGCCGTCATCCGCGACAACCCTGAGGTTGAAGAGGCATGTGGCGTCCTCCCCGTTCCGGAGCGTCCATTGCGGCGCGACCTTGTCGACGACGAGATAGGGCCCCTCCCGCCTTGAGTTGATGAGGCTCTCGTTCCTGTCCTTGTCGACGATGAAGAGGGCGGGGGTTTCGCCGGTCTCCGGGAACCGGAACCAGGTCTTGACGCCGTCGTCGAAGACCTCGAGGGGTTTGGCCTGTTCCGACCCCTTGATTGCGTAATCTCTGTTGGCATTGGCGAGGTTGAAGTTCCGCGCGTTAGGGAACTTCGCACGCTCCTTCGCCTGGCTCATCAACCGCGCGTCGAGGTCATCCTCGGGATAGCGGAAGCGGATCTTGAAGATCTGGGCGCGTGCGCTCCTGAAGCCTGAGCGGAGGACGAAGGCATAGAGCCGCTTGTTCGTGACGACATTGAGGTTGGAAAAGGCGTCCTTCTCCACGGGTTTGAGGAAGATGATGTTCCCCTTCCGGTTGGGCTCGACCTTCCACGCCACGGAATCCCCGAGGGCGAGCGTCTCGATCTTCTCGTCTTCGCCGAGGATGATCATGGTCGAGACGCCGTAGCTGCCGTCGACCGCGACCACATTGTCCTTCTGATAGAGAACATCGCGCACTCTGGGATCGAGCGCGCCGGCGCGAGGTGCAGATTCCGCAAGGGCAGGCGAAGCGGCGAGCAGCGACAGGATGAAGATGACGACACGCATCACGGTTTCCCCTGCCCTGCGGTGGCAGTCTCCTGATCCCGGCGGTATTCCGTAACCTGGAACCCGAGGGGGTTCTCGAAGCGATACTCGTTCTTCATCGGGGTCGAGGTGTAGCGGAAGCGGATGAGAGAGACCCAATGACGGACCACCGTATTGGTCTGGCTCTTTTCCTCCGTCGAGAAGCGGACGAGGGCGGTGCGGTTGTTCGGGAACGTCACGGATTTGATGGTTGTGGCGACCACCGTGTTCATGCCGAGAACCTTGATCGGGTTTTTGGGGTTTGCCGGCGAGAAGATCTCGGTGAGTTCGCGGGAGGCGTCACCCGTGCCGAGGAGCTGGGCGATGTCGAAATTGTCCTTCAGCGCCTTGGGGTCATAGGTCTCGCGCGCTTTCACATAGCGCACGACATTGAAGGTCGTGACCGCCTCGTCCTGCGTCAGAACGCCCTCGGCCATCGGGCGCTTCACTTCGACAAAGCCCGTCGTTTTATCCACGACGACCATATAGGGCTCGTAGGATTTCAGCGGCACCAGCATCGCGAGGGTGGCGAGAGCGAGCAGCGCAAGAACCGTCATCACGGATGCGATGATCCAGGCGATGGCCCGCGAGTTGCGGTTGCGCCTTGCGATATCGGCTTCCCAGCTCTGTCCCTCAGTGAAGTATCGGGAATCGTTTCTGGTCGGCGGTGTTGCCGCCGGTGTGGCAATCGACATGTCTTGGGCTCAATATCTGGGAAGTGTCAGTTCTGCTGGCGCAGCTGATTGGCGAGGCGGGAGTACTCGGAACTCGGACGCTGGTCGGAGGTGGAAGCGCCGGCAAGGCTCAGGGATGCACGATGCTGGGACATCCGGTTCATCCGGTTGACGGCGCGTCTCTCACTGAATGACAGCATCGATGTGCCGGGCATGCGGGCGGAGGAGAGCATCTGCCCGAGGCGTGGGGCCGACATCGGAATGCCGCCGGCGATGGAGGCCGCGACGGCATTGAGCTGATGCAGGAGCAGGGTGCCGATGATCGCGATCAGGATGACCGGCGCGATATCGGCAAAGGTCGTGGTGAAGCCGTTGTTGGCGAGATTGAGCTTGTCAAAGAACTGCTGCGTCAATCCGACATAGAAGGCGATGAAGGCGTACACCAAGACCTGGACGAGAAAATACTGGATCAGGGTGGAAAGCCAGCCCGAGAAGTAGCGAGAGGAGACGCCGAAGAGGAGGAGCAGGATGAAGATCGGCGCGAGACCAAGGAGCAGCCACATGAACACCTTGGAGAGTATGATCAGGAAGAGCCCGAAGCCGATGAGGATCGCCATGGCGATGAGGAGAATACCGGCGATAAAGTATGGGCCGGGATTGGTGATGCCGGCGTTACGGACAAAGGCCGAGACCGCGTTGCCCGTTGTGTCCCAGAGGTTTTGCAATGCGGTCTGCACCGCACTGACCGAGGTCAGGTTCACCGATGTGCCGGTGGCATTGGCGGTTCTGACAGCGTTGAGGAGGGAGTTGCCGATCGCGACGGGACCTTCATTCATCGCGGTATAGACGAGGCTCTGGAACTCGCCCCATTGGGTTGCGATTGTATAGATCAGGAAGGCCCGGAAGAGCCGGAAGGCATGGTCGGAGGGACCGCCGGTGGCCGTGCCCTGCCAGATACCGATCCCCCAGATGATGACGTAGAGGCTGAGCATCAGGGCGCCGACAGAGGTCGCGCCGCCATCGTTCAGGGATTGCGCCAGCGCCTGATAGGCCTGTGCGACATACGTTGTGCCTGCGCGATCGACATTCGCCAGGAGATCGGTGACGAGGGCCATGGATCAATCCTGACCCAGGCGGCGCAGAGGGCCGCAGGGGCCAGTATCTGCAAGCAACGCCACAAGGCTATCCGGCAGCAAGGATGACAGTATTACGCCGACCAACGCAGCGGGCTTGCCCTCGTTGAGATCGCACGGCGCCTTCAGCGGCTTGTGCGAACAGGAGGAGAGGAGGAGCATCGTGACCAGCACAAATGAAGCGCGCCGCTTGGTCATCGTTCGATGAGCTGTAGGGGAATGAGGTAGCTGGGTCATGGGCCGCATCATCATTGTCCAAACGGGCGGTAGGTCATGGCGCTGGCCGCAGCGGAGGCCGCAGCGATCCGGTCGAGATTGGCCTGATTGGCGGCGGTCACCGCATTGTTCACGACGCCCGTGAGTTCGTTGATGGTCTGCCCGGTCTGAATCTGTATCTGACTGTTCTGGTCGACGCTGCCCTTGAGATCGGGGGATGAGCCGATCTGGGAGCCCCCAGACATGAAGGCGGAGGAGCGTGTCTGCACCGCGCCCTGTGTTGCCGACACAAGGCCCGTGAGCGTCGCCGCGACATTGACCGAGTTCTGGTAGGCCTGATCCGTCGGGCGGGACGTGCCGTTGATCAGCCCGGTGATCGACTTGACGAGCTGAAGGCCATTGATCAGGCTCGAGACGATGCCCTGCGCATTGCCGCCGAGGCCGGTGAAGGTCAGCTGTCCCCCGGAGATGACGGATCCAAGGTTCGGGGCAGAGCCCATCGAGAAGCCGCTCCCCAACGCCATCTGCGCCAGCGACCCTTGCGCCTGAGAAGACCTGTCGCCGGTGATCGCGGCAAGGGTGCGCGCTGTGTTGGTCAGGATCTCGCGATCCGTCGTCAGGATCTGTTGGGTATTGACCGCGATCTCCTGCGCCTTGGCCAGGTTCGCCGCATCATTGACCGGGACCTGCGCGAGGGCGGAGCCTGTGGAGATGGCAAGAGCCAGAATGCCTGGGATTGAGGACTTCATATGGCTCTCCTTCAGCGTGTCGATGTTTGCGCGGCGCGCGCCGCTGATGTCAGGGCGTCGATCTGCGAGGTGATCGATCCCGTCGTGGTTCCCGTGGCGGTCTCGTTCGCGCCCTGCTGCAGGGCGTAGGTCTCTTGAACGCGGGCGAGATAGGTCAGGACATTGCCGTTGGCGTCGACGTATCGGCGGATGACGCAGGAGCCGTCAGTGACGGTTGCAACACATCCCGGCGGGCGGCAGGGATCCGCCGTAGTCCCGGCTCCGGTATATCCCGTGGGACACATCGCGGGTGTCGACGCCGGTAGCGTCATCGGGTTCACCGCCCCTGCCCCCTGACTCATGTCGGATTGCGAAGCGAGGTTGAGGGCATTGAGCGCCTGGACCCAGAGATTGACGGCATTCGTCGCCTGGGTCCAGGTCATGCCGTTCTGGACGCGGATCGAAGAGTTTTCGTCGAGCGCCTGCATCACGGTGCCGGCACGTCCGGTTTCGCCGGACCGCGCGCGATAGGCATCACCGGTGGCGGTAACCCCGCTTTGCGAGGCATCGACACCGGCAACTGTCCTGCCCGCAGTCGCGCCCAGGGTCTGTTCATTCAGGGTGCCGCCCATTGCACCCTGTTGCGGCTGCGCGGGAAGATCAGGACCATAGGGCCTGACGGCATTGCTGCCCGTCGCGGCATTGGGTTCAGTGGCAGGGTTCTGGACCGAACCTTTCTTGCCCGTGGTCACAGCGCATTTGACCCCAGCGCGCTTCTGGTTCTGCTGGGTCAGCACGGACTTCATCTCGAGCGTTGTCCCGCTTGTCACCGATTTCCGCTCAAGCTGCGCCGCATCATTGACCGGCACGGCTGATATGGCGGGAACGCTCTGGAACAGCCCAGTGATCAGGATGAGAAGTGCTGTTGGTCGGGAAAGCCTGATCATGCCGTTGCCCCCCGGAAGATCGGCAGCCAGTCCTTGGGGTCGGGACCGACGGCCTCAATCAGCAGTTCGAGTTCCGCCACGGTCTCGGTCCGCCCCGAGAGCACCTTGATGAGATCGGGCATGCCAGCGAGGTTGAGTTTGGCGATGACGCTGTCCTGCCCGTGCTTGATCAGGAAGGAGCGCTGTTCCGGTACGGAGGTCCGGATCCATTCGACCTCGCGCGCCGAGAGCCGGAACGCCTTGCGGTAGCTCTCATCATCCGCCTTCGGGTTCGGAAAGAAGATGTTGGTCGCGGTCTGTTCGATCAGGGTGTTGGCGGATTTCGAGCGCACGATATCGGCTGCGGACTGCGTGCCGAAGCCGATAATGCCGTTCTGCTTGCGGATGGTCTTGAGCTTGTCTTTGATGAACCCCGCGAAGACCTCATCGTCGAGAAGCCGCCAGCCCTCGTCGAGGAAGATCATGACGGGATCGCCGGTGAGAAGTTCATCGGTGCGGTGGAAGATATACATCAGCGCGGCAGTGCGTATGACGGGGTCTTCGAGGACCCGTGTCATGTCGAAGCCGTAGATGGAGGACAGCGAGAAGGTGTCGACGGGGTTGTTGAAGAGCCAGCCCCGTTGTTCTGGCCGGATCCAGGTCTCGAGCCTTGCGAGAAGATCGCCTTCCCCTGCACGCAATCGACCGCGCAGGAGAGTGGCGAAGGCCGGCAGGTTCCGCCCCTCAGGTGGTCCGATCAGCACAGCTTGCACGGCGTTGCGTATCACCTGCTCTTCCGAGGCCGGCATTTCGGTCCCGTCGGTGCGTCTCAACATGAAGGCGAAGAGCTGGAACAGGAACTCGCGGGATTCGCCCGTATTGGGGAGGAACAGCGGGTTGAACCCGGTGGGTTCGCCCGGCGAGAGCACTTCATATTGCCCGCCAATGGCGCGGATGAAGATTTCCGCGCCGCGGTCCTTGTCGACGAAGAGAAGCTTCGGACGTGGTTGGATCCGCTGCGCCTGTGCCGAGATGAAGGAGAGGAAGACCGTCTTGCCCGACCCCGAGGGGCCGACGACAGTGAAATTGCCGAGATCGCGGATATGGGTGTTGAAGTAATACGCGGTCTGCGAGGTCGTCTCGAATATCGAGATCGCCGGACCCCAGTGGTTTCCGGCAGCACTGCCCGAGGGGTAGTTGTGGAGGGACGCAAAGCCCGCAAAGTTCTTGGACGAGATTGTGGATTTCCGGGCGATATAAGGGAAGTTTCCCGGCAATTGCGCCCAGAACGCGGGTTCCGCATTGAGGTCTTCGCGCACCCAGATCACCGAGCGATCCGTGAGGGCCGATCCCGTCGCCGTCACCGCCGCATTGACCTCTGCCAGATTCTTTCCAAGGCACATCAGGGTGAAGTGATGTTCGCCGTAGATCGCTTCAGACGCCAGCAGTTCGTCCCGCGCGACATTGAGATGCTCGGCGACGATGGAATCTGCCTCATCCGACATATCGACCTGGCGTGCGACGCGGTCGATGCGTGAGGCCGCCTCGGGACGATCAATGATCGCAAAGCTCTGGGTCAGGATGAACTCGTGCGGCACCTTGAGGAGGAGATCGAGGGAACCGGGACCCGTGAGCGCGGGGTATTCCCGGATCGAAATCATCGCGCCGTAGCGGTTCTCGGCCTCGGAAGCCCCGCGGATCTCGATCGAGTTCTTGCCGAAGAACAGGCGCTTCATCGCCATGGCTTCATTGAGCGGCATACGCGGCAGATGCATTGGCCGGGGAACCGCGCCATTGACCAGCTGGTTGAGGAACGCCAGGGGCTCCGAGTGCCAGATGCCCTCCTGCTCCTTCACGCTTAATGAGCGCGCACCATAGGCCCCGAGATTTTCCCGGATCGCGGTGACGACATCGGTGAGTTCGGTGAGGGCCTCCGCTTCTTCCGCGCGCTCGCCCGCCTCGTTCCGCTTGCCCATCAGCTTCTGCATCAGGGTCTCGAATGTCCCGGCTCCGCCCTGCAGCGGACGGCGGATCACCGAGAGGTAGATGTCGTTGGCGAACATCCGCCGCTTGCCGAGGGCTTGCGCGTAGCGCTCGTCGAGTTCGGCGCAGAACGGATTGTCGAAACTTGAGGGGATGCCGGGCTCGACCTCGCGGCGGATGATGTGCTGGTAGAGCGCGAAGCGGGAGTTGCCGAGCATGCGGACGAGATCGTTGCGCGCCATCATCCGGGCGTTGATCTCGGACATATCTGCTGTTTCGAAGCAGTAGCCCTCAAGCTTCAGGGTCGAGACGAGGAGGCCGTTGGCTGTCTTGATCGTGATGTCGTCGACGTGCCGGGTATAGGGGATGTGCGAGGACACAGGCCGTTCGCGCCGAGCGACAGCGCCAAAGGTCATCTCGTCGAGAAGCGCCCGCGAAACCATTGTATCCTCACACCCCGTAGCTGTCTGCGCCCCAGAAGGAGCGCGAGCGCGGCGGGCACTGGGTGCCTGAGATGAACAGGATCTCGAAGATCCGCTCGTCCCTCAGAGTCATCACGAAACCGAAGAGATGGAGCGGAATAGCGGTCAGCAGCATCGCGAGGTTGTGGCTTGCCAGGAAGATCACCGAGGTCACGACCCCGTTGAACATGAAATACATGTAGGGAACGCCCATGAGGGTCGGAGCGCGCGTCAGCGCCCGGACCAACGGCACGATCAGGGGCTGTTCGAGGTCGGAACTCATTTGCCGACTGCGGACTGGAAGAACTGGACGATCTGGGCGGAGCCGAAGACGAGGACGATGCCGAAGATCACGGAACCCGCGATGCCCCAGGTCAGACGGCCGCTCCACGCAAGGAACCCGCAGGCGATGACCGCAAGGATGGCGAGCGACGTCGCGATCGGACCGGTGAGCGCGGTGACCAAGGTCTGCAGCGTCGATTGAACCGGGGCCAGCGTACCCTGCGCCATGGCATCAGCCGTCAGGATGGCGAAGGCGAGGCCGGCGAGAACAAAGCGGTTGAGCGCGGCCGAATGCGACGCTTGATAATTCACTGTCATGACAAACTACTCGAGGTTGAGAACGAAGCCTGAGGCCCAGCGGGGATCGCCGGCAGCTCTGGATGGAGAAGGAGGAACCGAGGGGCGCGGCACTGGCTCTGCACCAGCCATACGGCGGGTGGGAGCCGAGGGACGACGGTTGGGTTGAGGAGAAATACCGCCCGCGAGTTCGTTCATCACCTCGGCAACGAAGCGGAGGGTATCGGGAGAGGTCGGAACGCCGCCCGTCCCAAGGATTGCTTCCTCGCCCGCATGGTAGGCCCCGAGGAGATGCATCCGGTCGGAATAGCGGTTGCCTAGATCCTTGAGGCGACGGATGCCGGCGCGAAGCGTGACAGCGGGGAGGCAATCCTCGTTTCCCTTGGGAGGCCCCGAGGTCAGACGGGCGACGCTGGAGGTGGACGCGCCCGCCCGCAGCTCGATCCGGAGGATGGCTGCGACGAGATCGGTGGGGACGCCCTCATCCCCGGCGATTTGCTCGCCGAGCTTGCGGAATTCTCCGGGTTTGAGGTCCTGCATTACATTGCAGAGACGCGGGGCCGTCACCCCGGTCGATCCCGTGATGTCATCCATTCGTTCGACAGGGAGCGCCTGCACCCGGCCATCGGCCGCGACATAGGCCGTGGCGACGGAGACATCGGCGCGCATCTGGGATCGCGGCAGGCGTGCGTCGTTCTTGACGACCCGCTGCTCCCCTCCCGCTCTCGTCTGCGCCATGGCCAAATCCACACCTGCAAGCAGCATGGCCAGCGCCATGCCCAGTAAAACCCCACGAATCACGACGCCCTCCGAATTTCTTGCGGCGTCGCTGTTGAAAGGCATGTGCAATAAACAATATATTAAAGTCAATCGCTCATCCCGACATTTGTCGTCACCTCTCCGGAACTCCTGGCTATGGTTAAATGTAAGCCTGCTCTCGCTGTCGCCCTGATGATGCTCGCAGGGGGCACTGGAACCGCTCGCGCGCAGGACGCGTCCTTCGGCTGCAAGGTCCTGCTCTGCGCCGCCGCGACCAATCCGTCCTGGTCGGGCATTCCCTATTGCGTGCCGGTGATGACGCAGCTCTTCCGGATGCTCCGGCGTGGCGGTGGTTGGCCGACCTGCCCCGAGGGAAATGCCGGCGGCCTCGGCTACGAGCCTTACATGCCCTGCCCCACCGGGCAGGTCGCCTATGGTCAGATCCAGACCGGTGACAATGGCGGAACTTCTCTTCAGCCCGATCCAAACGGCGGCTACTGCGTGGATCCCGAGAGGTATACGCGGATGTGTTCTGGCCAGGACAATCAGGCCGGATGTGATCCGAGCTATCAGCCGACGCCACGGGCGCAGAGGACCGAACCGCATTTTGTGGACATCACCACGGGTGGGTCAACGAGCCGGTTTTATTTCTCTCTGCAGGGATATTAAGCCTTGAAATACCCGAAATATGCCCTTCTAGGGCTTCTGGGGTTGATGACGGCAACCCCCGCCTTGGCGCAGCAACGGCAATGGGCGCCCATCGCGCCGGGGACGGTGTTCGAGAGCGGTGAGAGCTGGAATACCAATGGCAAGCGCTACCGGCTCTATGGCGTCAGGACCTGCGATCGTGGCCGAAGCTTCACCAACACCGCAGGCTTCAAACACGATTGCGGTGAGGCCAGCCTCGCCATGCTTGTCTCGTTGATCCGTGACTTGAGCCCTGTTTGCACTGAGGTGGCGAGGGATGAGAAAGCCGGCATCTCTCATGTCATTTGCCTCGCTCTTCCGGATCGCGGTGCGGGCAAGGGATCGCGGATCGATCTTGGAACAGCGCTAATTTCCAGCGGGTTCGGATTCGCAGCTAGAGACATTGTAGGTCAGCCTGTGCATCGGGAATATTTCGTCGCCGAGGAGGTTGCCAAGCGGAACAGGGCTGGTCTATGGGCATATCGCCTGAACTGATACCCAGCCTCTTTCCCCGAAACTGGTCGATCGTTTTCCCGCGTTAATCATAGCAAATAATACAATATATCAGATATTGCGCTGCAATAGCGACTCAGTGACAGAGCGCGCTCCGATACAATCAGGAGATATTGCGACCCATGTTGGACACGAAATTCATTGCCGAAAATACGCCCCGCAGCCCGATTTCTGCGATCATCGATCTTCTGAAGGATGCGCCGGATGCCGAGAACGTCCGGGTCCTTATAGCGAGGTCCCTCGCTGAGGGCGTTAATAACCTGGACAGCGAGGAAGTGTTCTACTGGGCCGTGATCCACCACGGTGTTGCGGGTGGCCAAATTGACCCGGATGTGCGTCTGGAACTGATGAATGCTCTCATGGCCGCCGATAATGGCAGCCATTGAAGCTGTCGGGGAATGAGCGTTCCAATTCCTTGGTGCTTCAGAGAACAATATATCAAATCGATATCGCCTTGTAGGATTTGCCTACCGGTGTCATTCTCAGTGCAAATTGCACGTATGATTGGATGACACCTGATGGCCCCCAAACCTGGGCGAACCAGAACGGTCGACAAGACCCTCGCTGCCTTGCTCGCGATCCGAATCGAGCAGTTGGTCCAGGAGCATGGCGACCTCGCCTCCTTTCTCAAGAAGGCGGGTATTGCTGCTGGCACCTACTACATTTTGATCCGCGGCGATGGCAATCCGACGCTCGATACGATCGAGATGATCGCCAAGGGCTTGGGGATCTCGGTCTGGGAACTCATCGGTCTTGACGACACACTCGTCAAATATGCGCTTTCGACGAAATCGATCGATCTCGAGGCCATCAAGGCTTCGAACGAGGCGCGCGCAGAGGCGATGGGCAAGATCGATGCACAAAGATCTTCTCGCAAGATCCCTTCGGTTGAGCAGAGTGGCGGATCGGCTGAGGGCCTTACATCCACGTCTCTGGGGTCTGAGTTGGAAAGATAACCATGATCCGCTGGTTGGAATGAAGCAACATGAGTGCAATCACGCGGCAAGGGAATGTCCGTACTATAGACCTGCAATCGATCAGGATGCAGCATCGCAAATATCTGATCCTGCGCGCCCTTTATGATGAAACGGACAATCGCCTGAATGAGCGCGTTATCGCGGACGTCCTGAATTTATATGCCGTTGGCGGTACGCGCGATGACTTGCGATCCGCATGTGAAGACCTCATGCGCGAAGGGTTTCTGGAAATTGTCGTCGTCGATGACATCCAGGTCCTGTCACTGACATTGCGCGGCGCTGAATTGGTCGAGCGCAAGGTGACAAGCGAGACTATTTATCGGCCGGGTCCTGGAGAACGGTATTAAACTTTACCCTTTGTCAGATGACATCTTCTGGCTGGATATCGCGATATCCGCTCAGCGCCCGGATCAGTTCGATTCCGCCTCCGGCAGGGCGGTAGAATAGGACATAGTTCCCGACCGGAAAACTGCGCAAACCCTCAACCAACTCAGAGCGCGTGCGGCCTGCGAGCGGGTTTTCCAACAGCATTTCCAGTGCAGTCTGAATCCGATCGAGGAACCTGTCAGCAGCGGCTTCATTGTCGTCGGCAATGTAGAGCCAGATCTCAATGAGATCACGCCGAGCGGCGGGCCTTCGTGTTATGTGCGTCATCTCAGCCCGCGATCTTCCGAGCCAAGCGCGCGTCCCGCGCCGCAGCCTTGATCTCGTTCATGTCGAGCGGTTCGTCAGGTCCGCTGTCCAGTCCTTCGCGAATGCTGGCCCGCAAGGCATCGAGTTTTGCCGCGCGTATTTTCTCGCGCTCCTCCATGAGGCGCAGGCTGTCGCGCATCACCTCACTGGCTGAGGCGTAACGGCCGCTTTCGACAAGGTTCTTGATGAAGCTCTCGAAATGCGAGCCAAGGGTATAACTCGATGCCATGCTGCACCTCCTTCGCATAAAATATCATTTTATGATATTTTGGCAATGCAGAGTGCGCGGTGCAGACCCTCTGCTATTCGGGCGTAAATGGGTGTTGAAATGGGTAGTTGCCAACCTCTGCCCTAGCCGCATCCGTTAGATCTGCCCCGGCCCGACGACGATGTCGCTCGCGCTCGGTGCCGGCGGATTGGCCGCCACGGGTGTTGTCGGAAAATCCCCCGGTCCCATGTCGCAGACTTGGCTGTTGTTGCCTTCCCGGCAGTTGGGGTTGGAGTTCGAACGGGCGGCATTGGCCATATCGCAGATCGTCGTGCCGTTGGGATCGGCAAAGCCCGAGCAGCGGCCGGAACTCACCATTTGCTGGCAGTTGCCGGGACCAAGCTGGATGCAGGAGGCGATAAAGCCGGCATCGACCCGCTGCCCGTCGAATGTGCCCATTTCCATGAGGCGGCGAACGGCGGGAGTGTTGTAGCCGTCATTGGTGAGACGCGCCCAGGCATCGACCTGCTCCTGGAGGGACATGCAGGCATAGCCCTCGCGGTTTGTATCAGCGTAGCGGCGAACGTTGGCGGTATTGAGCTGGAAGATGCCGGTGCAGCAGCTTCCGTTGAAAATGCCCTTGTTACCGCCGGATTCGAAGCGGCCAAGGCCGCCGAGCGTGCATGAGGTAGATTTCAGATCGTCGCGCAGAACGGAGGCATTCACCGCGTCGGTGATTTCCTGCGCGGAGTAGTTGGTGCGCTCGCAGAACTGGGTACGCTGGGCTGATGCCGGCAGAGCGAAGAACAGAGCACAGACAAGCAGGCAGGCACGGATACACCGGGTCATCAGGAAATCACTCGTTTTCAGCGTGTCGGATAGGATCGCGCGCATTCGGCGATGAGCCTGCCGCCGATGATTGCCCGCATCTGAATCTGTCCAGAGGCAGGATCAAAGCGGGCCTGAACGCTGTCGCCCTGGTTTTGGGCCGGAAGAGACGCGTCGGGCGGATCGATGTAGCAGCCGCGGTCCTCGCGCAGGATGGTCGACTTGCCACGATCAAGCGCGACGATCCGCAGGGGGCAGATTGATCGCTCCACCCCTGCCCCGACGTGGTTTGCGCCGCTCTCGCAGGCGCGAGTCAAAACCGTGCTGAGGATGATGGATCGGCCCTTGTCCTCGAAACGGGTGGAGAGCGCGGTGACCCAGGCGTTCTTGCCGTTGAGGTTCTTCTTCAGTTCGCGGGCGGCATAGGCATTGGCGTCCCGGATCGCATCCGGCCAGACCGTGGTTTGTAGCGGATCGGTCTGCGACGGCTCCCGGAAGTCCGAGAGGGCCATGGTCTGCCATGCGCCATCGGATTGCGCATGGACGCCACCCACTCCGCTGAGCATGAAAACGAGAGCAGTGATCAGAAGACGGGACATTCAGCGGGTCTCGGAGATGGGGATATTCTTGGAGCAGCCCTCGACGGCGTCGTGCCTGAGGAGCGTGCCGATGCGGATGGTGCGGGCCTCTATGTCATAGGAGGCGAAGTTGCCGGTGCCTTCGGCTGGGTTGGATTGCGCAAAGCAACCGGTCGCTTCGCGGATGGTCGAGATTCCATTGCGATGAACAACGAGACGCAAGGGGCAGGTCATGACGTGCGTTGACCCCTGATGCGGCTGGCATGTCGTCGGCGCATTGAGGATGGAGAGCGTTGCGACGGTGGTGGCGTTACGCACCACGACATGCGCCTCATGGATCGGGGCGTTGCCAACGAGGCGACGGGTAACACCTGCCTTTGCCGCCAGATCATTGTTTCTGTTGATATGATCAGCCCAGAGATGCGCATAGACCTGTCCTGCTGGCCCCGGAAGACGGAGGTCGGTGACGACCATGGGACGCCATGCCCTTGGGTTTGCGGCGTCATCCGCTGCAAGGGCTGCGGAGGACCAGAGACAAGCGGTTGCCAGTGACAGAAGGACAGGGATGGTGGGGAAAGCAGACATTATAACAAACAATATATTAAACATATGAGATTGCAATCCCCCGCCCCTGGGGTTGTGGGATCAGAGGGAGAGGTCCGTTCCGGAGTTTTGATGGGTTGAGGGGAAAGAGAGAGGCTCTTCCCGCCCGTCGTGGAGATATCGGAGATGACCGTGACAAGCCTTAGCCCCGCCACCGAGATTGCGCTCGGTGCCCTGGTGGCCTCGAAACACAATGTGCGCCGCATCAAGTCTGATGTCAGCGTCGAAGACCTTGCCGAGGACATCGCCCGGCGCGGGTTGTTGCAGTCCCTGACTGTGCATGCCGTTCGTGATGAGAACGGCGAGCCCACCGGCGCCTATGCCGTGACCGCCGGCGGCCGGCGTTTCGCCGCGCTGAAGCGGCTTGTTGCAGAGGGGCGGCTCTCAGAGGATGCTCCCATTCCCTGCATCATCAGGGACACCACGCAGGAAACTGAGGATTCCCTTGCCGAGAACGTGATGCGGGAAGCACTGCATCCCCTCGATCAGTTCCGTGCTTTCAAGGCGCTGAGCGAGCAGGAGAACCTGTCTATTGAGGAGATCGCGGCTCGGTTCTTCGTTTCCCCCCATATCGTGCGCCAGCGCCTGAAGCTCGCGGCGGCCAGCGCGAAGCTGCTCGAGGCCTATGTGGCAGGGACGATCACGCTCGATCAGCTCATGGCGTTCTGCGTCACATCAGATCATGCGCGTCAGGAGCAGATCTTCGAGCAGATCCAGCAGGGCCACAACAATGCAGCCTTCTACATCCGTCGCCTGATCACGGAGGGCGCGGTCAAGGGCAATGACCGCCGTGTCCTCTATGTCGGCTCGGAGCATTACGAAGCCGCAGGCGGCGTTATACTGCGTGATCTCTTCACCGACGATGGCGGCGGCTGGTATCAGGACATCGCCCTGCTTGATCGCCTCGTGGCCGAGAAGCTTGCTGAAGATGTCAGAGCCATCAAAGCCGAGGGGTGGAGCTGGATCGAGACGGCGGTTCAGTTCCCTTATGGCCATCTCAACGGCCTGACGCGCCTGACGTCAGTTGCAGTTCCTGTCTCAGAGGAGGACCAGGCGCGCTATGATGCCGCTGTTGTTGAATACAACGCCTTCTCCGAAGAATACGACGGCGAGGAGGAACTGCCCGAGGAGGAACTGCCCGAGGAGGAACTGCCCGAGGAGGTTGATGTTCGTCTCGGGGAACTCGAGGCGGAAATGGCGCTGATCGATGAGCGCCCTGCCCTCTTCAAGTCGTCCGAAATGTTGCACGCCGGCGTCTTCGTCAGCATCGAGCACGACGGTCGCCTCAGGGTCGAGCGTGGATTCGTGCGCCCCGAGGATCGAGTTGCACTGCGCTCGACCATTGCAACTTCGGGGGAGCAGAACGGGATCATCACCGATCACGTTGCCGGTTCATCCCATGCAACGGTCAGCGATGATGTTGAGGATGCAGATGGTGTGGAGACTGCACCCCGCCTGTCGGATCGTCTGGTTGCGGAACTGACGGCGCATCGCACCCTCGCCCTGCGCGAAGCCGTGGCCGAGAACCCTGACACCGCCTTGCTGGCGATGACCCATGCGCTGGCGCTGAAGACATTCTATCGGATGGCGGGCAGCGACACCTGCCTTGAGGTCGAGATCCGCAGTGCTGGTCTGGCATCCCACGCACCCGAGATCGGTGAGAGTGAGTTGGCGGAACGGATTGATGCGCGTCAGAGCAGCTGGGCAGCTATGCTTCCGACCAATCCCGGCGATCTTTGGAATGCGCTGGTCGGTTTCGATCCCGACAGCCTCGCCGGGCTCTTCGCTTTCTGCGTCGCCAGCAGCGTCAATGCGGTGGAGATGCCGCATATCCGGCGCACGCAAGAACTCGCCCATGCCAATGCGCTTGTCTCCCATGTCGGCCTCGACATGAAGCGCCACTGGGCGGCAACGGCCAAGAGCGTCTTCAGCAAGGTCACCAAGGCGCAGATCCTTGGCGTTGTCCGCGAGGTCAAGGGCGAAGCCGTGGCACAGATGATCGACCACCTGAAGAAAGCCGACATGGCAATCGAGGCCGAGCGGCTAGTTGCGGGGTCAAACTGGCTGCCGGATCCTTTGAAGGCGACGCAGGATGCTGCGCCCGTCAACGCGGCGCCGGTAATCGAAATCATCCCGACGCAGCTGGGCGACCAGGACGCTGAGGAAGCAGACGATGCCGCTGAGACGATCGAGCTTCCGGCCTTCTTGACCGAGGCGCTGGCGCAATCGATCACACACGCCGTCGCCACCGAATAACCCTCCCCCAACTTCCCCCTCCCTGCCCGGCCGAGCCTCTCTCGCGCCGGGCGTTTTTACGTTCTGGAGACCAGACATGACCACGCAACCGAGCACACCTGAAACGGCGGACAAGCCGCTCGTTGTCCTGCCCGTCACCATGGCCGATATCATGGCGCAGATCGCCTCCGAGAATTCTGCGCGCGCCGCCCTGAGGCCGGCGAACAAGGCGGCTGTCTTTGCCGCACTCGCCGGGGCCGGCATTGTCACTGTGATCGTCACCTTTGATGGCTACGGCGATAGCGGACAGATCGAGAGCATTGATGCACGTAGCGCCGATGCCGATGTCCCTCTCCCTGATGAGACGCTTGCCATCGTTGCGATCGTCTGGGGCCGATCCGAACCGGAGGCGCGCATCATGTCCGTGCGCGAGGCCATCGAGCATCTGGTCTATGACGCTCTGAGCGAGACCCATGGGGGATGGGAGAACAACGAGGGCGCTTACGGGGAGTTCGTTTTCGACGTCCCTGCACTCGAGATCCGGCTCGATTACAACGAGCGGATCGCTGCTACCGAATATTACGCCCACACGTTCTGAGGGGAGGACATCATGGCTCATCCCTATCACCACGCCCTTTCTTCCCAGAAAAAATGGGGCGGCAGCAGCGACGACTACATCGCCATTCATAGCTGGTTCGATGCATCGAAGGAGATCGTTGCGGACTTTCGTCACAGGGCGCTCCGGCATCACGCCGAGGGCATCTTCATGGCCGAGACCATCTTCGGCGTGACGATCACCCTCTCCTCTGGCCGGGTCATCCCGACGCGCTGGGTCGGCGAACAGCATGTCATGGAAGACCTAGGGCATATCCCGAGCTTTGCCGATTGGGTTCGCTCAATCCGTCCTGAACCCTGGATGGGGCGAACGCAGAAGATCGAAGCCGATGTCGATCCCCGGTTCCTCATCCGGGAGATCAGCCATGCCTGAGGTGATCCAGACGACCGTCTACACCCTTGATGAACTTGACAGCCACGCCAGAGCGCGCGCTCGCGACTGGTATCGGCAGGCATCCAACGATGATGACTGGCATGAAGCGGTGTTCGAGGATTTCGAGCGGGTCTGCGAGATCCTCGGGGTGGAACTCGCCACGCGATCCGTCCGTCTCTACGGTGGCGGCACCCGCCAGAAGCCCTGTATCTGGTTCTCCGGGTTTTCGAGCCAGGGCGACGGGGCGTGTTTCGAGGGCAGCTACCGTTATCGCAAAGGCGCCGCCCGAAGCATCCGGGCCTACGCCCCGAAGGATGAGCGTCTGGCAGCCATTGCCAATGAACTCCAGCAGATCCAGTGCAACAACCTCTACGGTCTGGAAGCGCGCATGACCCATCGTGGGCGCTACTATCATGAGTACTGCATGGCGGTGTCAGTCGAGCGAGCCAGCGACAGCTACCAGTCGCCGACGCCGGATGCCGAGGAGATCGTTGCCGAAGCCATGCGTGATCTCGCCCGATGGCTCTATCGCCAACTCGAGCAGGAATACGAATACCAAACCTCCGACGAGGTCGTTGACGAGTGCATCGAAGCGAACGGGTATATGTTCACGAAAGTGGGGCAGCGGTTTGGGTAAGGGCAGTTTCGCGCCACCGCCGCTTTTCGGAAGCCGACATCGTGCACCGATGTCTTGATCGGCTCGCGGGTTCGGTGTTTCTGACTTCATGCTTCAACGAACGCCGGTTCCGATATCAAATGTCCAGGCAAGGCACCTCTGGTTGCGGGCGCAAAGGCTCGATCAGCGTGCTCCGTTCGGAAGCGGGCCGCAGGCGACGCGGGCTGCTGTCGAACATCTCGGCTACGTCCAGATCGACACGATCCATGTGATCGAGCGCTGCCATCATCATATCCTGTATTCCCGGATCCCCGAGTACCGGCGCAGCGATCTCCATCAGGCGCAGTCAGCGGACAAATCTGTTTTCGAGTACTGGACACATGCGCTGTCCTATGTGCCCACAAAGGACTTTCGGTTTTTCATCCCCGCCATGCGGCAGGATTGGCAGAGCCGGTTTGCTTCGGTGACACCGGCGGATCTGCGCAAGATGCTGGACCGCATCGAGGAGAGCGGCGCGCTCACGATCCGGGATATCGCGGATGACGTGCTCGTCGAGAAGAACCACGCATGGGCCAGCCGCAAACCCTCGAAACGCGCCCTGCAATTGGCGTTCTACAAAGGGCTGCTGACAATCAGTGCCCGCGACGGCATGCTGAAAAGCTACGAGTTGGCCCATCGACATTTTGGCTGGGAAAAGCCCCCGAGGCCGGCAACGGACACCGAGATCCTGAACTACATGCTGGATCGCGCATTGCGCGCGCAAGGCTTCGTCAGCCTCGATTCCATCTGCCATCTTGATGCACCCCGCAAGGCGGCGATGCGGCGCGTGATCGAGGCGCGGGTGAAACGCAGGGATCTCGTTGCTGTTGCACTTGAGGGTGCCGGCAAGATCGAGCACTGGGCCGCGCCGGAGGTGCTGGAGACACCGACCGAGCCTGCCAACGCGCTGGTCCATGTTCTCTCGCCATTCGACCCGCTCATCATCCAGCGCAAGCGCCTCAGCCTCGTGTTCGATTACAGCCATCGGTTCGAGGCCTATGTGCCGAAAGAGAAGCGGCTGTTCGGCTATTTCACTCTTCCAGTCATGATCGGCGACGAGATTGTCGCCGCCATCGATCTCAAGACCGACCGCGCCGCTAAGAAGCTGCGCATCCAGCAATGGAGCTGGGTCGGGCGCGGTTCACAAGACGCGCATCAACAGCAAATTGAGGAAGAGCTCCATCGTTTCGAACAGTTCCAATTGGGATGCTGAATGCCTATGCGCTGTGCCCGCTTCGCGCCCCCATCTCAGTCGTTTAGCCCCTCGGTAGCGGCGCCCGTAAGCCGCTGTTCGCCACGACACACAAGAACGGTCAAGGCTCGGCGGGAAACGACCGTTGGCTGCGGCAGGGCGGTCGGCTGACATGTGAAAAGGCGATTGGGCCGCATCGCTGCCGCGCCGAGGGAAGTGGACCAGAATTTGCCTTGGAGCAGTTAGTACATGGCTATGCGCTCAGCCGTTGAGCCACTTAGACAGAGGAATAGCCGTGTTTTTCTTTTCGTCAAGAACCATCCAAATAGGTTTCTCATGACCTTCAAGGTCACCCCAAACAATACGGCGATAGAGACCCATATATTCCCAGGAGGCCCAAGAATTGTCATGCGGTTCGTCAACAGCAGGGAAAAGAGCAATCCGATCCAAACCCTTTTTCCCATCCGCTATACCCAATTCCCATGGCACCCATTTGCTTTCATTGCTGTTTTTTGTTGCAATTAGAACAAATTTTCTAGCCTGAGCGATCCGATTTTTTAGTGTATTTGCTGTTTGTTCCGAGGTGTAAGGTGGCAGAGTGGGATCTTTTTTATCAAGATATACTGTTCCGCCGTGGTTTTCCAAGACACGAATGGCCCCCACAACAAGGTCTTCATCTTTACTCGAATGCGACAAAAATGTTGCCCCTTCAGGAGAGCGCTCCTGCGCTCTCTTTCGAAGTTGCGTGCTTTCATTGAGTGGCATTTCACTCGAAAACCGTCTAAATTCATCCTTTGTCGTATATCTGATCATAGGCGCTACCCAACCTTTCCGGGCACCAACTCACTGGATTTCATTCTGTAATTTATTTGTCGATTTTTGACGGTCAGATGATCAGCACACAGTGCATCATACTACAGAAATTTTTTTTACTCATAGCCAGTCTCAATTGCATCGGAAAGGGCTTGGGCTTCAACTTGTGCCAGAACGAACTTCAACCCGGATTAAGCCCCGGGGCAATGTCACTCGGACGCGACGGCTAGCTATGGATTTACCGACTATCGCTTTCGACGGCTGGTTCTTGAAATCTGTCAATCGGCCGCCTGCCCCTAAACGGAGACGCGCGATCAACCAGTTGTGGGCTCGCCCCTACTCGGACACTCGAGCTAGTCGTTGGATATCCCTACAGAAAAGAGGTCGGGCTCTGTTTCAATCAATGTGTCTGCGTATAGGGCCCGCATGGTTTCCAGGAACTCGTTTTGTCCACCGTAACTCGGATGACGGACCTTGAAGACTTTCTCGTCGGGAAGCGCATTGGAAAGAACATTGAAGGCATCGTTTCCGACTGCAATGAGCCGCTGCGGCTTAAGGTAATGCACGATGCTAATCAGGATATCTGTTCCGGCCTTACGTTCACGGGCGTTGTGCGCACGATTTGAGAAGGGATCACCACTCTCGTAGGGGTGAAGCGGAAAGACGTTCCACAAGAACACCGGCACCCTGACCCGCATCAAGATATCCCAAATCGCCGCTGCCGTTCTTTCAGGCAGAGGTGCGCCGGACGTCGGTCTCTTGGGCTCGAGGCCCCACCGGACCAGGTGATCGGAAAAGTGGATGTCGTCAGTCAGGGCAAGGCCGGTTCTTCGACCACCGCGATACCCGAGATCGCGCCCCACCCAAATTGCATCCAGATTGCTCGACGCTGCCCGTTCGAGCATTTCAACGAGATAGTAGCTCCGCAGTTCGGGAGCTTCCGACGCATCATGGACAGGGCATCGGTCAAAATAGGGATTAAAGGTGTTCTCGAAATCAAGCTGTCCTAATGCACTAAGTATGTGCTTTGCACTCACGTTCTTTCTCCCCCTAGCTGTTTATATCGTATTGTTCTCTCGTCTCTGTTGCCGATGACAATACCGCCATTGTTCTGGCGCATCTGCCGGAACACGTCATATCCCTGCAAGATTGCGTTCTCCCAGAGATTGAGGGGGCATTGCTCTACCTCATATCCGCGCACGAAGTTTTGGATCGCCTTGAGCAAATCGAAAGAAACGGAATTTTGGCCTTCGAAGAAGTTAAGGGTCTTGGCCTGCGAGAAAATGTACGCAGACACGCCCTCGTCCACGACAATAGCGCGACCGCTATCCTGGGCCTCATCAACATTTGGCTCGCTCTTACGCTTGTGCTTGATGAGCGCACGGAAGGTAGGAGACCAGTGCAGGATCGCAGCATTGGCGAAATGAAATACATCGTGGAACCGGTAACCGTCGGGATCGGCGATGTTGTCAGAGAGGGGGTCGCCGACGAAGACCCCTTGCCAACGCAGGTAGCTGCGCCCGTTCGGGCGTTGCGTGATTTCGATCTCGAACGTTCGTGGCAATTGTTCTTCGGGCGGGAACGCAGAATCGAAGTCCGGCAGGTCTTCGGGCGCCGGCTTCAGGAAGCGCCCCGTAACCTTGGCGATGTTTGCGCCAAGAACAGCTGAAAAGGGCACCCCGGATGCCTGCAAAGCTTCAATGTAAACCGCTATGAAGTCCAGCAATAGCGGTTTTGCCTTTTTGGCGTCCGTTTCGACGCCAAGCAGTTTGGCCGAGCGTTCGCCCAGTCTCAGAAGGACGGCATCGAGTGGGCCAAGGTCATTTGCACTTATGACCTGCGCGACTGGGTGGCTGGGATCAGAATTTGCTGCAATGTGAACTGCGTAGTTCCCGCTACCGAGAACCTCCGCGAACAAATCGGCAAGGGCGAGTTTGAACCGCCTGCACAAGGCTGCGACATACCATAGCGTGTCGCCGAGTTCCTCCTCCACATCGCGCATATACCCGCTGGCAAATGCGCCCTTTTCCCTGTGAAGCTTCTTGGACGTGCTCATGACGCTGCCGACTTCGCCGAACAGTCCGAGCAAGATCGGGATCACATCGCTTTCAAGAAAGCGATCCGTCGGGGCTACGACCTTCTCGTATTCAGACAGCAACACGTGGGGTCTCCTGCCTACACCGGTCATCTTCGTTTTCGCGCCTCCGCAACCATGTCGAATGGCCGACCCTGGTATCCGCTTACGCCAAGGTTGTTCAACCAAGCTTCAAAGGCTGCGATCTCGGCAGGATCAGTAATCTTGAGGCGGCCTCTACCTGCCAATACCAGACCGGCATCCCTAAGTGCCTCAGGCACTTCCGGTCCCTCGGACCCGAAGTAGACGAAGTCTTGGCTAACGAGCACCCTGTCTACCGAAGTGTCGCGGTTGATGTGCCTTTGAAACGGCGACCCATCGTTCTGGCTATGGTAAGAATTGAGTTGGTTCCAGCCACCTCCGGCAGGATCGGGGTGGTAGATGTTGTCACCGCAAGCCATGCGATAGCTACCCTGAAGATTTGGCTTCTTACGGGCAAAGCGCGGATCGTTCCAGTATTCGGCGAAGGTCAGTGCTTCCTGTACGCGCATAGCGTAAACGAGAAACCCGCCTCGGCGCACTCCCTCCCGGTTGCTGCCGGTGCCGATGATCCAGTCACCGAGCGCAGCGTGCTTCCTTATGTCGGGTTTGCAGGTTGCGAGCGTGCAGAAGCCGTTGAACGGGTTGGGGGCAAACCCGCTGTCATAGGCAACGATATAGCTGTGAAGGATCGGCATGTTGACCTCGTCAACCGCAGGGATGGCGATGGATCGCGCGGTGCGGCGACGGCGTACCGTCGGGGCTTTCGAAGCCCTCGTAGTCGCCGTTGATCGCCTTGATGATTTTGTCCGCGTTCCAGCCAACAATGGCATGACCGTATTCGTCCAGCGCCTCGGGAACCTCACACCCGTTGGCACCGCGCTCCCACACCCCGACGATGGTTTTGTCTTGTTTGTGCGCCCTTTCGATTTCCCAGTTCACCCATTCGCTGTTCTTGGTTTCGGGCGAGATATACACGATCATGCATCCGGCCCAATCGATGCGCGGGCCAAGAATCGCCGACTTGATGTACTCTGGCGAATTTGCGTTGTTCGGCTTGTCGTTGGTGATCGAGCTGTCCCTCACGTCCAAACCCTTGCTCTTGAGCAGGTTCTTGAGGTCGGCGAGGCCCTCGTCGTCTTTGTGGACGTGGCTGATAAATACATTTTTGGTATGATATGGCATTCGTGTTATCCTCTCGGGCAAAAGGTATACAGCTTTTTGTGCGGCAGTATACACTATATCTACTTGCTATGCGAGCACGGATCACTCTTAGGCTCAGGACTCATTGATCAGAGCCAGAATATGACGGTGGCGGCGAGAGCGATGGCGGAGAAGAAGGCCGTAGGGCACCGATCGTAGCGGGTGGCGACGCGGCGCCAGTCCTTGAGGCGACCGAA